>Ga0209208_10009286_pt1 | contig 12951 bp, 10 predicted proteins | sample S1TSphfallax_3_FD_187694 | JGI IMG/M metagenome (GOLD analysis project Ga0209208, IMG submission 187694) | Host-associated microbial communities from peat moss isolated from Minnesota, USA - S1T2_Fd - Sphagnum fallax MG (SPAdes) (version 2) | ecosystem: Host-associated > Plants > Peat moss >...
TATGCAATTATTGTGTATGCATCTGCAGAGCTCTGTGAAGGTGCTAATGCCGCCCCCCACAACCAGAGGCCGTGGGTCAACTTCTAATGCTACTGTTGGAAATAAGTTGAGAAGCAGCAGCAGCAGCCATATGCAGATGGGGAAAAGAGCCCGATACAGTCAGCTGTCATCAAGCACTAGTGAGGAACATGTCAGAGCCCAGACCCGTGGATCAAGTAGCTCTACTATCTTTGAAAATGTCAAAACCACAACGCTTGATATTCAACGATCAAAGCCCAAGCGAAAGCGGAGGCCAAAGAAGAAAAAGACAACCTAGATACACAGGGTTCACTCATTGGGCTCTTATAAAGCTGAAGATGTTTGACCACACTTCCCACTGAGTAGCCTCACTTATAAAGTTTTGACAAGCTTGTCAGTCCAGTGAATAAAACAAAGGATTTTGATTTTAGTCTCCATGAGCATCCAAGTTGTCTGTATCTAACATTTGGTAACTCCCAGATTTGCCATTAATGAGAAGCAAATTGAAATGGGATCTTTTAGAGGGAAAGATCATACATTGTGTGAGGTGTTCTGCAACTTCTCTTTTCATTTTTATGAGGTAGCTTTGGTAGTGGATTTTGTATCCTAAAGTTAGTACACTGAATTTTATGGCTGTGCATGATACGTAGCTTGACATAGTTAGGGGATCAAGTGATGATTAAATCCTGCTGGCAATGAAAACTTTTCTATATGATGCTCCAAACCTAAAGAAATTTTGATGTCTGAAACTAAGCTGTGGAAATCAGCTGTGACATCTTATGTGTTCACCATCTGCATTTTGTTTAGCAGATGGTGTCTGGGGTGCTGCTTAGGGTGGGTTTGCACCTCTTGGTTAAGTTATCCTGGACCAGTAACAGTTCTATTCCCACCCATGTCAGTCTTGACATAGGCCCTTCTTGTCACTCATAACCAAGAGAAATAGATGAATTTCTCTATTGATCATTCGTGCTTTACAATTGTGGCTTTCATTCATTGTTGAATTATTTTGAACATATACACATGTATTCTCTCAGTAGATCTCTGAATGCCAGTTTACCAGTTCAGAGTTTCCAAGGGCAAGGGATCTTGCATTCATCTCATTCTCAGCTACATTTACTCTGTTGAAATTCCTTTGCCTGTGCGTACATGATTGGCAGGTCAAGGAATTATTTTTCAGCTTGAGCTTGACCTTTTGCTTTTTGTGGACAAAGAGAAATTCTGTCATGATCATAAAGCAGACTTGTGTGGCTTAATTCAAAATCTGTTGCCCACACTCCAGAGCACACCCAAATTTGGCAGTCACATGTGTATTTAGTACAACAGAAAATTCAATTTCAGCATCTAATTCTGTAAACTTGCTTTGACTACCGTGATTAATGTTTCCTGAAAGCAAATTCTATTGTCACCAATGTTGGGCTGTAGCTCTAGAATTCTGAATGGGTTCTTTGTTATTTCCCAGAGCATGTGCATGGTTAGAGCGTTTCTGTATAAAACTACAAATGCAACTCACAACATGCTCATGATCAGAGAGTTTCTGTACAAACTTTAAACCCAACCCAGAGAAGAGACTTATGATGAATTTTCAGCACACTTACGTTACGCAGATACATCACCTGTCTACCAAAATTAACTAGAACTTTCCAAGCTTTTCAGGATCTGATCAAAATCCTTTTCTTGCTGAGAGCTAATAAGCAACTGGATAAAAGTTAATGCTATTTTCAGGTCACATTATCTTTCTAATGTTTTCACATGTGACTTCACTGTGTGACACCGGAATGGACAATTTGTGTTGATCTAGAGATGTTGGAAAAAAGGCTGTCTGGATAAAAGCAACTAGCTGAAAATTCGCTTGGAAATTTGACTGAAATATTCATGGTAGGTTGAATTGCTAATGACATTATGACATAGTAATCATCTCTACAACCAGAGATCTATAAACTCTAAATCCCTTTGAAGAATATAGTCATAATTGGCCTATAGAAGGCTCCATAACTTGATAACAACCACTCAAAACTCATACACAGAATGAAGAAACTGCTGTAAATCAAGCAAGTTGCAACTAAAGTTTAGAGAGAGAAACTTGCTTTAATGAAAGAGATTGTTGGAAAGTTATAGTAAGATGAAAATTAAGTTGATAAAACAAAGTCATTCCACATAGGACATTCAGTCAAAGGTGGAAGAACCAAACTCCTCAAAAACGAACTGTGTCAGAACTTCCTGGTTTCTCTCTAGTTCCAACTGATGAGAAAACTCTTAACCATTTGCTGCTGGATGGTTGGAAAGCCAGGTTGTAGAACTGTATTATGGCCACACATCAATCACAGAGTGTTGAGGTTGTGGGTTGATATGGTTGCACATCGAATTTTCCTCCATGTGCTGAAAGCCAGATGCTGCACTTGTACTGTGATGGTGGAAACATAGTTCCAAATGTTGCTGCATACTTCCATGTCAATCAGTAATGAAGCTGGAAAAGGTGGCTGGAAGTTCGGCCCTGGAAGTACACTGTGGCTCCCTCTCAAGATGCTGTAAAAATGGATCAATGGTTGCACCCTTATTCTGTCCTCATTGACATGAATAATAGGAAGTGGCTAGATTCTAATGGCAGCAACTTGATGGTGGCTGAAAAGATAGTCCTCTATTACCATAAAACAAAAAGTGATATGCAAGAAAACCCTCTGAGCTCTTGGGTCCTGTTGTTGCATGCTCAACTCTCTCTGTGACACAACACAGAGTACCAATCTAGTCACACACTGACATGAGCACAAACCCCTACCGTTGCCACATAACCAATTGAAAAGCCAATGATGCAAGTACTTGTCATAAAAGGATGATACTCTGGTATGCTAATGTGTATGTTAAAGCATATTAACTGAAGTGAAGTTTCCTCTAAATTGTGTGTTGAACCTTCCATTTTGAACAATCAAACCTGTCTTCTAGAAGCTTATCATGATGAAATTTCATTTGGTGAAGTACTAATACATTTTCCACAAAAAGTGAAGAGCAATTCTTTCAACAACTGCATGACTACTGCACAAGGACAGCATCGTAGACTCTAAACACATTTAGTAGCATAAACCATGATAAGACAGGGTAAACCCAAATACGTATCTTGCTAAACATCTTCAATGTCTCTACAGCACACACATTTTTATCTCCAACTACATGTGAACCATTCCTATCTATTACTAGACCACAACCTCACCCTTCTGGAAGACAGGTTGCAAAAATTTCTGGAAAAAGTCTCAAATTGCACCACATGCAATCCTTGGCATTCCTTTCACTCCTTCACACTCTTGCTCACAAGGAAAAACCAAATGCACCAATGCTTGCTACAATTTACCTGTCAGTTTCTTTGTCTCAGTTGACATTAAAACCATGCTGAAAAAAATTGTGATAAATAGGAGGATAAAACAATATCAATGTCAATTCCTCATGTTCACCAGAGCATTAATTACTGCCTGCAAGTTGGATATTATCTCTGTCACATCCCCTGAACAAGCAAACAAACACTTGGTAAATATATTTTGGAAAATTCATTTCTGTGAATGCATCTGCTCTACTGAGATAGAAGAGGAGAAATTCTGAGATAAAAAATTCAATCAATGAGGCATCAAGAAAAAGCAGTAAAAATGTTGCAGAGATGGTGGAGCTGCATGCAGGTGTCTAAGCAGACCAGTCAGGAAACCCAAAAGAGGAAAAAGGAAAAAGAACAGAAGGAAACATAGGGAAGAGATGATGAGCATCACAAGTTGCATCAGGGAGCTCATGGGAAGAAAGTGCAAGGAAGAGTAGATTTGGAGCTAGAACTACTGCAATCTAATTAAACAATCCCAAGGATGAATGGCCTCCTAAAGGGGCAGTCATCTGGTTATGATGGCTTGACTATACTTGAAAGACCTTGCCAGCACCTCCTGGCTGCTTTGGACATGCAAGAGTTGAGGAAGAGCACTGAGGATCTGAGAGGCAACAACATCATGGTCTATACTGGCAAGACCTTGCTACAGAACATCACTTCAGGTGTCCCTGATCACCTTTATGAAAGCAAACATGCAACTGCATGTGAAATCTGGTTAAAGATCCCATTCCAGCAAGGCCAGCATTTTTAGCTGGCCTTCAATGTGCAAAGGTCCTGTTCTTGATGAATGGCACAAAGCACCAACAGTCAAAGTATCCTGTCTCATGTTTACAATTGTTCATAGGGTTTGACTAGCACAGGTAGACAATTGGGTCTAGTCCATATGTGTGTGTATCTGAAAATCAGTTCAGGCAAGGATAATCACTAACTTTGAGTTGCTATAGTGTAATCCCTGCAGGAATGGACATTTCTAATACCAGTGGAGATTTGCAGAATATAAGTGGTTGAGATCATTCTTGTTCCCAGCAACTGAATCTAGTTTACTTGCCATGTCTTACATATCCAACCATATGAAGTTAGAACTGTGAAAGAAAGTGAGAGGAACTGCCACAAGATTAGAAATACAGAAGGACAACTGAGAAGAGAGGTTTTGACTGGAGTGGGGTTGAAACCTTGAGGTGCAGAGTTGACTTGTTGGTCATTGACAATGTAAAGGTGGTCTTCATCTTGCACAACAAGTATATCATCAATAGTTGCACCATTTTTGCTCAAAACTGTTGTTGGATTGTTGTCAAACTTCCCCTCTGCACACAATAATCCCAAACTAGGAGTCTAGATCAGAGTTCAAAAATCGACATCTGCTCTTGTATATGACCAACCTAAGGAGTCAACCTGCTCATAACATGGATGAGAAATACATTGAATAGCAATAGCTTTGGCATAAACCACTAAACAAGTCCTACCAAGCTGCAGTTTAGGATCAAATCAAGTAGCACAACAATGCTAAGAGAACTGCTGAACATCCTTAGTGAGAGATCACCTCACATATACAAAAAGACACCTACAAATATGTTCAATATTCCTTATGAATTTCCTTCAACTTATCAAGAACCTTCTTGACAACATACCTGCAACAACAAGAAGCTCTTCCAAAGAGCTTGGCAGGAGAATCAACTTTCCACCATGAGAAAAAGCTTCCTTGCTGTTTGGATGAAATGGATGGATAGTGACACGCCTAGCAGAAACATTTGTGTGAGCCTCCTTTCCAGTGTGACCTCCAAAACTGGAAAGGTTGGTACTAAGCTGCTTGAGGGCCTTCTGTCCAAGAGAAGCTGAGATGCGACCATGGGATGAACGAGATTGCATTATAGTTGTGATTCCTGGTGAGTTCCTTGTATGTAACTCTCCTGATACAGACCCCTTCAAATCCAGAATAATGTGAGAGATTAGAATGGGGTGTGTACCAAGAGACTGCTATCCATGGAGAGTTGCAACTCAGTTTTATCTGAAAAAGAGCCTTCATGCACACCGCATGAAGAGGTGCACACGATCCAGGGTAGGCACAAAACACAACCAAATAGAATCCTACACCCCAGACCAGTGAATGATGGTACCAAGCCTTACTTGTGCACTATTGTATGCTGATGTTCCTCCGCCACTCAGCCATTTGGAAGATTTTTGACGTTGTGGGTGTTCATGGTCTTCTGAATCTGGTTTGTCCACAGCCTTCAGAACAGCAATTATTTCTTGGTTGTTGAGCTGACAAGCAAGATCAAGAGGTGTAAGACCCCTATTATCAGCCTTCCTCATATTAGCACCATGAGAGACAAGGAATTTTGCAGTATGGATGTGAGCCTCTGCAACTGCAGAATGTAGGGCAGTTGACCCATTGCTGTCTGCTTCATTAATGTCTGCATCAAAATCCAGAAAATCTTGTAGAAGCTCAAGATTGTCATCTTGAGCAGCAGTGCACAAAAACCTCCCAATATCCCCTGCTGTCAATCGAGCCCCTCTCTCCCACAACATTGTTGCAATCTCCAAATGTCTTGTAATAAGTGCCTCTATCAAAGGGACCCGTCCATCCACATCTGCAAAATTTTCCCACACTCAGTGGAGTGGAGTCCAACACCTATCATGCTTATGTAGTCAGGTTGTTAGGAGGCAATTGAACTCTTTCATTAACACCTGCAGTATACATGCATGTGGACTCATGATTATTAAAGTTGCTCTCATTTCATATGCTTTCCAGTTTACTGGCTGATGTTCCTCCCTACAAAGAAGATTTCGCAATCTCTGTACGGGGTTTATTCCTATGGTTGTTGTGTAACCAGCTGTGTTAACATCGAGACAGAGAACAGTCACCAGAAAAATCTGATGGTTCCTCTAGCCTTTTGTTAAACAGCATGGGATTTGTCCCAATTTCAAGGGGAACAACAACTCAGAACATCCTTTAACTTCTGCCAAAGAGGCCATCAAATATTTACTCTGCATGTTTCTTGAAATTGAACAACACTGGCATTTGCACAGTTTGCAAGTTGACAAACTCCATATATTTCTTGATCAAAGGTATTATGATTGTCTATTATGTTATGTGCTGAGATCCAAAACCTCAAGCATATCAATCCCAAACTTTGAAACAGTTATTTTAAGTGGAACTAATTCTATGGTTTTTATCTGCAGTACTATTCTTGACATACCTGCACTGTTAATATCTGCCCCATGATCCAAAAGCAATGAAACACACCCATAATGACCCATTGCTGCTGCAATAACCTGCTTCCCAATAGAGAACTCAGCACCAGATTTTGCTAACTAATTCTATGAAAAGCAGCAGCACAGACTATGTTCAGAGACACAAAATGCATATAGAGATACATCATGTGTACATATACACCTAACATGACAGCTCCAGCCAATCAAAACTTTGTGATTGTTTTGAATGCATCATGTGTCAACCAATGATCATAAATGAGCCTTATCAAAAAATCAGAAAACTGCATAGTACTTCCTAGCATCAATGTTTAGCTCAAATTCCCTACCAGGGGCGTACGGCCACTGTAGTCTGTTGTGTTGGGATTAGCCCCTTGACTCAATAGTTGCTCCATAAGCTTATGATTTCCACTTGCAGCAACAGTGCACAAACTGACAGTCATGTCAACCCCACCTTGGCCAAGTAATGACTCTATTTCTGAAGAGAGCTCCACAAAGCATGGATCGTCTGACTCTCGTAGATGCTGCAGTTAATCAGGCAAAGAACAATTACCTGATGTATTTCCTTTGAAGGTTCAAACCTTTCATAGTTCTTTTTGAAATGCCTCAGTTTCCACATCTTAAAGAGGGCATAGACTGTTTGTCAAAAGCTAAAAATCCACCAGGATCTAGTTCCCTCAGGAAGTTAGTTGTCTAAAAAGATCCATAAACAAGCAAATACAATCTCTGGAGCAGAAATCTTTGGAAGGGTCCATGGATAAGCCTCTGGAATGAAAACCAAGTGATGACACAAGGAAGAAAATTTCAGACCTGAAGGAGATTGTCAACTATTCGTTTCCCATCTTCAGGAAAAGATTGGACAATGCTCATGAACACAGTGCGGTCTAGCCGCAACACTTGTGACAATTTACGAGTCCGCACTGTAAAAGGCTGAGGAATGTAACAGAGCACACCAATGTCCCCTACTACATCCCCTGAATGAACTGTCGTCAAAAACTGCCCATGGAATCAAGAAACACATATCAGGCTCCAAAAACACATCATTGTGGAGAAATGTTCTAAATTAATGAACAAATTTTGTGAGCATGGTCATGTGATCTCAAAGTTACTTGTACAGATGCCAGAGGGGTCTGACATGAAAATTCAAAACAGTTTTTCGTATATGAAAAGGAAGCAACTTGCCTGCTCAGATGCATCCTTTTGCACCAGCACCTCCTGAAAACATAACCCCAAAACTTCATCAACACCAGCAACTGAAACTCACTTTGGATTTTCTATTTTACAGGTTCCATCTTTCCTTACAAGCCAGCAACACCACTCCATGGCAAAATGTAGCAAGAAATGGAATTACTAAACTATGTGTCAGAAATTCATCCCCCTCCTTTAGGTTAATAAAATATTTCACACATACAGAACATATATTATTCCCCTATGGTCCTCCAATCTTTTCTCAAGCCATGCTGGAGCTTCTTCAGAGCTTCTATGCACAAAAGTATTTCTTGAAGGCTTCTATTGGAATGAGAAACGTACTGCACTGCCTGAAACCAGAATGTAGAACACAGAGGGAGCTTCATTGAACAGAATGATGTCTTCTCGAGGTGGAAAGAATTCAGCCTTCATTTCTGTCACCTTTCCCATACCACATGCATCATTAATAATATATGCCTTTCTCAATTACACAACTTGAACTTGAGCATTATCTCTGGTCTGCTCCTCCCGTGAGAGTTAGTCAAGGCATTACTTAGTACTAATGGATTTTCATCAAAGAAGAGGTGATTCCACACTGACCAGTTGACACAGAAAATTATATGAGGTGCCCTGAAAAAGATAGACTTGCTGAACAGTGGAGAGGAACAAGTGATGGGAGATGTTTGCACGGAGGGCCTTTGGTAGGGAAGCCACTGTTTCATATTGCTCAAGGCTCTCTGATTTGAATTTTAGGCGCATGTGGGCCAGCATCTGTTCTTGCATTTTTGGTGGCAGTCGATTCCTCTTCGCAAATTTTGTCACTGCTTGTACTGAATCTCGCTGGCAGCCCAGAAGAAACACTGGATAAGCAATCATATTTTTTGCACCCAAGAAAGTGATATGAGACAATGGAGGAAGCAACTTCTAGCATGCCAAGAGCCCAAAGCAGAAAGCAAGTGGAAAGACCTTCTCCCTACTGCTTGGCATAGCCTTGGAGCCAGTTTGAACAGAGCAAGAAGAACTAGAGAAAAGCAGAGGGAGTGGGAAAGGAACAGGAGAGACTCACTCCAGTAGTCTAAGTTACGTGATCTAATAGTTTGTGCAAACTTTTGACTAGAGAATTATTCATACAAGCATCAACTTGTTGTGCAAAGATGATCCAGATCTTCCTGCAGACAAGCTTGGGTTTTATAACTTGCCAACATACACAAACAGGCACAGGGACAAAGGCTTGCACAAGGTCTCAGATGCAGCACCAAGATTATGAGCTCTTTAGCATTTCACAACTGCTTTAACCACCTCAAGTAAACAGTCAACATTCAATGTCCTCCAACATACTGACTCTACTTTTTTCACTATATACTACCAAGGTTGACTTGGGAAACAAAAGAAATGGAAGATGAAGGAAAGCACTCTAGAATGATCAGTGAAATCTGAAAGATGAATTGGGAAACAAAAGAAATGGAAGCTGAAGGAAAATAGATTTAGAGTGATTGGTGAAATCCAAACACTGACTTGTGAAACAAAAGCAATGGAAGATGAAGGAAAAAAGCTCTACAATGACCAGAAAATAAAACGTGGACAAAAACTGCAGAGCCAGTGTGCTGATGAGACAGAACAGAAGTATAAGAACAAACCAGCTGCAGAGAAACCAACAGACATGAGTTTGAAAGCATTTCATGGAAGGCTACACCACTTATGACAGAGAGAAAGACTATGAAAAGTAAAAACCAAGAAAATGGTCCAGCAAAAAGAAAAGAAAACAGCTAAGGAAAGAGGAAACACTTACATATTGTCGAGTGCGGTGGGTGATACGAGTGATGAGGATGGTCATATTGCCAATAATATAGGCTGTAAGAGCCAGATTTAAAAGCATAAAGAAGCTGTCAAAGATCATTTCACGTTCATTGACTGGATGGAGATCTCCATAGCCCACAGTAGTGAGGGTGGTGATGGACCAGTAGATGCTGGTGATGTAGAGTGTCCAAAGATCTTCTTGTCTGAAGTCAGGAAGTATTGATCCCAACCATGTCTCACTAGATTTAGACTCTGGATATGTGACAGCCAGCAAATAATAAAAGCAGGCTGCGCAATGACACACAAATATTGTCACCTGCAACAAGTAACAAGGACATCAATTTTCTTCCATCCAACTCCAGATCTTCTTGCATTTTCCAATATGAAATTTCTGATAAGAAGTTTCCCAACACAGCACCTGCTACAAGATACACTGGTTGACATGAGAGATCACTCACAAGAAATAACTTGACACAGCGGACCCAAAAATAACTGAATCTCACATCCTTCTCCATTCTGCACAGAATGCTCACACAGTCAATTGGTCTAGTGTCCAGTGTCAATTTCACAGCTCATCATACTAGACAATGAGAAAACAAATCTTTGGCTTTCATTTTGATGCTAGTGTACAGATTCATTGGAAACTTGTGCAGTATATATGGTCCACAGTCAAATTCAACCTGGAACAGTCAAGTGCTTGATGGTCACCTGGCAAAAAGAGCACTTGCTCTTCGTAATCGCCATAGTCGCAGCATATTGAGAAAGCCATAGGTCAAGCCTTTCCCTTCATGCCCTGTGAGTATCCATGCTACGCCAGCAAAAGGCACAGTGGAGGCTACATCCAGTATTAGCCATGTTTTTATATACCTAGAACCCCCAGATGAAAAATCTCACTCAGAATCAATTCAACTAAATCTGACAACGGAAGTTGCACCAACATACTTTTTTTTCCAGGGTCTGGAGTATGACTACTTACTGGAATGCAATTATCTTCAAACTGTCAACCATCACAAACGATCTCTTGTCAAGATATGCAACAAAAAATGTGAGAACGATATCGATCCCAAAGAAGGCATTTACTGCATAGTCAGCAGCCAGAAGGGCACCCTGTGGATTCTCTATAAAACCAAACTCAAAAGGGGAGACCCAAGCCGAGTAGCCCACCAACACTATCAACCAAGTTTCCCACCACCTGCCCTCACCACAAACAAAAGAAGCAAATCAGTTCTCCCAATGTCAGTGAGCAAAAAGCATGGATCTTGGTAAACACCAAACACCTACAGATTTTCTCTTCCAGTGACCACATTTGAAGAAAAGCCCTGGAGAAAACTTGCTAGTGTCCAAGAGCTAAGAGAATGCATTTACCTGTAGTAAGGATTGTAAGGAGAGATGACATATTTGTTGTTGATGAGTTTTGTGCTGCTAACATTGGCCCCCAGTGCCGGTAAGAACTCGCTTTGAAAACTCTCGTTCGCATGACTACTTGGCGAACGAGACAACGCGTCACCGCCTCCCCGATATTTCAGCTTCCCACACCATTGCCATACCTTCTTCACCAAGCTCGCATCCCTCGCCATGACAGAAAATTTTGTTTTCTCTTTCGAGAAAAGAAATTTCCTAACTTAAGGCATCTCCTTTTCGGATATCCTCATACTGAAGCAACACCAGCGCAACAGCTTGAAGCAAGGCTGATAAAAGAGCTCTGGAGGACGACGCCTTGAGAGATAACCGACTATAAACACGTGTCTGATGAATTCCAGACGGCGCTAACAACGGCGACCGCCGCCGGCACAAATGACATCAGATACTGAGAGACAGAAAAATCCGCGTTAAGTTTTTGCGGAATCGACAATCTGCAAACTCTTAAAATTCAATACATAAATTGTTCGCGAATCTATGAAAATTTATGCTCGATAAAAAAATGAAAGCTTGACCCCCAAAAAAAAGTTTAAAAAAAAGAAAAAGCAGAGCAAGTAGAATAGGAACTGCAAAGCTTAATAAACAAAGAAAGAACACTACTTAGCAAGAACATCACTATAATAACAATAAAGCATGAGTGAGAGAGAGTGCGTGTGTGTGTGTATGAGGCAAAAGCAACAACCACGACCAACGCGATAAATTTGCAAATTCTTAAAACTCAATCCACAGACCGACAAACAAAATGCTCAGGAATTTAAGAAAGCTTGAATTCGATAAAATGGATGAAAGTTAACCCAAAAAAAAGTCCAATTTTTTTAAATGAAGAAAAAAAGAACAGAGCAAGGAGAATAGGATCTGCAAAGCTCAAACAAAGAAAGAACACTAATGAGGAAGAACATCACTATGACACTAAAGCATACGAAAAAGAGAGAGAGGGTGTGTGTAGGAGACGCAAAATCAACAAACGCGAACAACGCGACAATCTGCAAACTCTTGAAAGTTTCTTTTGTAGACCAACAAACAAAATGTTCACGAATATAAGAAATCTTGCGCTCGATAAAAAGATGAAAGTTCCTTGACCAAAAGAAGTCGCTTTACAGCTCGACCCCAAAAAAAAAGGCAGAGCAAGGAGAATCTGCAAAGCTCACACAGAGAAAGAACTGTATTAAGAGAGATAATTGCTATAGTACTGAAGCATGACAGAGAGTGTGTGAGAGAGAGAGAGCGGCAAATCAACAAATCGTAAAACACGAAACAACGCGAAAAGAGGAGCGAGAAAGGCCGCGAGAGAAGAATGCAGATAACACAGAAGGGGGAGTTTCTGACAGTTGAGATCCCGGTTGAGATCCTGTCACGATTCCGGGACCTGGCCTAGACTAAAAGAGGTTGGCATTGGGTGTAGTAGGCTCGGGTCCCAATAGTGAGAGAAAAGACCACTGTCGAGAGACTAAGTCCAGGTCCCGAAAATTAGGACGTGGTGCCCAGGTGGAAAATCTTACCAAAATGCTTAGCGGTGCACACGTGTGTCGGATAGGCTTCTGGCCACGTGGCATATAAATTGCAAGCATTGGTTGGACCATCATTTGGGTGGGAACACTGTCAAATCTTCTTATTAGCTACCCAAATTGTAATTGTTATCTGTTCCCATGAAAATTCCAGCGTTCCTTATGGGTTTTAATACAATTCCCGAAAGGATTTTCTTTTTTGGGGTTTTTCCTTGCTTTAGGTGCAGCCTTTTTTTAGCTGGCAATATAGCCAAAAAGAGATTCAATTAAAAAATTTAAGGTACTAAAATCAATTTATTTTTTTTAAATTCAATAATTGGCATTTGACCAAATTTTAAGAAAAACTGCCAGATTTCTTTACATGGTTCAAATAGGTGGTAGCCAAAAAATATAAAGGATGTTTCAAAAAACAATAATTCATATTCAATCTGTAGCTAATCCTGACTAAATAGATGATAC
>Ga0209208_10009287_pt1 | contig 12951 bp, 16 predicted proteins | sample S1TSphfallax_3_FD_187694 | JGI IMG/M metagenome (GOLD analysis project Ga0209208, IMG submission 187694) | Host-associated microbial communities from peat moss isolated from Minnesota, USA - S1T2_Fd - Sphagnum fallax MG (SPAdes) (version 2) | ecosystem: Host-associated > Plants > Peat moss >...
TATGTATCGATCGTCGTTGCAGCAGTACTAACGGATTGCCTTCGAAGAGACTGTCCTTTTTATATGCGGTACTTGTAGTTTTTGTAAAAATTGCAGTGGCTCAGAGAATCTGTTGCGGTGGTGGTGGCGGTGTATTTAGTTTCTTTCGATTTGGAGTTTTGACGTCATATCTCTGTTCTACTGTCGGCAGGTACTTGTGTTCTTTGGCATGTTTGTGCTTTCTGGTTTGGATTTCCAATCTGGGGGGTTTCAGGTTGTCGGAAAAAAGCTGCTTATGTCGAAATTCGGTTGCTTTTCTTTCTCAGTCTTGTTTTTGTATGTGCTTTTAGACTCAGTGTTTCTTGCTTTGCTTGTCTTTAAAGTCTCCTTCTTTTTTTGCTTGTTGATGAAGTCGTAAGGATGTTCTTGACGTGTTATACTCCCGACATTTTACTCGTGTGCAGGAGCTTGCTTTCAAAATTTGGGGTTTCCTGGTTTACAGGAAGTAAGCATTTAGTACGGGGATGTCTTTTTTGGTGAAGTTTTGTGTCCCTCCTTTCAGTTTTCTCGACATGCATGGTTCCCTGGGACACTGTAGCGACATACATATATATATTCACGTACGCTCTGATGTTTAAAGAGAATGCCAAAAGCCTGGCTCTGGTCTGTAGCCTTTTTGCACCTTCGCTAGGCATCGCATTGTCTATCAAATTACCAAGGGGTGGTGCAGTAGAGCTTTCAAAACCGTTTCTGATATGTCGCATGCAGGAACTGTTTTTGCAGGGCTGTATTTTCTCTTGTGCTTCTGATTGAGAGCAAGCTCATTGCTCAGTATTGACGCGGGGGGGGGGCGAGGGGGTGCCAACATCATTTGTGCATTCACTGTGTATTGCACTACGCTATTTTTGAAGTTACATAATCCGTGTGTGGGAATACTAGGATTCAAGGACCTGGGCAGCCATGATTCAGGTGATTTTCACTCTGTATGCTTTTTGGTAGTCTATTTTGTAGCAGTATGTTGGAGAACAGAAGTATTTTTTTCTTTTTTCTTTGTCCTTTAGGTCATTTCATACTTTCAAGGGTGTAAAGAGGTATAGAGAAATATCTTGTCTTTCTTGAATGCTGATGTGTGCTGAATGTGACAGACGGATTTTCGAGGGGCATCAGGGCCAAAGCGTGCACGCTCTGAAAGTAAGTCAATGGTTCTAAACTAGCATAGTGTAGTCTTTACTTTCTGGTGCATAAGTTACTAATCTTTTGCTGTTCATACAACCAATGAGCATATTGTGCACCCTGAAATTCAAGCTCCTTTTCTTTTCCTTTAGCTAAGTACTATTGCATTCGTTTTTTTTTCCCCCATCTGATTTCCTGATCATTGTGCATGCTGTGTTTGGCTGTCAGGTTCTCGTGGGGATGGAGATTGGACATGTCCTCAGTGTGGCAATGTGAACTTTGCTTTCAGAACCACGTGCAACATGCGCAAGTGTGGAACATCAAAGCCAGCTGAATCTTCTCATGTAATTTTTTCAGGAGGCACAGTGGTGTGCTGTGCTTGGAGTTTGATATTTTATGTGGATGAGCTGGGTGCTTTCCATGTTGTGAAGGAGGAAAATGATTTCTTATTCTGGTTGGATTCTAGGAAATTTCTGCTCCTTCTCACTTGTCCATGGCTTTCATGGGTGCTATTCATGACAGAGGAGAATTGGAGGCCATATGGGACCAGTGCATTATGATCAGGAACCTTCAATGTACATGGGTGGTCCAGGGGCACCACCACCTTTGACATTGGGGCTCCCTTCAAATTATGGGGCCCCAATATATTTGCAGCAACCAATGACTGCCAGTGGGCCATATAACTATGGTTCATCTGTCAACAAAGTGACATCTTACAATCCACTTCCTAGACCATCAGCATATGCTCCTACTGGTACTGTCATTAGTGGAAATGATCTCCACCTGCCTGCCCTAACTTACTCCTGTTTGTATGTACTTTTTCCTTATATGAACTGGGAATGAAATGCTTGTGTGTTCACTTTTGTGAAGTTGTACTGTCGGTCTCCTCATCTAAACAGTAGTCTGGAATGAAGTTAACATGGAAAACCCCAGGAGAACAAACACAGTTGATACTTGACACAGTTGTATTGTGGATTGCAGGTCTTAGTTATGGTGCAGCACCTGTCTTGGATGGCTATGGAATGGACATGGACATGAGTTTAGGCCTACTGGTACATCTTTTCCTTGCACTAGCTGCAATCACTTGTCTTGCATGTGAATTTGACATTCTTGTACAAATGGGGTGTTTTTCAAATTGTTGTCTTGTTGTATTAATGACTCAGTTTTGGGTTGCTTTACTGCATGAAGATGCCTGCACCTCGACCAGCTGCAAACTATGGAGAGGACAATGGTTCTAGAAAGCGGAGAGGTGGTAATGTAGTCCATCCTATGTGATGAACACAATAGAGTCTTAGTAGATTATATGATAGACTTTAGGCCAGTCTTCTGGCTATTTCTGAAACTTTAGTGTCAAGATTGTATCTGAGTAGCATCAATCAACATGAGTTGTTGCTGTGATGTTATTGAACATCCTCTGGCACTGCATACAGGACCAGACGGTGCCTCTGAAGGTGATTGGTTATGTCCCAAGTGTGGTAACACTAACTTTGCATTTCGAGGTACTTGCAATATGCGCAAGTGTGGTGCTTCAAAACCAACTGAGGTGGTGAGTATTGTCAGTTTTATGGACAGGATAGTGCATACAGTGTGAAGCTATGTGATGTAATTGTTCTTAATGTTGGAGGGGTTTTGGTGCAGGATTCAAGTTTTTGAAATTTGTTAGGGGACCTGTCCTTGTACTTCAGTTTGGTAGGTTGTAGTTTTCAAGTAAATTGTGATGTAATAAGTGTAAACGTGCTTATGCTCCTGCAGGTACGATATGGAAATGGCCCTCCTCCAAGACCACTCCCTGTATCACGTAAGGCTCTCACTGAATGTCTAGGGACATAATACATAGAGACACATCTGCAGATACAGAAGTATCACAAAAACCTTGCCCTTTTCCTCAGGAAATGCAGTCTGGGTAAGCTCTGTTCTCAACAGGGTTCTACATTTTGCAGAGGGACCACCTCCAGATGGCAGTTGGACCTGTGAATCATGTGGGAATGTTAACTATCCATTCCGCACAAAGTGCAACCGGAGGAATTGTGGTGCTGATAAGCCAACAGAGACAAAACCTAGCAATGGTTCCAACGCCACAGCATTGGCATCTGATCAGGTTTGTGGAATCTTCGATTGTAAGTTGCTACAGGTAAAGGTGCAAATTTCTGAACATACTCCAGTGATAGGTGTTGAAGTATTTGGCAACTCATTTCTGTGATCATCCTTCATCCTGTGGCCTGCATGCAGCTTGATGCCACTTTTATCCACAAGCACATTGAATTGAGTAGTTGTTTTGTGGCTTTTGCTGTCTACAGTTTTAACTCACTTTCCCTCCATTTAAAGTACTGGAGTTAAAGTTGAAGAGCTTGCTTCCATTCTGAGGTCTTGTGAAGTGACTAGAGGGAATTTGTGCTAATTGTGTTGACACAGCCAGTCTCTGGATCTGATTATTTGCTGTGAAGAGTACAGTACTACACTTAGTGAGGATCTCTGCAACCCTGTAGCAATAGTCACCCTGTGTGCACTGGTGTAGTGTGTGACCACAGTAACTGCTGAAAGTTGTTGCAGTGAGAGAATTCCAAACTTAAACATTACATGAAAGCATCTTAGTAGGTGTGATCAAAGAGGAAGAACATGCCAATTGATTTTCGTCCGTCTGTTCCAGTGAGTGCCATGTGTTGTCTCGTTGCAAGGTGAGGGTGGCTCGGAAGTCCAGATTTACAAGAGTTACATTGTGGTTGCGTGGGTGTACCCTCCCTCGGTCAAGGTGTGGGTGCCACAGGTCAGTTGAGAGCCATCTCCATCATGTTCATTCATGGATTGGTGGGCTTTGCCTTCCCATCAAGTCTGATTCGCAGGCTGCAGGGTCCGTCAAACCTGGTTTGCCATGTTAGTTGGTATATTGACACATTCTTTTCTGGGTGCACATTTTGTTTTTGTCACACTTAAAAGCACCAACATTAGGAGAGAGTTAACTTAGACTTTAGGAACTTGAGTAGCAGGCAGTCAGTAAGGGATGGATTGGAACAAGCAGATCATTGTCCTTATATTTATGTTGGGATTTACAAGAACAGTTATGTCATAATTGGAGGCATGCCTTGTTGGTTATGTGACTGCAATCACTTTGTTTGAAACAAGTGGAGTGCTTGTGTAGCTCATTCTTTAGGTGTGTTTGAGTCTTCCTTGTCCTTTCCTGTGGAAAATCCTTGCCAGTTTTTCCCATTTAGTCATGGTACATCTTCGATTCTTTCTTATCTCCCACAAAACCCTTTTCAGATTCAGGTTGTGAGTCACAGTGGTCTGTTAGAAACATCCTGTCTGCTGGCACATGGAATGCAAGGGAATGTGTCATCCATATAAGTAGATTTTTTTCATTGTTGTGGTTCCTGGAATCCTGAGGTAGTCAGGCGATCATATGTTGTCATTGCCCCATCTTTGACCACATTTGTTTATCTGTTTTTCCCCTGTTTTCCTTGTCAAAAGTATGTTCAACTCAGGATTGCAGGGTGCCTACTTGCTGGTATCATGGAACTTCAAAACAGGCCACAACTAAAAAAGAAGGCTGCCAATGTAAGGTATCATTTCTCAAAACCATTTGTTTGTGGCCTGTAACAGCTTCACTTCTCTTAAAATTGTGGAGTTGTTTTCCTTAGTGACTTGTGTCCAATATTAGGTGTTGTTTCCAGTCTTCTTTGCAACTGTGTAGATCTTTGGTAAAGCCAGGTTTACAAGATCATTTGTCTGATATCAGATTGTCTCTGCAAAGTTAGTGTAGACATAGCACAGTAATTGCATGTAAGTGTGATGATTATTGTAAATTTATAAAGGATAATAACCACCCACTTGAGAGTTGGATACCTCAAGTTCCCACTTAGAGTGAGAGTGAATGTTTTATCATAAGTGGTTGGGTAGTTGAATTTCACATCATCCCATGCACTGTGAAATCCATTGGTGATGCAATTAATGTGAATAATATCGATTGAATGGGGTATTGACCTTTCATGGTTGCACACATTTTACGGACATGCTTTGAATGATATCCTGATGGTACAAGCTTTTCTGGTATGATGTGAGGTTGCTAGTTTTCTTATCAGCACGGAGTGAACACATTCTGGAGACATATGACAGGGCTCATGCAATTGAAGTTGAACTTCAGCCAGAAATATGGTGCCAAAATAATCGTGGCTGAACTCTTGGTTCCTTGCATAAATGATTCTCTCTTCATATATAAAAGACAGTTAGGAATGCCAGTTCCGAACATCTAGAAACATTAAAATGTATGAAATCTGCTGAAAACTTCAAAAGCAAGTCAATATCAAGGTCTTCACCCTTCCTCCCTTTTTGGGTATGGTAATGCCTGAGGGCTGGGGTGTTCCCAAAATAATGGCCAGAGGCGGAGGGCCCATTATTGAAGTAAATGCCCTCTCCGGAGGTCATTGCACTCTGTAAAATGGGATGCATTTTTTCATTTTAAATTCCTTTTCTATTGTAGCACCCAGTGGGTACCAGACTGAGCTCATTGGATATCATGATAAAAAAAACAGTGACACGGGTTTTTCACAGAATGACCATTTCACTTTTCAATATGAGGCAGGTGTTTCAGTTTTCGAAATGCCCACTTTCACATGGCCATACATTATTGCATGTAAGGCGGTCCTCTGTTTGCACCGTCACAAAATAATGCAGAGTCACCTGCATTGCAAATTGACCTGCATGGCAGAGCTGCAGTTGGCTGTAGGAGGCTGACATAACCCTAGCTCAAACTAATTACTTCCTTGACCATTTGAACCTACTACTCTAGTCCAACTAGAGTTTAGAAGACCTGTTCTGAAAACTATGCCTGGTTCCTGAGATTGACAGTTGTTTCACAATTTTGACCCCTCGGGTCCCATATGCTCTGGAAAAATGTTGTTCTCCTTTTCACCTGTATAAGCGGGCCAAAATAAAGCTTTCTATTTTGGGGACAATAGTGTCATTTTTTTCAGTGATGGGTCAATCAAATTGGCTTGTTGCAAAAAACAAAAAAAACTGAACTTGGGAGAGCCCTTGGGAGAGACCTCATTTAATTAGTAGGAGAGGTGAATAGGCACAATAATTATCCCGAGTTCCCATCCACAAACTGCACATTGTTTCTCATAAAAAAATGTTAATTAACAGGAATATATATATGTGTGTGTTCTATTGCTAGATCGAAGACAATGTGAAACAAAATGTTTACAGATATATTAAATATTTACATTCATATGAATATCCCCTCACCCCTCCTCCACCAACACTTCATGTGCAAATAATTGTCATTGCAATCAGTACAAATTTGTTGAAGGCAGCACTTTTGTACCGCCTGCAACAATTACATGTATTATTTGGCAAGTACATTCGGCACCCACTTGGCACAAACATGTAGTAATAAATAATCCTTTTATAACCTTGTAATGAGTAAGCAAGCAACAATCCATAAGTTGTATGTGCAGTGAAATTACATATAGGAAACCAAATTATTGGTTACAGGGGTGATGCTTCTTCAATCTTTATAACTGCTTTAAGAAATCAACCTTTTCAAAGCAAACCGTTCTAGGTGCGAAACTCTTAACCTTTCTTTTCCTATGTAGGAAAATGTCCACTCCATGAGTCCTGCAAGCCAAGGAGAAAAAAAGAAGTGTAACTTATGCTGACTTAATGAAGATTTTAGAGACCCTGGGCAAAACCAAGACAATTTTGGTCCAAAGTGAAAATTGGCAGCACGATGAGTCTTTTTTTTTTTGAAGGGTTTAGCCACAACTGATTTGCTGCCACCTCAGTTTCAACAATTTTGGCCTTCTCTGTACTCTAAAAAAACGCTTGCCAAACCAAAACAATGACAAACAGGTATCCACAATATTATATCATAGTCTTGTTTTCTCGTCTGAATTGGAATTAATAAACTGATCAAAGAGCAAAAAACTATTAGACAGCCATACACGCCTGTGTCTCAAACATGTCGCAGTGCAGCCAGTCTTTCCTCCAATTCGTCCACTCCCAGGCTGCAGCAGCTTGTCTCCCACAGATTTCAGATCACAAGTTGCCCAAGACTGACAAAGGAAGACACAATACATCTACCACAAACTTGCCAAGCTATGGCAGCCTAGAATTTATAATCTGCTGCTGAAAACCTTAGCCCTACACCCAAGATTATAAACAGCATAATCTGTCCAGTTTTCCCAAAGGATAGCCAATGATGTTAAAATCCGTACCTCCTAACTATGTGCATGTATGAACTGTGCAGAGGAAATATCAAAGACTGTACCTTCCAGCATTTTGAAGCCTTTCCTTCCCCACGATCTTGCCCTTTGGTGCTGATGACATCTGCAACATAAATGGAACTATCTCACTTCAGCTCTTAACTTCTTCTATATGGGAGAAATGAGTAACTGCAGGATTACAAAATTTTCAGGGAGGGAACTGAGTGGGGTGTGCCCCCAATTATTCCATGATCCGTGCAGCACTCCACCTTTTATACTGCAGATCATAGGAATAGAGTAGATATCATTCTGTAGACATGCAAAGAAGTATGCCTGATCTAACAGTAAACTCAGGCAAAAGGAAGCATGGGTCTAGGAATATAGAAGACAACACCTGAGCTGCAACGTCTACTCCAATTTCATCAAGCACCTGCGCAGTAGGAATCAAACCCAGCTTAGCCACCATAATAACCCAACTTAATGCCATTTGCAAGCAGATACAACCAGAACAGATTTACAGTAGTCCAGCATCTAGATAGCCTCAGATACTTAAGTGTAGTATGGGTAGTCACCACACCATCACCTTGGGTCTCCTAGGATCCATAACTGAAAATATGGTGGGATGGAAAGTACCTGGTTGGTTAGCTCTTCAGTTTCCTCCTCTGCCTCATCATCATCAAGGGTCTCATCAATAGAATCAGACATCATCTCCATCTGTCATGCATAATCATCCCCATTGCAAATTCATCAGTTAAACAACATTGTGAAGAGAAGACACTGGCACAAACAAGGATCTCTCCAGCCTCACACCATTCCTGCAAAGTAAGTAACACCTCCACATCTTGTAAGGCAAGAATTTGATCAACATGAAAAGTTATGATATGGACTAACCGTCATATTGATTTGTGCTGACTGCTTCTGGAACTCCTGCATCACCTTGGCCTGTTTTGCAGGCTCCACTTTCTGCTCCAAGCAGAACTCAAAACTGTCATGAAACTCTCCAGTGCAGATGACACCTTATCCTTGCCTCAACTTCCATACAATGTCTGAGTGATTGTGCTCTAGGATACTTGTATCACAGTTCTTCCTAGTATTCTCATCGTATCTATGAGATTGCAGATATAACTCCACAATCATGCTTTGAAGGTAACCTAACCTCTGTGCTAGTTCCAGTAATGCTAAAACTAACACAACCAGATGAGTTTGGTCATAAGTCATAACCTTATGAATGTCATTAAGTGTCAGACCATCATCTTCACAATGAAAAGCAGTGACTAGCTGCTATAACGACCAACTGACTTCATCAGCTCCTCACAGTGGGGTATATCAGTCTATAATAATATGGTGCAAAATGTCCAGCAAACTATGTTGCAAAAATCAGTCTCCTGAATTTCTGTCACATTTCCAGAAGTGAAGGAAAGACTTGGTTATGATGTGGGCTAGCATGCTTAAGAGAAATAGCTAATCAAAATGTTAAGAGTATCCTCTTTCAAGCTGCAACAAGCTTGTGAGAGTAAGCTTCAATTCAGTTCAGCTAACCCCTGTACAAGCGAGCATCTAACCCCAAGGCATGGAGAGGCCTACACAGAGATTGCCTCCCACTCACGGAGCTAGTTCTTACCCACCATTGAGCATATCTGACAAATTCAGCTATAATACAAATTGCGTGTCTAGAGTTACTAATTTCTCTCCAGAACTAGATGACAATAGATCCAAGAACTGAGGACACTATAGAGATAATTCCAGTTACCAAAGGTGTACCTTGTTCATTGAGGCCATAGCTTTTGTTGCCCCTTTCATGGCTCCTGCCACTGCTGTGTTTGCATGCATGGCCTATTTTATCCCACCCATTTTGCAAGCAATCTTATACAAGAGTGTTACAATGGTGTTATGGACCTCATATTTTTACAAAAGAAGCTCAAAGCATAGAATACATAGATTCACAACTCAAATTAGAGTTGTAGAGCAACATATACTTGGATAAAAAGATTGACACCTCCCTTTTCAAGCAGAGATTGCTTCTAGAAAAGTGTACTGACAATTTGGGCACAGTGAATGCATGGAGAGGAAGTAAAGGATCATCCAAAGTAGTCTAACTACTTCATTTAGTAATCCCTCTCACCTGTGTATGAGTAGCCACACCCCGTATCTGTGCACGACTTCCCTGAAGCTTTGCAATCTGCTGGCGTAATCTTATCAACTGTTGAGCCAATATCTTCGTTGCAACCTGATGGACAAACAATTCTCTCAGCAAATGTGCCATGTTGATAACTGCTAGAAATTGATCAAGAATTGCTTTTGAACAGGACCCTACATTCAATTTCAACCTCAGCAATCACAGGTCATAAAGCTTTCCCTACAGAGAGAGCCTTGCATCCAAGTAAAACATGGCTTCATAGAACTGCAAGATTCATCCTATTATACGGAAAATGAAGTACCTGTGTTTGTCAGTTCCTTGATCAATTGTGACCACATCAAATGATCAATGACAAACCTATCTGGGGCAGAACATACCTCATTTCCAGTTTTTGCAGTCTTCTTGATCTCTGCGACAAGTTTCTTCTCCTGCAAGCACATACACCCATGCAATTACAGCATCCATGTTATCATGCTCACTATATATTCAAACTGTTTGTCCACTTGAGACCTTACAATAAGGTGAAATCTGGTCAAAACCAGCAGCCACCCTTCCAGAACAGATGTTCCAAATACTTGTCATAGAGACCTCTAAAATACCAAAAGTCTGAGGAACATCTTGGTACCTCTAATTGCAATGATCCAATTTCTCGTTCAATCCCTGCAAAATTGTGGCCATTCCAAATCATAATTTAATGCCCTAGGAATCACTGTCTCTCTGTGGTATGTTGTTTGTCATGTCTACTCATTATCCTTATGTTAAAACAAAATCTAACATATGTTTCATATAACAACAATAGACAAAGTCTGCAGAAGAAGTCAAGTATATAATGGAGTATAGCAAGCTGGACTGGCACAAGTTCTTTCAGTCCTTTACATAGCTTGATTGAGAACCATCTCTGGGATAAAAGGGTTCATACACTTCATCATTTGATTTGGAAGTTTTATCACACACTTTTGCTGAAAAAGTGCTTCAAACTGTGGAGTTGCTGCAACACTGTCTAGTTGAAGGGAAGATTTAAGTACCTCTTGTGGCAACTGACATCTCCCGCTTACTCACCCGGAGTGCCTCTGCATAGGATCATTTTTGTACAAACCCCACATAAGCATGTTCTATGGAAAAAATCCATTCTGAGCAACAGAAAATTGCAATCTCAAATCTTGCACACACATTAACAACCTCATTCCAAAGCCAATGCACATTGATGACAATGTCCCAACTGTTGGGTACAACACCAATACCAAAGAACCTCCTTGCTGCAATACTCATCTTCTTGGACCCCCAATTCATGCTCCTTTCCCATCTCTTGCATGATCTCTATAGACTGTGGTGTCTATAGCTTTTAGAAAACGCAAGAAGATTCTTGAACCGGCACAAAAGCATAACACAATCGAGGCGTGAAAGAAGGGTTTTCGGGAATTGCCATCTCTCTAGAGAGCGTGTATGTACCTTTCGCATCGGGTTTCTTCTTGAACAGATTCATCTTCCTTCGTCGTCCACCACCTTTCTTTCTTTCTTTCTTTCCCGTTATTCTCCCACAGCGCCCTCCTCCCCCTCCTGTTCTGACTTTGTTCCGGAACTACTGACCCAAATACCGCAGACACCCAAAACAATCCACTCAAACAAGAACCCCAAAACACAAGAAACCGTCCTTTCCCTCCTCTCTCAGCCAATCTCGACAAATGCAAAAATGCGGTTCACCCATCAGACTCCCTAAGACACCAAAGTGGGTTGGATCTCTCCCACCATAACAGATCGACCAAAAAAAAACACACCCATTTGAACTTCACTCACACTTCTAAAACAGACTAAAATGATCAACTAAGACACCAATGTGAGCACACACAAACACCCACACAACCACCCACCACAAACACACACACACACATAGTGAGTAACAACAACAACAACAACAATAGTTTCCCAACTATGAAAGAACAGACACAATAATATTTTGGGAACGGTGAAAGAAGAGAAGACAAGAAGACGAAGAAGAAGAAGCAATCATGTATGTGTAGAGAGCAGCAGCAGCAATTGGTGCATGGGATTTTGTTGTTGAGAAAGAAGAGGAAGAAGAAAAACAGCAGAGAGAAGTTGTGTGTGAGTGAACGGCTCTTTCATATGTGCTGCAAACGGCTCTCTCTCTCTTTCTCTTTCTCTCAGAAAATACACCAAAAAAAGAGTGGATCTATCTAAGCGGCAAAACCTTGAGTTCGTTTTAGAGCAGCTCCATCGCCATCAGTAAACTGGCCTGCAGATTCGCAGCGTTTTGTTTTGTAGGAGAATTTTCGCCATTTGGCGAAAACAAATTTGCCAATTTTTAATTTTCTGTCTAATATTCCTTATTGGGAAAAAAAGGAACCCAAAAATAAAAGGCCAAAAAATTTGATGAAATTTTCCAAAAAAATTTGTATGTTTCTATACACATTGTTGAAGCAAAGTAGGCTAGGTCAGTGTATAAAAGAGGATTTTAATAAATTTCTACTTTCATGGCTGGTCTATAGCCAAACATGCATGGCTAAATCTCCTTGTGGATGATCGCCAGTGCAACATCACAACGTTAAACTTTTTTAAATAGTCTTTCACTTTATTGCAGGCCTCATAAAACCTGGCAAATGCCAACTTTGCCAAAATTAAATTAATTTTGGCACATTTGTCGCCTTAATACTGGCACATCTAGCATATGTTTTATTTTTCGTAATAGGCTTCCCCATACTAGAAGATAAAATCAAAATGGACATCGCTACTACCATTCTCGCGGTTATTGCAAACGGAACACAACTAGGCAAAGACTATGTTGAATGGAATGGACATGGAGACAAACTCGCACTATTATTCAAGCGAAAGATTGGTGCTTGATCATTTTGATTTGCTTGAACTGCTTCGCGTGCATAATGCCCGCGAGGGACAGACTCATCAGGCTACTACGGGAGTCGTTTTTCTCCTTTTTAACAATGGAAAAGTCACTCTCGACAAACGTCATATTCGGGAACATTGTCACTAATCCACCGCACAGCTGACGCAGCTGCATGAAGCGCCCTTTCAAGCAATCCCACGTCTCGTTAAAGAACGTCTTCTCGTCATGCTTGTCAAGGGCAGCCTTCACATCCGGCTCGCCCGCATAGACAGCGAATAGTTCACGATGTTCGCTCTACACCTTATCAATCAAGTCCGCGCTCCAGTGTTTGGCTAGGTGCCCACGGTATTGATCCACTACTTCGCTGATGAACACACCATGACACATCTTGACGAGATCCGTTGGCATCACGGGGGCGCTTCCAATTCCCTGGCATTGTTGTTGGAATCACGCTCCACCTAAATCTGCAATCCATCCACCACAATGGAAAGCGAGAAGATGTTAATCTCTTGCAATGTTTGCTATTTTTTAATGTCGAAAAGCTCGTTGTACAAATCACGTGACCATGAGCCTTGATCGCGGATGTGCATGCGACGGCATCTTTG
>Ga0209208_10009288_pt1 | contig 12945 bp, 6 predicted proteins | sample S1TSphfallax_3_FD_187694 | JGI IMG/M metagenome (GOLD analysis project Ga0209208, IMG submission 187694) | Host-associated microbial communities from peat moss isolated from Minnesota, USA - S1T2_Fd - Sphagnum fallax MG (SPAdes) (version 2) | ecosystem: Host-associated > Plants > Peat moss >...
ATGGGAGGGAACAATTTTGGTAGTTCCATTGGAAGGTGTTGGATCAAAGGAAATTACATCAACTATGACTTGTGGTTAATCTCATTGATGGTATGAAAAAAATTGGTAGGATATTCTAAATGAGATTGAGGCACAATAATGATCTAAAGGTCATTGTTGGCATCATGGAGTTATGAAAAATTTTACTCCCTTTTTTTCCAAGTTTAAGAAGGTTGTCAAGTTTTATAGGTTATATTACATTTGGAAGGTATAATAATGCAAGTACAAAGAAAAGGAATTGAAGGGGTGGTTGGAAGTTGTGTAGGAAAACTTAGATAATAGTATCCACAAAGTATAACAACTATAGAACATTTGAAAGAAGCATTGGAAGGGTTGAGACTATTGGAGGAGAAGAAGTTAAATGAATAAAAATGAGAACCAAGGTAAAGTGGATTCGCAAAGGCAATGCAACCATAAAGGAAATTTTTGTTGCCATAAAGGAATGGCCATTTAGATCACCTATAACATAATTAGAATTGAGAATGGGATATAATAACTTTGTCACATATTGAATTGGGGGAATGTTCCAAAAAACTTTATTCAAAATCATATAAAAGAAATTTGCCTAACCTTATCAACCTAGGCCAAGATAATGCTTTTTGTGAAGATGGAAGACAAAATTCCATGTATGATGAAAAGCAAGTTACCCTTACCATGATAGAATAGGAACTACATTCAACTTTAGAAGCCATGGCAAGGGACAAAACTCTCAACCCAAATGGTATGGTCATGGAATTCTTTGCAAATATGTAGGATGTGAGTAGTAAGGTAAATGCAAAGATGGTGCAATTGTCAATTCAAAGAAGGTTCAACCCCTTAAGGTTATAAAGGGGTTAATAACATTCTTCCATAATGAGGGCGAAACAAAATCCTTGTTGAATTAACAACTTGAATTACATTGTTGAATGTTGCATACAAGATCTTTATGAAAATTTTGCAAATTAAGCTTTGGGTGAAAGCATGGTAAAGTATGATGATGAGGGATACTTTTTTTTGTGTGGAAAATATCCATAAACTAAGATTTAATACATTGAACTCATGAATATTTTTTATTTTAATAATCAATAAGAGGAAGATATTTGACTTTGTTGCATAATATTAAATAATTGCACATTTTAATATGCATTTAAGTACATTTTTAGAATTACAAGTATAGGAAAGTAGGTGTCACATTCCTATTTCAAGTATATGAAAGTATGATGAAAGTACAATTGTAATTGGATTTTTTAAACTTTCAAATGGATAAAGGACTAATATGTATTGTTCAATGTGTTTTTAAGAAATTCATATCATGGTCATAATTTATCAAAGTTCTCATATAAAAATATGTTGGAAATTTTGAAAACCCAACTAATTTAGAACACACTTTTCATCCATTTTTCTTATATGAAAATTCCTCACATTTTATGTCTAACTTACCATAAACTCAATGGAGTGCACCATTGCTTGATAATGAAAATTAAAGAAGTTTTGAATAGGTTTTTTCATGTTTATGCCATAAATGTGATTATGATTACACGTGTGATTACTTTTTTGGCATATTTTACCATATTTTCACCCCTTTAGACAATTTGAATGGTATAATCTTCTAAAACCAATTCACTTTCCTACTAATGTGAAATAGTATCATTTTCACCCTTGAAACAATCCAATGGGCCAAGAAGTCAAAGTAATTGATGATATTTTTCAAATTGGATTTCTTTAAAGCCTACAATAAAGTTAAATGAAGGTTTTTGTTTGATTGCATGGATGCACTATGTATCTTGAGAGCATTTTTAACCACGACCAGAAAATTGTTCATTGAAACAAAGGGTAGGCTCAATGTCAATGGAAAACTCTTTTAGGAATTTGAGATTGATAAAAGGTTGGGCGTAATAGGGTTGCCCATTAGCACCTTATTTATTTTTGATTGTGGAAGAAGTCTTTAATGTGATGGTTAAAAAAAGTCAACATCAAGGTAGGTATTAAGGCATCAAATTGCCAAGGTTCAAACATTTAATAGCATAATAGGAAGATGACACTAGTTTCACGATAAAAGATTTTTTAGAAGTCATTTAAAAACTAGCTTAGGTGTTAGACATGTTCTACCAAGCATCTAGGATGTAATTGAATAATACCAAATTTATGGCATTTTGGATAAGAGGTAGGCCATAAGCAATACCAAGTTGGACCCATGGTTTTGGTTGGACATAAATGTCAATTGAGATGATTTTTAGATTATCATTAGAAGGAAAACCCTTTTTTAAACCAAGTAACTTTCAACTATGTGTTGTTTCCAAATGGATTCCAACTACAAAAAAATTATTTGAGCCACTAACTAATATGGTTAGAAGTTGGAAATGGTTTCCAATTAGGGGACTACCTCCCCCAACTAGGGTAACATTGTAAACTTCCCAAATTGACTCTTAATCGAAAGGTCGACGTAAGTGCAACATCATTAAGTGTCATATTTCTAGTTGGGAAATGTCACAATTCCATAAATCGAACATGTGGCTATCTCAGTTGAACATTGTTTATAGTTGAATGCCATATTAGGATGGAATAAATGTAAGGTACATTTATGTTTCAAGTGAAGATTTGTGGGGATTACAAATAAAGTTGTGATCAATCTAGATCCCATGAGGATCAATTGAACTACAAGTGCAAAATTATCAGTTCCATGTTGTGATGGTTATTTAATCATCACTTACTTACATAATCCAAGGACATTCATGCTCAAACTCAAATGTGAAAATGTTCTCTAAATGAGGAAGCATAATGAAAAGGCAGTTCATTTCAACCCTACACCCTTATGGGTGAAATCATGAAAAAAAAACCACAAAATGTGTGGACAATCTTTAAAAAACAATTTCTGAATTTTTGAAAAATCACCATCCGAGAAGATTATATATCAAAAAAATTGTTTAATTTTTGAAATAAGATTTTATAAATTCAAAGTTGCAACTACAAAAGTTTCATGAAAATTCACCATGTTTCAAGAGTCTTTTTATATGTTTAAAGCACTTAAGAAAAACATGTGGACAAGCGATTTTTTTTCTTCAAAAGTCTTTTTTCCTTATCAAATGTTCACCAAAGGGTGTGATCACAGTCAAATGAGGCAATGGTGATGAAGGACTCAAGGATTATAATCCTTTTTCTGGTCATTTTCACTTTATCATAAAAAGAACTTTTGGGATGAATTTTTTTGCAATATATTACAAAAAATTCATATTATTTTTTCAATACTTCACAATTTTTGTATTAAATTTTCATGAATAACTAAGAAATTTGAAAAGTGTACAAATTTTACCAAATTTTGTGTTTCATTTTGAAAAATTATTTTACTTTCAAATTGTATGAAAATATGTTAATTATTTAATGCTTTATTTTATTTTTCATAAACTACAACTTTGTTTTCGATTTCATGTACCCCATACATGTGGTAAAGGATTCTTGAATTTTTTAATTTTTGTTCAATAGATTTTAATTTTTTTTAAATTTCAAATTTCACAACTTTCAAATTATGAGTGTTTTTCAAATGTTAATAATCAATTAACATTATCTCAATTTTTTCTCATCAAAACTCCTTAATAAAGAAAGTTTTTAGCTTAGTTTTTTACATAATCGACTGCTTTTGATGCAATTGTTGTTCAACTTCAAAGGTCCTTTATTAAAACCAAAACCCCAATTTTTATTTTTTTTGAATTTTTCAAAATTAACATTATTCATTTAACACTACATTCCATGATTAACATGGCATTAAAATGCCGCCACAAAAATGTATCTAATAAAATTATAGTTTTTATAGAGTTTTGATGGTTGTTTGACGTGTTTTTTGGTTCATTTGATTGTGATTGCACCCCAAATCGTTTCAAATTTTGAGAACTTTAATATATTCCACAGAAAGGGATCTATTTGTTCAAAACATTAAAAAAATAAAAATACATATACCCTTTTAGATTTTGGTACTCAAACATCCTTAAAACATTATTATAGTTTTGAATTTGTAATCATGGTTCAAAGTAAAGTTTTAGATTTGACTATAATGTAAAGTTTGATGCAAAAACAATTGAGTTTTTATCATGTTATATGTTATATTTGGCCTCAAATTTGATATAAAGTTTGAAAATAATGTGAAAAATACATTTTAATTTAATAGCAAATTTCCATGTAGAAAATGTAGTCCTTGGAAAAGACTTTAGCTTTGGCATGATTGGCTCCTTTTTTCATGCTTTCATCCCTATGGAGGAATGGCCCTTTCATATAAACCTTTCATATTCAACAAATAACATAATTACCATTGTTTATCCTAGCTAGGGTCTATTTGTAGTAGTAGGTCATACCAATATTAAGCACCCATTAAATAATAATAATTATATACCTACCTACTAGGTACCATATTAGGTATTTATTAAATACCTAGTGGGTGAAAATATCCTTGGGTGGTACCATGAAGAACGTCACACCTTGATTTTCCTAGACTCATTGAACTTTGAGAAATCATACAAAACACTTAAATTAATATTTTCATAAAATTTTGTTAATGAATACATTTATTAGGTTCTCTAATTTTTAAATTTCAATAATATCAAAATATTATGTATTTTGATGTTCCTAATCATTGCATTTAAAAAAAGGAATGTCATGTTGGTTCCTTTCCTTAAATTTTTTGGTTAGAAACATAAAGTTGAAACATGATTTGAAAATTTTATTGGGATTTTTTGCCCTAAGGTAATTCGGAAATGATTTGATTTCTAGATTTCTATTAGGGAATTAATTGAATAATTATAATTTAGTTATGAATGTCCAAAGTTAAAGCTATAAATTTCTAACCATTCCTTGATCAAGTGGTTCCTAGTGGTATCACCCAAGCATGTTTTCGCCCTAGTACCTACCTAGCTACTTACTTAATTAGTAGTTAGGTATTTGGTTAATGTGTATAGAGAGTACTAGGGTGCAAACACATTACATAGTCCATAAAGTGTTGTCACAAGGTAGTTTTTGCAAGATTCTGAAATTTTTAATTGGCCATGTGATTAAATATAAATGATTAAGTTGATAAAATACTTAACATTACAATGTTATATATAAATTATAATCAAATTGTATGAATTTTTTGAATAGTACTTGGAATAGTCCATAATCAATGAATATGACCTTCATGCACCTTTGAATATAATATTTTTATTGAGTAGAAGACTCAATGATAATATGGTGTGGTAACATTGATATTAAAGAAGACTTTTTGAAAGGATTTTGATGACCAAATTTTTCTATGTACTTTGAATTATGGTTTTTCCCCCAGCCCTTTCTTTAGTGAAAGTAATAATTTAAAAGTTCATATTTCAATTTTAAGTTTTCCATTAGATAAACTAGGTTGAAATGTTTTTAGTAGTGAATTTTTAATGATAACTTGCACAATGACTTGTGTGATTCAACATATCCTATTTTCACACTACTTCCATAGTGTTAATTTAGGCAATTATGGACTTTCATGTGCTTAAAATTGTTACACCTTTGTGTGTTTTCACCCACTAGGGAGCTAGGTCCTTAGTAAGTAGTTGATAGGTAGTTACTAATTAGATAGGTAGCCATTAATGTTAACGTTTAATTAACTACTAGGTACTTTACCTACTAGTTATTAGCTAGTTATAAAAGTATATAACTAGGTAGTTAGTGGGTGAAAGCACATTATAGTGATCCCCTTTGGGATGTTACATTGTATTGCTTAAACTAGGGATGTGCATGTTTGAATGTATCCCACTTCAAAAATTTGAAATATTTTTACAATATTTGTGCATATTATATTAGAATGTAACCTAGACAACATATTATAAAAGAAATTATTTCATTTCATTTTATAAAGTGCGAGATTGGAGTATATTGGAAACAAATGTAATGTACACGTGTGCTTAAATACACAAATATAATCCAAAATAATTTAAATGACTTTTAATCTTTATGAAAGTTGAAGGTATATTGAACTATGTCATTTCACATAGTTTGAACCATGTTTGGATACCATGTGATTATTTGAAAAATTTCAATTCAAAAAGTGAGTTTTTTTAACAAAGATGTGATAAATGTGCGGTAAATTAAAACTTTGACAAGTAATCACATTCACATGTAAGATGAGAAGCATGGCTAGATGTGCCATATTTTTAATTCCTCTAAAACTGATTATTTTGATGACTAATGAAACTTTGAAGTTAGTGCAATCAAAATGAGATAGTGGCCCTATTATACCAATGTATATTATAAATATACCCATGGATCCTTCAATCTAGGTAATGAAATTTATTATCATTTTCAAAATCATATTACATAACATTACTTTTGTAAGAATAATAATTGTAAGGCCCAAAAAACTAAAATTGATACCCAAAATTAAATGTTCCATACTTTTGGAACAATTATATTATATGTATTATAATACTAAACCCAAAAGTGCCCCAAATGGGGTCATCATAGCGTGGTTTCACCTTAGTACCTACTTCTAGGCACCTATTAGCTATTACCTAATAGGTACGTCCTACTTAATATTAAAGTATTTTCTAGATACCATCAACTATTAAATCTTTAAGTTATTTATGTTATGTATTAAATAAGTATTAGGTAGTTTAAGCTTAGGTGCCACCTTGTCCAGCTTTAGCCTAAACTAGGTGCCACATATGCTACATTAGTTAGTAGGCTAGGTTAATTAATAAATAATAAATTAGGTCAATTGGAAGTAGGTTAGGTTATGTAGGTAGTCATGTAGTTGTTAGTAAGTAGTTGTGATTAAATTGCAACTAGGTCATAACCAAGTTATAGTTAGTTAAGTTATAACTTGGCTATAATTAGGTTGCAATTAAAAATTTTATCCCATATTGTTTATCTTCCGTGACAAGTTTTCAAACTATATTAAAAAATGCATTAAAAATGTTGAAAAAACACAAAAAACTTTAAATTAGAATAACCATTTGGGATGAACTAATCACAAAAACTTGACCTTAAAGGTTAAACCTAAAAGGAAATACATTTTTACTAATTAGGTGACACTTGGCCTAGGCCTAAATCTAGGCCTAACTTAGTTCCGAACCGAACCTAGGTTTGGGTATTGTCTAAGTATAAGCCTAGCCTAAGTTTGGGCTTAGGCTAAATGATATGTAGCCTTATGTGGGCCATGTGTCAACAAATTATTGGTTTGAGTCTTTGCCTAACTTAGTTGTAATATAGTTGAAATTATAATTCAATGGCCTAGATGGAAGACAATTGAAATTTCCACTCAACTTTTGATGACAACATGATTTGTTAGTAGATGAAGTTCATCCAATGAAAGGTTACAATAAAAAACACCTTCGACTATAATGGTGGATGTCATCTCCAACTAAAATGGTAAAAAATGGCTATTGTTGTGGTGGTGACACATGGTTATCATTTTCAATTACAATATTAATTTCAACTTGTACTCATCAACTCTTTTAGTCAATAGGTGGAAAACAATTGAAAAAAATTTTTGCAATTGGAAAGGTCATTTTCAACTATAATTATAGTTGAGCCCAAGTTGAAAATATAAGTTGGAAAAAAGGATTTCTTGTAGTATATTAAGAACACCTTTTAGTTTAATCATGGACTTTGCTTGTGCCAATAATTTTCTATTGTAGAAGATCCAACACAAGCTTAAATATTGGTCTTTAATCGAACTATCACTTGTCAACATGGCAATCATGGTGCATAACATTTTGTTATCAACATTGCAGTACTTTGTCAATATATGAGTGGAAATTAAAAAAAACATTAATAAAATTAAATGGTTGTTAACAAATTATTTGTTGGCTAGGTCATCCCACAATTATCATTGTTGAATGGTGTGGAACTAATGTTAAAAGGCTTAGGGTTAGTAGATCCAACTCAAGCAATTGAAGTTATCATCACTAAATGGGTTATTCATGACAAAAACTTGGAAAATCAAACTTGCAAGGCTTCCTTAAGTACCAATTTAAGAAATATCAACCCTACCCACGGTGGTAAAATGTTGTTTAATTTCAAATGGTGTTTACAATGCATCAAAGCAAAAGGGTGCCTAGGTCCTCCATATGGAATTAGGCTAGAACAACATCAAATTTGTAAAATAGGTTGAAGGGAAAATTCAATGATGTTTCAAAAATAGATACTAGGAGTTAGTTTTTAGTGGAATAATATAAGGTAGCTGTCGCAACCCCACTTTGGCCAAGTGTGGGGGTGAAGCCCAACACTCCCAAAGTTAGGGACTTGGAGTCCTCCAGGACTCCCGAATGTTTAGAGTTCGACAGCAAGGCCCAAAACACCTCTCATTGAGGTGTTCTTGGTGTCATTGGAAAGGTCTTGAAGCGTAGATATCGAAAATGACTTCGCATTGGCCATTTGGATGTTTGCAGCCCAAGTTATGGGCAAAAGAAAGGTCGAGAGTCAAATTGGCAATTTGACTCCCGACCACTAAAAGTCAGGAATCGACCTCTTCCCGACCTCCGAATTGAGAGTGCGACATGGCGTTGAAAAGATCTCGACGAGGGCTATAACTTTGGTTTAGACCTTGTTGCGATCAGACTATGTAGTCGGGAGTTATGAGCACTCAAAGTCCCGGGACTCCAACCGGGACAGTTTCGGGACAATTTCGGGACTCCAACTTGGGAGTCCCGGGAAAAAGAGCCATTTGGATGTAGCCCTTGCGGATCGTTGCAGAGAATACTATATGGGGGAAGGTGGTGGCTTCCCCCGAGTCCGGGCCGTGGTGAGTCTTGTGTGTCAAAGTGCCCTTGGCTTGTCCCAACACCCAAGGGTGTTCCCAAATGTGAATTAACCCTTTTGTGGTTGGTTTTGGATGCAGATTCAAGCTTGATAATCTAGTCCCTCTTCCTAGTTTAATCCCGGGACTTCTAGCACGCCCCTCTACCCCTTTTTAGTGCTGGAAATCGGGAGCGCCTTCCAAGTCCCAACTTTTCGTAACTTTACATAGGGGACCTTCAAGTGGGTTCAACTCGGGACTTGGGAGTGCGTCATTCATTTAGGGAAAGGTTCTTGAAAATAAAAGTTGTAAATTTTTTTGCATATGGGTGGGATATGATTGTAAATAAATGGGTTATTGAGGAGGGAATATTTGCCTTAAAGGATGAAATGAGGAGCAAATGGGCTATCTTCAAGAAGAAGCGAGTGAAAAGACACTATGGGGGGGCCACTTTAAGCAAGAAAATCTACTCCTTTTTGGGTACATTTTATATTTTTTGGGGGCATGTTTTCTTTGATTTCATCTAGCATTTTGATACAAAGGCCTCCAACATAATTCTTTTTATTTTTCAAATGAAAGTAATTTTTCAACAAATTAAAAAAAAAGAAACTTATTTATGTTTACTTGAATGAAAAACTTGTTTAGATATTTTTTGTGAAATCATATGAATCAAATTTGTCAATTGTAATTGAAATGGTACAATCAATTCATATTCAATATATAGCTAAGTGTTTCATCAAGTTTTGTAATTATTTGAATCATTTTTAGATTACATTTTCATTATGTAGTATATTGTGATAATTACATCTATTTTCTCACAAATATATATTTTATCCATTTAATATTAATAAAAAAATGTAATTTCTTTTTACAATTACATTATTTAAAAATTGGACATCTTATTTAAAGTATAATTTTTCAAAACCTCTTTTAATATTGGCTTGGTGGAAGTTGAAAGTTGCACAATTTTGAAAAATAATATTTGTGACAACATTTTTTAGCCACCATGGGGTGCTTTCACCCAAGTGGCATACACAAGGGTTGCTATTAAATTAGAAGAGAGGTGGGGGAAATGTTATGATATTATGACAAAGTTTGCTTCGTAAATGAGTGGGTGGGAATGTATGGATCAATAACTTGTTCCTTTCAATAGTATTTCAAACATCTCCTCCCTTTGGTTTGAGATGCAACAATGATGAACAAGATGTAGAGGTGTTTTGAGTAGCATTGTTATTTAGAATTTTTGCTTGCATTTCAATTGTAAGAACCTTACAAGGAACTAGTTGTAATTATGTAAAAGTGAATGCATAGTTGAGTGGCTCATTTTGGTGACATTTTTTGATCTTTGCAATACTCATCTTGTTTCAATGTCTTTTAACAAAACATATACCTTTAAATTTGCTGATTGGAACTTCTTTTAAAATAATAAATTGCTTATGAAAACACTTGTAAGTTTTTTTGACATTATTACCTCCACCTTTTGCAATGGACTTTTAAGGTCCAAAAATATGATTGAGTTGATTGTTTTGAATGGTAAACAATTGAAAGGATCACTTTGATTTTCATTCCAAATTCTATAAACTAACTCAATATGTGGTGCAACATGAAATAATAAATGTTTATGTGAAAGTCTTCCTTCAAATTTAGTAGCCACAATTTAACCAGGGACTTTTGAATGATCAAAATTGAGTCATATTTTCATTTTCATAAGTTTGTAAGTTGTTTTACTCAATTTTCAATTTTCTTTTTTTGCAACTGCATATTCTTGGAGTCTCTACTTGAGTTTTTATTGATATGAGGTTTATTGATTCATTACCCATCACATCATCCACTTAACCAATGCTACAAGATTACATTGCTCGTGTAACATTATAAAATAGTTTTCATATGAATTTAAAAAAATCCAAGTGAGCGATTCATTAGTGGATTTACCCACAAGTAAGGTGGTCCAAGTCAAAGTTGTAAATATTGTGAAAGGGCCAAGGAAAACCCAATTTGCTATGTTCTGTTGGTCAGGTAGGGAAGATGGACGTGGATCCAGGGCTATATGCTTGGAAATGAGGATCCAAGACCTGTTATCCTACGCATCAACTATGGCCAGGAAATTATTGAGAGAAGCCAAGACTAAGCTGTATATAGGGAAGAAGAAAAGGGTTGTCTGGAACAAAGCTATTGAGGTAAATGTTACTAGGCCCAAGGCTGATAGCACAATTAACGAAGGGCAGTTGATGTGCAGAGATGCGAACCACATAGATTCTGGGATTGTAGGTATGCTCAAAGAGCATGGAGGGCAAAGGCTGATAGCACAATTACACAAGGATGCTTGATGTGCAGAGATGCGAACCACATAGATTCTGGGATTGTTGGTATGTTCAAAGAGCATGGGAGTTCCACCAACAAAATTTTCAACTATCTGCTTCATGGGTCCTACCCAAAACTACAAGTCTTCTCAATGCAATGGAAGCACGACATTTTTGCGGCCAAGGAACCAATCTAAAGTTCCACAAAGTGGTGGCATTCTGGTTGTTGCTTAGGGGCATAGCCTTGTGGGTAATCTAGTGGAAAGGAAGGATGCCATCTGTAATAATGAGAGGTGGGTGGCATATTCAGAAGGTTCATAGTTTAATCTGGAGTAGTCTATGGGAACATAGTAGGGCTGCTTGGGAGAGATGTATTAGCTTGAGTCAGAAGTTCCCTTCTGCGGAACAAGGTCATTTGGAGACCTTTGATAAGGTGTGGGGGCAGAAACCATGTAATTTGTTCTAGGGTGGGTAGATTTGTTTGCTGGTGCTATGATAGTCCCTGTAGTTGATTGGATCGGTTCAGGGTTGTCTGCACACCTCTTGTAGGTTGTTTTTGTTTTCCCTCATTGCAATGAATTATTTCATTTGTGCCAAAAAGGAATAAAAACACATGAAACAGGTTCATCAAGGTTAACTGGGCCCTAGGTACACAAGAAGAAAAATTTTATTCAATTTTTTTGAATATATTTAATTTTAGATCAAAATCTTCTGGATTTGGAAAAGTTGAAATCCAAGGAAAATAAGATCTAGGAAAGACCATGTATAAAATGAAAGTAAAAATTTATTTTTCATGCCTGCATCCCAAGTGTGAACACGTTGAGGGTTCAACTGATTTTTTCCTTCCAAACCCAATTTTTGCAATTTGTTTGAATTTTCAGCAACAAAATCTATTGAAAAATCAATATATTTCACACCTTAGCTCTGAAAATTGTGAAATAAACTCTATTAAATCTGACTCACTGAGGGCTTTCCAATAACATCAAGCATGCCCCTGAATTGCAATACAGTTTTCAGTTCTGATTTTATTCAATTTTTGTTAAGAAATTGGTTCAATAATCAATAGCTCCAAACAGTCTCAAACCAAGTCAATGCAACCCTACTCATCAAAAGTTTGTTTTTTTAGATACTAAGAGTGGGGCATGAAGCGCCATGGTTTGGGAGATCTTAGTGTGACAAATCAAAACAAACTACCTTGCTTCAGAGATATATAGCGCTGAGTAATAGTTTTGGAACATATAAGTAATATGTCTATATCATATACCTCTAATACAATTCATATTAATTAGATGTGGGCGCATCTCAAAGCTCAATGTCGTTCTTGCAATGGGTGATTTTGTTTGAACCTTCACAAAAATTACAATATTTTTAACATTCCTCAACTAGAAGTTTTTACTATCAACACAATATTGTGAAAAGGGCTTGCCTTGAACATATCTTTATATTACACAAACCTATATTTTTGGACAAAGGATATGGGACAAATTGTGATGCTATTGAGAATATCTTGGGTGCACATTCTTGACTACATGTTGTCGCATGTTAGTGTTTGAGTCAAATTTCCATTCCTAACCTTGTTCATCACTAAAACAAATCTTGAAAGCTTGGGCACCACAACCCTGTACTTGTTGGCCCCCAAATAGAAGTTGTATGCTTTTGCATGGTAGTGTAGAACATTTAAGTATATTTGTTTTACACTTACATAATTTTACATGGCACGATATAAATCTACACATTTTTACACTTACACCTCCTCTCTTGTACATTTGCACGAATGTAGGTGGAACTTATACACATACCCAAAGTGTAAACAAGGGGTGTGTCACACTGTGGTGTTGCCATTTACATTAGAAAGTATCTTAAGGCAAAAGAAGAAGTATG
>Ga0209208_10009289_pt1 | contig 12945 bp, 10 predicted proteins | sample S1TSphfallax_3_FD_187694 | JGI IMG/M metagenome (GOLD analysis project Ga0209208, IMG submission 187694) | Host-associated microbial communities from peat moss isolated from Minnesota, USA - S1T2_Fd - Sphagnum fallax MG (SPAdes) (version 2) | ecosystem: Host-associated > Plants > Peat moss >...
CTGCCTTGCCCCGCCCCCCCCCCCCAGGAAAATTGTAATTTGCTGCAATTGCCAACTAGAAACAAATAAATCCAGCCAGTTTTAGCTAAGGCTGAAATATTTCAGATGCCCAGTAATCCATCTGACCAGACCTTATAGAATGACTGTCCATGAGCCCCCAAAAAAATGACATTTGAAAATAAACAGCCAATCTGCATAGGTGTAAATTTGATGATACCAAAATGCCAGTGTACATTTAGCCCCTACTAAAACTGATATTGGCAACCAATTTCAGTTTCTAAATGGTTTTGGTGTCTTATTCAGGTACGTTTGAAGGTTTTTTCTAGGTGGGACACAGTTGCTTATATACTGGTTTGACACTTCTGGCTCTACTAGTTCCACTTGTGATGTGAATGGATGCTGCAAATGCTCTAGTTATGTGGGGAACACGAGTTTGGAACAAACTCCTATAGAATCGATGTCAAGTCCTCCCAAAGTGTTTTTAGTGAGCAGCTCCAGGGCCCCAGTGAACCAACACCCACCAATGCATCAGTTGTGAATGAGACTGTGTTGACCGTTTGGGATGAACCCAAACCATTTAACCTAAACCAAACATTTAGGTGGGTTATTTTTTTTCTTTTCACTGGCCCATCCTTCCCTGAGATTTCAAAAAAAATCCCCCTTTTTTCCCTTCCTCTGCCTTCTTCTTCTCTTTGCTTTTTTTTTTCTTTTTCTTCTCTTCCACCATCATCTTCTCTTCCATTGTTGGAGCTTTTTCTTCATCAATTTTTTTCCTTTTTTTTACTACTTTTGTCATTATTATTTTTTCTTCTCTTTTGTTTGTGCTAAAGATTTTTTTTGTTATCATTTTTTTCTTTCATTTTGTTGTTACTTTAGTTTTTTTTTCGTCTTTTGTTTCTTTGTTTTTCTCTATTGTTACAACTTTTTATCATTTCATTCTTTTTCTGTTTTTTTTCTTTTTCTTCAAGCATTTTTTTTTTCCATCACATCATTGTGCTTGTTGTGATTTCTTGTTGCATCATCATTAGTTATACAAATCACACAAGGTATCCCTTTATCCTTTTCCTCATCTTTCTTTTGTTTTGGTTTGAAAAAGATAGAGAAGAAGACAAAATAATAAAAGAGAAGGAAATGGAAATTAAAAAATAAAGAAGATGAATAGAAAAAAAAGATTGGTTTTGTTTTTTTCTTGTTTTTCTACTTTTAAAATTCTAGAAGAAGAAGTTTTCTTTTTTTATTGAAGATTTTTTTTCTTATTATTGTTTATTCAAGAAGAAGAATTATAATTTTGGTTTCTTTTTCATTTTTTTTTCCTTCTTTTTCTTTTATAATAAGAAGATTTTGGGGGGGTTTTTTTGCTATATTTTTTCATCTTTTATGTTTTCTAAATGTTACAAGATTTATTTTTCTTTTATTATTTTTTTCCTAAATATTTATTTTGTTTTCCCCCTTTTTCCATTCTTTTTGGTCTTCAAAATTCCAAAAGATGAAATTTGTTTTTCTATTTCCTTTATTTCTTTTTTCATTTAAAAAATAAATCTAGTAGACTATATATGTTCATACCCATGTAATTTTTGGGGTTTGGTTCATATGTTTTCAAAATTTACAGATTAATGCATATCATGTGTTTGATGTATACTTTGAATAATTATGAAATACCAATTTGTACCCAATGCCATTCAACTCCAATTGTATCATTAACTTTACACTCATCAACATGTTATTAAGTGGTACAACAACAAGAACTTATTGATGAACACATGACATGGTAGCTAATGAAAATAAGTTTAGAATGGTGTCTTTTGAAATTAGAAAATATCATGCATATCTTAAGTTTCTTTGGCATAAACAACGGCATGGAGCTCATGTTTTCCATTTTTTGGACATTTTAAAAAGTTTTGCTAAATGTGATACTTGCATCAATACATACAAGTTTTGTCTTATTGCAATTGTAACCTCACGTTTCTATTATGTTTACATGTTTTGAATGTGAACATTGCATTAATAGTTTGTTGAAATTTTCCCTAAAATTACGAGCTTGAAACATATTGTAATGTTGCATTATTGCATTAAAAAAACTTCAAAAACATAAAGTTCCATGTGAAATACTTGCATAAGGGTCACAAAATAAACATTAGTTTTGTTAGAATGATTTTGCAATATTCAAATGTTGGGCATAAAATATGCATGTTGAACGAAAAATGATGACAAAATATGTATATATATATAATAATAATAATAATAATAAACTAATTGTGATAAATAATAAAAGAAAATGTTTTAGAACAAGAAAAAGAAAAAAAGAATTTAAAAGGAGAAAAAAAATTAAAACTAGAAAAAAAAACATAGAAATAAAATCCAAAAAAAAAAATGTTTACATTTTGGTCACAAAATATGTAATAATTATTGAGATGTATTGTATTTGAAATGACATTTTTCATATGTGGGTATTGTATTTTGTGATTGGATTTTCAACTACTTTAATTTTTAACAATAACTACCAAAATATGCAATACATGTGTGTGGGTCACAAAAATTAATTGAATGTGCAATACCCACATTCAAGTTTATCATTTATTGACATCAAAGGGTCAAATATGATTAAAAAATTTGTTAGTCATTTAGTGTAATACCTTCATTTTTGTATATCATACATTGGTAGACATTAACATCATGTAAATGGTAGGTAGGTAGGTGAATGGGGTTAGATAGGTAAGTAAATAAGTATGTAGGTAGGTTGGTGGCTAAGCAAGTAGGTATGTACACAAATAGAAAACAAGTTAGGTCAAATAATGTAATTATGTCAATAAGATGGTTAGGTCAATAAGGTAGCTAAAAGTTTTGTTGAAAAAATAGTTTTAAAGTAAATTCAAAAAAACATAAACTTTTTTAAAAATAAATTCTTGACCAAGAACATATAAAGGTTTTGCCAACAAGTAAAGGTTTAATCATGAAAAGATGGAAGTTTTGCCAAAAGGTATAGGTTTAACTAGGAAGAATTAAAAGTTTTCCAATTTGTAGAAGTTTAACTAAGAAGAGATAAAAGTTTTATTAAGAAGTAAAAGTTTAGCCCAAAACAAATAAATGCCTTGCCAAGAGGTAGAAGTTTAGCCAAGAAGAGTTCAAAGTTTTTTCAAATGGTAAAGGTTAGAAAATCTAAAGGTTTTGTTGAAAGGTAAAAATTTAGTTAAAAAGAGGTTAAGGTTTTGTCAAGAGGTAAAAGTTTAATCAATAATAAATAAAACTTTTGCCAATGTGTAATGGTTTAACCATGATGAGATGGAGGTTTTGTCAAGAGATATAGGTTTAGCAAAAAAAAAAGTTATAATTTTTTCCAAAAGGTACAAGTTTAGTTAAAAATATATATAGGTTTTGTTGAAAAGTAAAGGTTTTGCCAAGACATAGACATTTTGTTAAAAAAATATAGAGATTTTGTCAACATGTAAATGTTTAGCCATGAAGAGATGGAGGTTTAGCCAAAAAGAGTTAAAATTTGTGCCAAAAAAAAAGGTTTAGCCAAGAAGAGTTAAAAGTTATGCCAAAAATAAAAGGTTTAGCCAAGAAGAGTTAAAAGTTGTGCCAAAAATAAAAGGTTTAACAAAGAGATACATGTTTAGCCAAAAAGAGTTAAACATTGTGCCAAAAATAAAAGGTTTAGCCAATAGGTACATGTTTAGCCAAGAATAGTTAAAAGTTGTGCCAAAAAAGAAAAAATAAACCAAAAGATATAGGTTTAGCCAATAAAAGTTAAAAGTTGTGCCAAAAGGCAAAAGTTAGGCAAGAGATGGAGGTTTAACCGAGAAGAGTTAAAAGTTGTGCCAAAAGGCAAAAGTTGTGCCAAGAAATGGAGGTTTAGCCGAGAAGAGTTAAAAGTTGTGCCAAAAGGCAAAAGTTTAGCCAAGAGATGGAGGTTTAGCTGAGAAGAGTTAAAAGTTGTGCCAAAAGGAAAAAATTTAGCCAAGAGATGGAGGTCTAGCCAAGAAGAGTTAAAAGTTGTGCCAAAAGGCAAAAGTTTAGCCAAGAGATGGAGGTTTAGTTGAGAAGAGTTAAAAGTTGTGCCAAAAGCCAAAAGTTTAGCCAAGAGAGATAGGTTTAACCATGAAAAAATAGAGGATAGGTAGGTAAGGGGTTGATAGGTAGAGCCAAGACGCAAGTCAATAATGTAGCTCAGTCAGTAGGGTAGCTAAGGAATTAGGGTGATTAGGTTGGAGGGTAGTATGGTCAGGGTTGGGAAAAAAACACCCACAAATTAAAAAGGGTCAAAGGTCAGCAGCCCAAAAAGGTTGACTGTGGGTTAACACAGGGTCAGGAACCGGATGAAGAAACGCAACCCATCCTATGGACAGAACGGCCAACTGGTGCACAGGTGGGTGCTGGTTCACTCTGGCCCGGCTCCAGTGGTGTTCAACATGCGACCCTGCAAAAAGAATTCTCACATGTATGTTTAGTTATTTACTTTTTTCCAAACCCAAACCTAGAACTAAAACTGGGACTGCAAATAGGTAGAAGATTACTAATAAGCAACTCACTTGGACCAATCAATCATCATGATTGCCAAATCAGGAACAGGGAGCAGCAGTTAGATCATGTTTATTACACTCTTCTCTGGCAGCTGTTAGGCTTTGCTATGATGCCTTTCACCAGCCTCAGCAAAGTGTGCAAAAATGCAGGACCGAAAACTATTTTGCCTGGCCAAATTGGCACGTTTTGACTTTTGTCCATCCAGTTTTAATTTCCAGGATCGCATATTGAGCACAACTGGAGCTGCTCTAACCGGCAGGCTGGATACTTCCTATATTTTATCCGCTGCAGGGCGGGCTTTTATGCCTGAACAGTAGACATTACGAAAAACACATTGCCTTTGCATCAATCGTTGCTGTTGATGCTCCCCTGATCTGAGGATCAAGCTTTACACAACGTTACTCCCTTGGAGCCGGACTTTCTATAAATCTGGGCTTCATTGGCCGATGGGTGGGCCCACATTTCTGGAAAGCCCTGCTCCTTGGGCATTACGCACCTTGTAAACACCTGACAAAAGGGTGTCTCACCGTAAGACGCTCGAGCCACTCATACGTAGGACAGTCCCTACCAGGGCCGGTCCATAGTACTATTTTCTTCCTTTTTGCTATCTGTGTCCAAAAAAGGTTTCCGAAGTGCCTTTCAATTCAATCTTGTCTAGCTTTTCCTTATGTCTGGTGTTGTTTTCTGATACCCTACACATCATGCATCTTTGTACTGTGTAGTGGCGGCTTGTCTTCTAGAAAACAAGCCATTTTACTGCCTTTCAAAATGAAATATTGGTCTCAAAAGAACCACAGTCAACCCCTTAAGGGCACCAGTTTATTATTTATTTATTTATGTATTTATTTTGCTTGTGGGGTTTTCAGTTTTTTGTATGGCTTTCTTGGTTCCAAAGAAAAAAAAAAGCCAAACAACATGGCAATTTATTTCACACTAACATAACCATATGCTCTAGCATTAGGTTTGACAGCCCAGTCACATACCAAATGCCTTGTGCCCAGTTGCATGACAATCCGTTCTTAGTTTATAATGTTGGTATGGATTATGGACCCACCCTAGTGCTAATTTGCTTAAAGAAATAACATAAAATTTTGACCCCCATTTGACCCCTAAGCATGAACTAATGTCAAACATTGAGGGTCCCAGTGGCCGAATGACCTTTTGAGGGCTACTTGAGGTGGCTAAAGAGTTTAGGTACCCAGACCCCGAAACCCATATTTCACAATTTACATCAATGTGCCCAATTGTTGAAGGCCACCCTTTCTCCCCATCAGCCAGCATTGTACAGTTATGGTATTACCCTTTGAAAACATAAATTGGTTCTTTGGAGGGCATTCAGTTGTGGGCAATGTTACATGGAATTCAAGCTAGGACCGTAAGGAAGATCATGCCATGCTCTAAAAGGACTTAGATTTGTTATGAACAATTGTGGGTGTTGCATGTTGACAATTGACAGAGTTTCTAGGTTATTATTGCTTCACTCTTTATGGTTGGCTTGGCACAAGAAAACTAACATACTTTGACCAAACAAAACCTTGTCCAAAGTTGAAATGGATTCTATTGGTGAGCATTTGTAAAAAAAATCATAGCAAAGTTCTGACAAATGTGTATAGGAGATTAAACTCTGGCTTTCATTTCTTCTAAATCTACAAGGTTTGCCAATGAGTCCAACATGAATTGCCAACTATTCTTTCAATTTTTGCCATGGATATGAAAGTACAAATTCATACAGTATGGAGAGGACTTCTTCCCGGTGTTTTTTCCCTGGAGAAAATTTTGCCAAAACGCAAAATCATAAATTTTTAAAGATTTTTAGTCACCAGGTGTGAGAAAAAAAATGTAAAATTCAGCAGATTCATATACTTCATTTTCATTGTTGTAGCCAAAAATATAGAAGGATGATTAAAGATTCACACTATATTTTTGTTTTAGGCTTTATACTTTATTAGTAGAAAAATAGTGAAATCCATCTGTCAAGGGGGTTACAGGTATAGTTCCTGATGAGGAGAGGCCTTATGGTGGTGCATAACCCACAAAAAGAGTGGTCTAATGAGTCCCCCTCCCAAAATGGGAGGCAGGGCTCAAATCTGAGCAAAATTGTGCCTCACAATTGTCTTTCTTCTTTGCCCTAAAGAACAAAGCCAAAACCTCAACCCTAACTGCATGCTTGAACCACAATTCCAAACCCACTCTTTGAAGTATAAACCAGTGTTGGCTCGGTATTGGTTTTTAGTCACACCAGGCGGGCAGGGCATTTTTTTAAAAACCATTTGTGAAGCCTGGAGGGCATGGGCATTGGAAATTTTTTAGCCAGCCTATACCTGGTGGGCACAAGCATTGAAGGTTTGTTTTTTTTTTTTAACAAGGGCTTGCATAACGGCCATGGAAATGAATGATGCCCATTGGACATAAACCCAGGCATGTGCATTAAAAAATATCATCATAATAGACATCATTTTCAAGTATTTTAAAATAAGAGGAGTCCAAGACAAATTTGAATGTCAAAATTGACCACATAGGACTTGTCTATGTATAAATTGCGTTTGGCATAAATAATATGTTCAAAAAGCTACATGTATATTCTATAATCCTATTTCAATCACTAATTATTAACTACCAAACTTAATGTAACTAATGTAACTTAAGTGATCCTCCAATTTGGATCTATTGATGCTTGATGCCATAAGAACTGGCTAGTTCCTTGAAATCTAGCTTGTGCAAAAATGACATTCAATTTTGCAATAGGCATAGAGTGCATTCTAAGACTTTCTTAAGCGAACACACAAGCAAAGAAACATGCATTAAAGCTCATACAAAAATTGATGTAGCACATTGAGTTTCACTCAACATAATCACATCAAAGTATTATGCAGATTAACAACTTTGCATTAACATTGTAGAAATCAAACAAGCAACTACACCACAAACCCAAATTTGCACAAATCATGTACATTTAATTTTAACTAGGGCAGTCAATTAGACCCTTGCTGAATTAATGGAAGCATAAACACATTCAATTGAACCTACAACAATGGGAACATAAATACAAATTGAATTAGACCTAAAACAATGAGAGTAGAATCACATTCAATTGGACGTAAAACAATAGGAGTAGAAACACAAAATCAATTGGACCTAAAACAATGGGAACAAAAATAAATAATCAATTCGATCTTAAATTAATGGGAGGGGAAACATACATTCACAATTGACATACAATCGAATGGAACCTTGTTGAAATAATGGGAGCAAAACCACAACCATTTAGGAACCAACAACCAACACATAATCAATTAAACCTTGCTAAAATAGTGGGAGCAAAAACACAACCATTCAAGAATTAAAACCAAGACAAAATCAATTGGACCCTTGCTAAAATAGTTTCACCAATAACAAAATCATTCAAAACTAACATAAAATTCAAAAGACATTGACAACAAGGACTCATAGGCAGTGCAAATGAACATTTACACCATAGACCCCTATCTTTTAACATTGACCTATATTGTAAAGGTCTAAAAATTTCAAAATGTTGCACATTTTATATAGACCTTTTCTTAGCATTGAGGCACTCTACCTTGAGGGGTTAAAGTAGTTGCATTGGGGGCCTCCTTTTTGTTCCTTTAACATGGTCTGGATTCCAAATTATTTTGCACCATTCAACATCACAAGTTGAAACAACATGTTAATCTTCTTCAAACAAATTAAAATCAACAATCAATTTTTCATTTTCAGAAATCATGTTGTTTTCATAATTGAGATTTTTTTCAAATGATTTAGGTCCACTTGTGCATTTAAAACTAAGATCATCTAGCCAATTTTTCATAAGTAAAATTAGTTTATCCACATTTTTAATCCCAAATTGACAACATTTCAAACATGTAATGACCCTTGATGTACTAAAAATTCTTTTAGTTTCAATTTGGGAACCTACAATTCCCATCACATGTCATGCAAGATAAGCAAGATCTAGAAATTGTTGCTCATGCTCTACCCACCACGCAAATGGACTAAAAGGATCTATTGGCAGTATTGTCTTCCTGAAAAACAATAGTTTAGCTCTAATGAGCCCCATTGCAAGTTCTTAAATAAAAGCCAAGGATTTAAATACACCTATTTCAACCACTATAGATGCAACAAATGTAACAATTGTTAAATTTGGTGTTAAGGTATGATAAATAGTAAGCAATAGTGGCATTAGAATCTCTGGATCATAGTCTACAACAATTTGCATGGACAATTTAAGGCCAACATAACCTTTAATGAATTGCAAGTTCTTGAAACGTGGGTCAAACATAAAAATTAGCATATTATGAACATGACAAGGCTAAAATGATGATGCAAAGGCCAAGAAAGGCTTTAGCACACCAATAATTTCAATTTGCATCAAATACCCAAGATGTAATAACTTGAAATCAAAATTACCAGCCTACACCAATAATCACAATCAAATAATTAGATCATGTTTTTGGAGGAAGACAAATTATACCCTATGCAAAAAGAATCCAAAAGCAATCAAACCATGTATATGCATAATTTCATTTGTGTTGGAATTGGTTTTGTACATCATAACACACATGGTTATGGCAACAAACAATAACCAATACCCTCAAGATTGGTCCAAAACACATTGGGTGACCATTGGTGTCAAAACTTTTGACACTTTCTATGCTATAGCCCATGTTTGGGGAGATGGTATTCTATTTTGCAAAGCAATGGTTTGTCGTGAATAACAAAGGTTTATGGCATGTTTGAACTCCAAGGTTTTTTTGAATAATATCACCCTTGATGCAAACCGAATCTTGACAAGAGTTTTTAATTTTTGGGTTCATCTTTACAAGCCTTAGCCCATTCCAATTTGCCCTTCCCACTTTTTTGGGTCCAAGTAATTGTCTTTTGAAGAGAAGATTAAACCTTTTTAATTGAAACCTCCTTCATGCCACCACACATTTTCAAGTCATTAGTAGCAATGATACTAACAACACTTGGACATGGCATGCCCATAACAACTAGTAGCATAAGGTTGTGGTAACCAAAAAAAAACACATGATACAATGTTTATTAAGGCCACTATGAAGGTGTTCATATTAGCGCCTTTATCTTTGACATATGCTATGATTTTGTCTAACAAATTGTATTGAACAAGCAAATCCTTGAAATGAACATCCATGGTAGCCCTCGAAGTTTCATGAACTTCAAAAACTCCCATGATGACATGGCAAGGTTCCCACTTTTTGTTGATGTAATTCACAACTAGAATAAACATATCAAAACCTCCTCGAAACATCCACAAATCAAATGTGGTTATAACTATAATGGCATCAACAAAAGTAAGAAAAACATGGCATTCCATGGTCTTGTTGACCATGGACGCAACTACATTGTTACTAAATTGTTGTTTATTAGGAAAAGTAACTTGGCCATATTGACAATGGACAGGCCTTCTCAACCACACGTTCCTAGTGGAATTCAACGATTGATAACCTAACCTGATGTACAATAACAAATTGACACACCCTCATACTTTTCGTTAGATTCAAATGCGAATTCAAAGGTGAAAACAATAAAAGAAAAAGGAGTGGGGATACTTTCCCTAGCTTGCAGCATTTCGGGGGTAGAAGGGCATGCTAGAGCTTTGAAATGGGGACTAGGACAAATGACAAGCAAGTTAAGTATTCACACATAAAAATGTCCACCTACTTGTTTTATTCCAAATGAGCCAAAAAAATTGGTTACGCTCTAATTCCACAAATAACTTTTCATTACATGCTTATTCTTCAGCTTGTAAAAAAATTTCTTTGTCTTCACCAAGGTTTCTGTCAGCAAGTTCACTATAACCTACTTCAGATTGGATCACACCATCACCACTCCTAACCCCACCATTGCCACTTTCAACCCCAACTTCACCACTCCAAATACATGTACATTCAACAACATGGAGAGGAGAACCTTATGAAACTTTTACAACCCCATTCAAAAAAAATCTTGTTCTAATTTCATTGTTGATTGACCTTGAAAGTTAAACCAAATACATTTTATTATGATATCAAAACAAATAAGGAATATATAAATCACCAAATACATTGTTTTACAAATTTGCAATGCAAACTTCAAGTTATTGTTGGTGATGCTCATGAATGCTCAAGAAACACCACAAAATAAGTGCCAAACAAATCACCTAAATTGTAATGTTCACAAAACATTGGTCATGCATATCCAATGTTCACGAAGTAGCACACATATTACCAACACCAAACAAGTTTCCACCTTTGAAGCAAATTTACCAATGCTCGTGAACGAAGTAGGTGCTAAACAAAGCACTGATTTTGGAGTGTTCACAAAACACCTTGCAGATACAATGTTCACAAAACAATGCACATATCACTAGCACCAAACCTTAAACCTTTGAAGTGAAACAATGCTCACAAAGCACCCTACATATTCAATGTTCGTAAAATAACAAATCCAATGCTCACAAAGCATGACACACATCAGTATTGTAGCACTCACAAAACACCAAGAAAAGCACTAGGAGCAATAAACAATGTTCATGAAAATTTGCTGAACAAAACATCAGAAAGATCACACAACTGATGAAAGAAAAATAACAAAATAAATAACAAAATCACACAACCTAGGAACTTATGAAGCAAGAAGAACAAACTTGCATAGAAAACTCACTTGTTTACATCAATGCAAGTTGACTGCTAGTTGCTAATGACCAAAAAAAAGTTGCAAATTTCGGCACTCCTTCTCGACACTCCTTTTTGTTGCCTGTCAAAATCATGGACATCCTACATAATGATGAAAGCTCATGTTTTCTCAAGCAAGGGGTGCCACTCAACAACAAACTAGAAACTAGCCCTAACATTTCCAACCTAACCTGAAATCCTTTTGCCTTACACATGTTCACTATGAAAGAAGCCTGCCTACCATGGCATTTTGTGAATTTTTCAAAGCACTTACTGGCCTATATAAGGGCATTGCATGTGTATAGGAGAAGCAAGGCCCACCCAGGTAGGGTATAACAACTTTTCTTTCGACCATTGCCTGTCAGTCAGGGCATATGATACCAGTGTTGATGCCCTGGTTGATACTCGGCCAAGACCTACATACCCGGCAAACACTGGTATTACCTACCTATACACGTCCAACAGTTGAACCTTTTTTCTTTTTTTATATATAAATTTTATGCATCATCCAAAGTAAATAACTCCAACATGGAAGCCAGTTTTGTCAGTGTGAAACCGAATATCATGAGGTTAAAAAGTTGCAAATGACAACCTAAGCCACAGTACCGTGCCCCTTGTGGGCGGGCACATGGTCACGTTTCTTATGTGTATAAGGTGAACGTCCTGGCAGCACGGCATTACCCAGTGTAATGAACAATGTGTCATATCCTAGTACGGCAGGCCCTCCCGCTCTCGTATGGTGCGGAATTACCTTTCATATTTCGTACCACAAGAAATTATGAAATGTAATGACCCCAACTGCCATGGGGGCGGGGTGTTTTGTAAAATGTAAAAACCTCCACCCAAATTCCTAGTGTACTTGGAGTAACCGTGTAAGAAGAAATCATGCAGCATTTCAGGAAATTCTATTTTTCAAAATGCCTTGCATCATTTTTATTTTTCCCCATGTTATCATATGGGAAAAAGAAAAACTAATTTAAAAATCGTTGATTTTTTTATCGTGTTAACACACCCTTGACTATGAGCCATTATTAGAATCGGATCCAGCTCACACGAGCCCTATACATATTTCGATAATGCCCATGGCCTTGAGCATTATGACCCTACACGGAATGCCTACTTATGAGATCATTATGGCTACAAAAACAATGGAAAAGCACTTTGGCAAGCACGGCAACAATGTGAAAATTATTTCTTAACCCACTTTCTTCCAAACTAGTGTGTGCCCTTCGGCCACTGTGAAGTCCCCCATGGGTGTGTCACCCTCACAAAAAGAAAAAGTTCCCCTATTTTTATGTACCTCAATGGCAGCAACAGCATGTGCACAGGACGCAGTTGCAGAGAAAGAGTTGCGGGCTGCTGCACCTGGCTACTGGAGAAAGGACCTGCTACTACTGCTGCTCCAGTTTTGTTATTGTTGTTGTACGGGGACCGCCTGTTATGGGCAAGAGAACGAAAGGAATGGATGCTCTTTTGTGTTTGAAAATTCGATTTTATTAATACAGCAAGGTTTGTGCATTCAGAAGTTCCAGTTGCATAATTTCCTGCGTCTGTGACTCTTTGTGTGTATGCGACTGTGTGAGTCCGCAGTGTTGTTGCACTTCCCCATCGCCCACTGAAAATACCACAGCAATTTTGCCATAGAAGTTCTGCAATTTGGATTTTCACAATGTGGAATTGGTTGTGCACTTCGAAATAAATTGTTGCTGTAATGGTGTTGTAGGTATATGCA
>Ga0209208_10009290_pt1 | contig 12944 bp, 4 predicted proteins | sample S1TSphfallax_3_FD_187694 | JGI IMG/M metagenome (GOLD analysis project Ga0209208, IMG submission 187694) | Host-associated microbial communities from peat moss isolated from Minnesota, USA - S1T2_Fd - Sphagnum fallax MG (SPAdes) (version 2) | ecosystem: Host-associated > Plants > Peat moss >...
GAAAAAAAAAACCATTGGTTTGCACCCACTATGATTTAAAAATATACATTGTTTTTGCAATCCCATTTGATATTCATTTGTAAGTTGATACTACATGTTGAATTCCTTTCAAGCACTTTAAATATAAGCAATGTTTGGTAATGAGACCATTTGATACATATCCAACATGGAAGGTCTAATTACGAGGCAAAAGGTTTGAATGTAAACATTTGGTGGCCATATTGTTAAAATGGATGGAATTTACAAATGTTAATTATCATGGTAATCAAAGTTTAGGTCTTGGGATGTGACTTGGTCTAGGATTTCAATCAAGGTCAAACTTGGGAAGTTCAAAATGAATTACTTTGTTCCCCGTGAACATGTGAGTGAAAGCAAACTACATATTAAGTAAGACATGGTTATATATTTAAAGTTGTCAAGTGTGCTAGGTGTATGCTATTGCTAACTTTCAACACTTGGAACCTAGATTAAACTTTAATGTCCTCAATTTTTTGCATGATAAACCTTTGGATTCTATGAAATAAACATATTTTTTTGGTTTATTTTTTGCAAAGAAATTACCACATTATATGTTTGAGCAACATAAGAAGTTCAATGAATGCAAGCATAAAAAATGTTACGTTTTTGTTAATAATTGGTATTTTATCCAATTTAATTGCTTTTTGTCAACTAAAACATCAACAAGATTTTACAAAATGAATTGGGATGTGTCATAATCATGATGAACATATTTGATGTGATCAATTGATTATTTTTTTGTCAACCTTCTAATCAATGACCATGCCATGATTTTTAAAGTCAAATCTACTAACAATTCTTTTATAATAATAATAATCTTGACATGTCCTTTACCTACAAGTATTGATTATATTTTGTTATGCAAATCCTTATAATTTTATTTTATTTTACCTAACTTCTACCTATTTTGCCACACACAAATCAATGTTCTTAAAACACCCAAACTTGCAAAGAAAACTGATACACAACAAAAAGTAAGAAGGAGAGGAAATGTTGTCCCATTCCTTCCAAAACCCCATTTTAAACAACAAGAAGTGAAAAATCTACTTCATGTCCAAATTTAAACTAGTTTTGAAATTGTCCACCTATCAAGTTTTATTTTACGTGCCTATCAGGCCTATGTTTTAGTTACTAAAGATTGGTGCCATTAAACAATCACAAGTCACAAAAGACACCATGTTGCATGGAAGTCGAATCAACAATATCAAACCTTTACAATTACAATCCATGTTATCATCCTCTACCACGAATAATAATTAGTATAATGTGGACCCCATGGAGCCTATGTGGAACTTGATTTTGGAATTGAATTTGTGACTATGTTATGGATATTCACATGATTTCAAGTGTTTTAACTACCTAGCCTAGCCTATTTACCTACCTTCCTACTTAGGTAAAATAATAAACCTAGGTGGGTAATAGGTAGCCTATCTTATGGATTTCCATCCATGACTTAGTAGTTTGCTCATTATCCATCCATGGTTAACTTGTAATCCACTTATAATTAACTCATAGTTTAGTTTTAGATACATTGTAGTTCATTTCCAATTATTTAATTCACTATTAATTCATTCTTAATCAACTCATAAATTATACGTAACCAAGTCATGGTCCATTCATAGTTCATTATTGGTTAATTCATAGTTCACTTATAGTTGGGAAGGCTTTCAAAATTTTTTTTTAATCAATGAGCATATGGAAACCTCTATGAACTAGGCTTCCAAAAGGGTATAAATAACGGTAGGGTTTAAGCATACAACAACCTTCATGCGTAGAAGAGGCCTACACGTGGCTTACATGCACAAGGGAAGAAGGCTTGTATGTACATGCATAGGGGCTTACATCCTTAGGGTTACATTTTGCATCACTAGAATAATTTATTAATAAATAAATTTAAATCATATTTATTTTGTTTATACTGCTCATGAGTTTGCATCAAATAACACCTTATGTTAATTTTAGTAAAATTAGGTTGTGTCAATTGGTAATTATTATTATTTAATAAAAACATATATGCCATAGACATGTCATTAGTCATTTTATCATTGTTTGAAACACTACAAGAAATCATGATTTTTCAAAGGCTAACTTGATTGAAATGTTCACATTGACCAAAAGGTATGTCCATTTTGATTAAAGGTTTACAACATGAAAAATACATGTTAAATTTGACCAATACATATGATTAAAATGACTTTTTCGACAGAGTGGGTAAGTCGAAAATCTAGTCAAAATGGATAAATGTCCATCAAAATGGCCATAACTTAGTCAAATTGGCCATATTGAATGGATAGGGTTTAGTCAAATTGACCATCCTGATTTGACCTTTAGTCAAATTAACCATTATGATTTGACATTTATTCAAATGAACCATACTCATTTGATGACTTAACATACTTGCTAAACTTAGGTTATTTATTTAGGGTGAAATTATCCTTGGGTGTTGCCACTAACAACCACCTCAAGGAATGAAAAAAAAATCGAAAACAACCAAATCATTTTCTTGGGCATTTTATTTTAAATGTTTTCAAAATTATAAATTTTTTTCTCATGTTTATCAGTTGCATGCACTAATATATGGCTTGAAATTTATTGTGGAATTAAGTTTTTTTGAAATTAAAAATAATAAATTTTAATTAAAATGGACCCTTCATAAATTGATAAACTTAACTTTGGAAATTTATAACTACATTATACTTATTAAATTACTTTCATAACATAAACTTAAAACTAGAATGAATTCCAAATTACCTTAGGAAAAAAATTCCCAAGAAAATTCCCAAATTATTTTTCAAATTTTTGTTCTTAACTAAAACATTTAAAAAAAGGAACCAACTTTACATTCTTGAAACTTTTTCTAAATGCAATGATTAAAAACATCAAAATACACAATATTAATATATTATTGAAATTTCAAAATTTGTGGAACCTAATAAATGTACTCGTTAGAAAATACTTATGAAAATATTTATTTAAGTGTTTCCTATGATTTTTCAAAGTTCGATGGGTCTAAAAAATCAAGGTGTGATACTTCCTAATGGTACCACCCACGGAAGCTCTTACCCTTTAACCTAACATAACTAGTAGGTTAGGTTAGGCCTAGACTACCTATCTAGCCCAACATAATTAATAGGCTAATAGGCTAGTTGTTAGTTAATAACCTAGCTAGGTAGCCTAGCCTAGACTTATATATCTAGTAGGTTACTTAAGACATAGCCTAGGACTACTAAATAACTTATAACTAGGTAGTGTAAACCTTTTAGGTAAGTATCTTAGGTGATTTAGGCTTACTAAGTAGACCTATTAACCATGTAGGTAGTCTATTAGCCCACGCGGTTCCATTTGGCTAAATCTGGGATGTAAAAATTGAAACATCCATTGTGTGGGGCCAAGTCAATGGATCCACCACCATATATCCTTATGAATGGGTGAATGTTAGGTATGAATTACTGGTATTTCAGCTAATTAAGCCCTTCATACACATATTTTAAAATTAAAATTAAAATTTTATAGATTTACGCTTGCAATTTTAAGCACAACAAGACATAATTGTCACATGCGCCATTCCAACTTTCCTGGACTTTAACAGCTTTCTAGGACTTGTTTGCTCGATTTTTATAAAAGGTTCTAGTAGGTAGCCAAAATCTGTCAAGATTTTTATAATTTTCTGTTGTCATGTTTGATCTATAACCAAATGGGCGGCTAGATTTATTAACAGGGTAGTAGGTACCTATGTAACATATTAAATAACATAGGTGCAAGGTAGCTTACTAGGTAGCTATAAACATAGACCTAGTAGGCACCTATAAGGCCTAGTAGACTATAACCTACATGTTACATAAGTACATGCATTTATTAATAGGTACCTCTTACTTACCTAGGCTAACCTACCTATTTATGTAAGTAATGTAAATTGTTTTTAGTTCATTTAATGTAATATGTTGAAAAATAATTTATAGATGTTGATTACAATATGTTGGTTCAAAATTTTGTTCAATATAATATGTTGTCCAAAAAAAATCACCTTATATATATATGGTTGCTACCCAAATTATACTATTGTCACAACAATTCAGTAAAAAAAAACCTAGTAAAAAAAACCAACTAAAATGACCCACTCAAAATGGTCAGGTCCAAAATGACTTGTTTAGAATGACATTTTGGTGAAGTTGGACATGGGGGTTTTTTTGACCGAAATTCCCGATAAAAAAGGCCATGATTTCTTGTAATGAAATGATTAAAATGAAAAATAAAAAACAACATAAAAAATATGATTTGTAGTATTGAGGCTAAGTTTACGTTGTTTAGCCTAAGTTAGCTAGCTACTTTTTTTGAACCCAACATAATAAGTATGCACATGTGTTTGATTATGCATTTGACACATTTCATCATATGTATCTACATATGTTTATATGTTTGGTTAAAAATGAGTCACAAATGTAGTTGGAACCTTGGTGCAATTAAGCCTATGACCTATTAAAAAAATGGATGAAAAATTATAGTTGAATCACATGGAAAATGTGACTACACTTGTCATTGGGTGTCACATAATGTGCCACATATTGTCTTTGGCAACCAATTGTTTTGCAATTTGTTTGAAGTGAATGGGACATTATAATAGTCACATGTGATATTTACAATGTAAAACTAATTGTAAAATCTAGTCATTAATACATGAATTCCCCGTAGTGTTTGGACATTTGATAATTATTCATTACAAGAAATCATAGTAATACTAGAAAAACCAATTAGAAAAATCTCCCCATGTGGTCCTTTTACATGTGTATCCAACTTGACGAAAGTGCCAATTATTTTATACAATTATGAATCATTTAAAATTATTTTATCCTAAGTTATTCTACTTTAGGTTATTTTCAATAATTCTATCTTAAGGTATTTTTGGTTATTTTTTGTTGTTTTACCTTATGTTCTTTTAAAGAAAATTAGGTTATTATAACCCAAGTTATTTAAAGTTATTTTATGCTATTTTTAGCTATTATTGATTATTTTAGGATAATTTACCTTAGGTTATTTTAAGATATTATTGGCTATTTTCAGTCATTCTATTTTAGGTTATTTTAGGTTATTCTATTTCATGTTATTTTAGGCTATTCTACCTTTAAATTATTCTAAGTTATTAGATATTATAAGCTATCACAACCTATTTTAAACTATTATATCTTAGGGTATTTTAAATTATTACATTAAAAGTTTTTAGAACTTTAGCTTATTTTAACCATGCAATTTTAGATTATTTTACTTTAACCTATTAACAGTCTAAAATAAATTAAAGTGTAATAATGAAAAATAAGTTAAGATATCATAGACCTAATAATTTAAAATAATTTAAGATAAAATAATTTGAAATAACCTAGGATAACTTAAGGTAGAATAACTTGAAAAAAGATAGAAGAAAATAGTCTTTCAAATAGGCTTGAATAACTTATGAAAAAATAAAGTAAAATAGGCTAGGATAAATAGTTTACAATAGATTCCAATAGCTTAAGCATTAGGTTATTAGTTTAGGCCTAATAAGTAGGCTATTTAGCCAAATCAATATGACTAAGTGTCAAATCAATATGATTGATTTGATTAAGCCTTTGTCATTTAGTATGGCTAATTTAACTAAGTATGGATGTCTTGACAAACATTTTTTTGTTTATCCCTCTTGATTAAATGTATGATATGACCCTTGGTCAAAAATGTCATTTTAATTACAATAATTAATAAAAAGAACCATGTGTTTTGCATGCCGACATTTTTAGTTAAAATGAATATCCCTTTTAATCAATGTGAACATTTTGATCAAGTTGGACATTTTGAAAGCTATGATTTTTCATAATGATTAAATTTACTTGAATAAAAAAATGATAAAATAAGTTTTTTGGGTGTAAATAGATCACAAGTTTGAAACATTCACTTAGTTTAACATGTTTAAGAGCATGTAAATTAAAATAATATTTACATTACACACTATGTTCACATCCAATGGGGATTTCCATCTTCCACTTTAAGTTTCATGCAATTATTTAAGAAAAAAAACATCTCCATAACCTTTTTTCCTTTCAAAAAATGTGTTAAATGACATGATTGTTGCATTCAAATGATGGCAACACATCATAGTATTTTCAATTGTATTCCTTCATGTTTTGTTTAAGTTCATTTTGAACACATTTATTCCATTGTACACAATGTTATTTGATTCTTTTGCATAATCTTCGAAGTGAATATGGGGTGTCTTGTGTTTTAGTTTGATCCTATTATTAATTTAGTGAAATTTATCCCTCATAATAATCTTTTCCACTTTAAATAAAATATTCATAAGTGTCTTCCCATGTAATGTAAGAGTTTGGGGTTCAAAGTTTTATCCTTGTTATATATTACAAAACATTTCCTTTGGTCAATCCATCTTGTAAGCATTTGAATATTGGTCTTTGGTTGGCCATTTTGACATAATTAAAAAATTTGGTCATGGTCAAGCTTTCCACAACATTCTTTCATATTCACTTTTGACTTACATACATCAACCAAAGAAATTTTAACACCTTAGGTGAGAAATTATAGGTCAATAAACCTTTTTTTTTTGGTTGAGTTGTTCCCTTGACACAATTCAGGCATGCAAGCAAGGAGCTTTGGGACATCATGGAAACATGAACATTTACAAAGTAGGCATATGAAAAACATTTGAAATATTGGAACTATTGGATAATGTGGTGGTTTGTTGGAAATATAAAAGGGAAAGAAAGGGGAACACCATTTGGAATCTATTTTATAAATAACATTTCAACCAAGGTGAATGATAAGAAATTTGGCAACAAAATGGGATCAAATTTTTTTGGACACTCAAAGCTATTGCTTTGTTTTGAGGGTGGAGTTTTAAAAATGTTGTCATGGGTGCAATGTGATTGCTTCCATCTTCTCCAAGCTTTAACTATTTGGTGTGACACAATTTTTTTAATGTAATTATTTCATTTAATAAACAAATATAGTCAGGTTGGTTACTTTTGGTAAAATTCAACCTTCACAATATTTTTCATAATGTTAACAATTGTGTTTCCAAAAACAAAAAACTACTTTACAAAGCTAGCAAACATATTAGTGTGAAAAAAGGAAAATACAAAAAATAAGATAGAAAAATAGTAAAACATGAGCATGGTATATTAAATAACAAGAACAAAAAGACATTTTGGGGAATCATGTAAAAGCACTTTGAACCATATTGGACCTTTGCATTCATTAAGAAAAAAGGCCTCTAGTGAGGACATTTACATGGTTATGAATCATGACAAAAAGTGAAAACCAAATTCACCAATTAGTCAAGGCTTTCAAATTTTTGACTTGAGAAGAAGGATTGAGGTTTTGAAATTGTCATTACATAGTCTCAACGGAGGTAAAGCCATTGTTTCAAGCTTGTGGTGGGTTGCCTTGCATTGGACCCCTTGCATAAAGGGCTCAATGCGGTCAACATGAATTAAGTTACCATGGTATTTGCATTCCCTTAGGGTATGGAGGATTGAGTTTGATGGACCCCACATTTTTTGCTAAAGTTTTGTTTTGAAAATTTGTGTTACTCAAAGAAGTTAGAAAGGACCATTGCATCTCATCATTGACACTTAAAATAAGGAACAACGTGGGAATGCAAGTGACAAAGGTTCTACGAAAAGACTTTGTAGACCACTTGTGAACAATTTTGCATGTTTAGACAATATGGCATGTGAAAACAAAGTCTTGTGAATGAAAAAAAATACTTTCTAAACTTTGTAAAGGAAACTTTTCTAATCACATTTCAAGAAGGTCCTCTCACCTTTGTTACAATGTTTGAAAGAATGTTCAACCATAATTACAAGAAGGAAAAGGTTTTTACAAGTAACTTTAAGGAAAGAAATGGACTTCTTGGTGTAAGAGCAATAAACAAAGATTTGGGCTTAGAAAGATCACCCATCTTCTACTTGGGATGACATTTTGGTGTCTTAGATCTACGCAAAGTTCATCATTGATCATATAGAGTGGGACCTTGCAAAGTAGTTTTAAGAATGTTAGGGTTTTAAAGCCGTAGGGTGGGGGCACTCCCAAAACAAGGCGGTAGTTACTTGGCCCACTTTCAAAGAATTCCCCCATTTGTGTGCTTTACCCATTGTAGAGTTTGAGGTGAAGATTATAATGAACCTATACATATGTAGGTACATCACATAGGAGGCATAGGGTTCTTATGCCTAATTATAGACATACTTAGGATCCTTCCCACTCTTAAGGAGTGGGCATAATAAGATCCACCCTCTTTTCTAGGAAATATATATTCATGGATTTATGATACCCTCTAAACACGCCAAGAAATTTTCCCAAGTGTTTTGCAAAAACATGTAATACTTTGAAGAGAATATTTGTTGACACAAAAAAAATGATTTGTGATTAGGCCCATTTGGATGTCATGGTTTCCATCATGAAGAGTTGAAAGTGAATGAATATGAAGAATCTAAACCCATTTTGATATGAATGTTCTCAATGTTTTAGCTCATTGAATCTCTCTATCCACTAGCTTAAAATGTTGACATGTATTGACAATACAATATCAAGTTTAGCATGGAAGTTTTTAGGGCAAAACTAGATGTTGAGGTTTTGAGATCTGTCTACAAACTACTTTAATCTTTAAACAATTGGCTCGCTAGAATCATTTTGTGATTTGAACTGAGTCTGTGGTGTAATTTGGTCATACAGGTGAAATCATGCATAGATCCATAGGATGATAAGGTGCCTGGTGCCCAAATTACATGTTATTTGTTATTATTCTTAGTTTTTGCTAGGGTATGAGAAGTCCTATGCACAAAAAGTGAAGGATGTTGCTGCCATTGTTCCATAGGGCAGGCTCACAGTGGCATAAGCATCAAAGACCTTATCAAAAGCGAAACCAGATCAAGCTAAAAATAACCAGTTCAGGTCAAGTCTGAGCTCTAACGTTGAAACAAATTGTCAGCAGGCAGGTTTCATAAACTGGCTGGAATGCAAGAACGCATGCTTGATACTAACATCCATGAACCAATTTGCAGTGTCAAAAAGTTCTAAAGCTGCCAGAGTCTTACTAAATGTTTGGAATGGTGCACATGCTCAGGCTCCCAAGCATAAAAACTACTTCCCAAAACCAAAAACTACAGTGGATTATCACCATCACATGAATGAATATTTTACAAAGTTGATCTCTCAATGAAAGACCCATCAAATTCAGCAGTCCAAAACAGCACCCCTGCTTGACATTCATGAAACTCAAGCCCCAACATTGGGGGGCTCCAAGTTTCATGAATGTCGTCAGGAAGACAGATTACAAGCTTGTGTGCATGGTGTGGAAGAACAAGCAACTAGAGCCTAACTGCTATGTGGACTAAAGAAGATCAGCTATTGTGTGGCCTGCGACACAGGTACTCTTTTCATTGTACTCTCAATCAGCTGCTGTTGTCACACATTCTGTGTACTGTGCATCATTCTCTTATCGGAGATTTTCCAGCCACACCTCTTGCTCTTGTTCTTGCAATTTTGACCAATTCAGGTATTGTGTGAAGGTAAGCACCTGATCATTGCAAATACCTTGCACACCGTTGTAGTTTATTTTCTGCTTGTGTTTATGACCAGAAATTTTGGGAAATAACAGGGTAGGTATATCGAAAGACCATGCCTGATAAGATGAAGCAATGAAGCCCACATCAGGTGTAGTCAACCATTGATAAAATACTCCCAAAACTCATCAGGCTCATCTCCCTCCTCCACCACCTGCAGACAATTGAACAAGGTGCTCAGCACTAAAAACAAGTGCCAACTTCCGGTGAAGTTGGCTTGTCAGACAAAGAATGGAGTCACATGTTGCCTCAAATGCACGAAAAATAACCCAACTGCATGGGCATAAATGTAGGAACAACAGCACAGCAAACAAGAGAAACAATTTTAAAGGGAAAATGACCCAGAAAACACAAAGGCTGTGACAACAGAAGGCTAGTTTACCTTAACAGGTATGTCCAGCCGCAGCTCCCACTGCTTGATAAGGTCCTGCCCTATTATTACCCAGTGCTCTTCACTGGTTCTGTGGCCATTATCATCTTCCTCTGGTGATTCTCCATCTCCATCAGACCTCCAAGACTGGCCCACCCACACATACACATGGCCCCCTCTTCCTGATGGTGCATCTGGTACTACCAGGACATAAGCTGCATGCGATTCCAGATCATCCTCCATGAACATATGAATCTTCTCCATCTGTGGCCACTCATAAAGCTCAGGAGCTTCTGCCTCCAATCTTACACTTTTTATAATAACTGTTGTTTCTACTTTGACATCTTCTTGTACAAAGCTATCAGGCCTTCTTGTAATGGGGACTACTTGCTCATCACCATCCTGTGGTGCTGTGTTGTTAATGGCATCTGGAAACTTCTCTCTCACCTTGTTATGTGCATCCAATTCACAATATGTGTTGCATATTTCAACTGTTGCGAGCATGTTGCACTCTGTCAGGTTTCCAGTAGAGATGGGAGAAAGCTCAGGATTTCTTCTTGGTGTCATAGAAGCTCCATGAACCAACGATGGAAGACAGAGGGAGGGAGAAACACCACCTCGACGTTGTGCAAGAGACAGAGTAGGTCCTTTTGATGATGAATGAGAGAAGGGCTTGCTCTCAAGCTGACTAGGAAAATGATCAAGAGATGGAAAGGGCATATGGGTTGACAGGGATTCTCCTAATATTGGTGACAATGCAAGAGCAGAGTTTGGAAAAGTAGAGTGAGACCGAGATAGGACTGGAGAAGAGGGTGGAGAAATACATGGAGATGCCAGAAAAGGAGGAGACTGGGACGAGTTTGAAGAGAAGGAGCGAAATGAGAAAGATGATGCAGATGAGCACTGTGAAAGATTTGGGGATGCTGCTGCACCCCCCACTCCAGGCACTTCATTCTTGGACCCTGTTGTTGACACAGGTTGAGACAATCCTGCTCCATTCACCCCCTCCCTCATTAGCATAGGCTTGCTTCCAGGGATACAGAAGAATTTGCGACGAAGTCGGCTCCACCCACTATCCCTTGGTGTACCATGTATTACTACTCCTGGAATCGGTTCCACAGGGATCACTGCCTGACCTTTCACTCTATGGTAGAGTGAATAATCTGTGTCATATACTGCCAGCTGCTTTACTCTCAGAAATACAGTCCCTGACTCTGCATTCCTTCCAGTTTCTGGTGAGCCACTGTCCTTTCCAGCACCTGGATCCTGATGCCCAACATTTTTCCCAACCAGGGGCATCTCACTTCTTAAAGCTTCCCAGAACTCAGAGGGCTCTTCACCTTCAAGGACTTGGATGTTGTTATCGTCAGCCCTCTCATATCTCACCACTTGACAAGTAAATGCATGAGCAGCTGCAGCCATTCCTGAATCACACTTGGATCCTTGCCAAACATAGAGGGCACCTGGCACATGAACAACAAAGGCACCTCTGGAGTCGAGAGCAGAGGCAGCTGGATGGTTCACAGTTTTGGGCACGAGATGAAGAGGATCATAAGGAGAGTGAGGAGCCATGCGATACATGCGCAAAGCAGAGTTGGGGCTCACAGGTGTGGCATGCACCCGCTTCTGACATTGAAGGAGTTGGCAAGCAAATCCCATGTTAGGATTTGTGACCCCTCTTGCAGCCTTGACGTCTTGGAAAGCATCCTCAAAGCTGCGACCATCTCGCCACATCAGATAGGCAATGACTAGAGATGTTGACCGAGAAACCCCCTGACAGCAGTGCACGAAGACCCGTCCACTCTGCTCTCTCACCTCCTCAAAGTAGTCAAATACATCATACAGGATACTAGTAATGTCCTCTGATGGGCTATCTTGTAGCCACAGCGTCTTGTAGCTCAAATCATCCCGGAAGTACTCTGGGCACACAAATCCCACACAATTCAGCACGTGGGTAATCCCACTCTCCCGCAATGTCTCACGGTTTCTGGCAACTGAATCACTCCCAAGATAAATATGCTCTGCAACCCGGGAACACTCCTTATCGAAGAAGGCAAATTTGTCTCTCTTGAGCTGCATTTCAGTGGGCTCACAAGCATCCCTATTGCGCTGCAGTGCACCAAGATCAAGTTTCATCCCAGGACCAATCAGTCCCTTCATATCTCTCCTTCCACCTGGTGTGCATGGCAGGCATTGCCCACCTTCATAAAACTCCCCATGATTCCCATCTATGCTTCGCCTTGGAGGTTGTTGCAGTGGAGGAGGAGGTCTCACCTTGCTGATGGGCTGAGGAGGATGTGGTGTCAGAAGGAAAGGCCTTCTGCTGTTATCTCTGAACCCAGACTGTTGCCGAGGTGATGGGCTTGGGCTAGGTGGTGCTGAATGTGTCTGCCATGCAGTAGTAGAACCCCAAAACTTCTTCCTGACACTTGGAAAGTGGGCTCCATCATCAGTATCTTGCTCCTCGTCAAACGGAGATAATATTCCACATGCTTCTGCTGTTGCTGCTGTTGCTGTTTCCTCGTCACCATCATCATATCCTACCTTATCAATCTGCTGCCCCACCACCATCACCCTCTCTCCATCTGCCAGCCTCATGGAGACCGTTATGTCACGTAATGGCAGGCTCCTGTGACTCTTTCCTCCTAAGGACAACCCATCCAGCGGCAAGTTCTTGGAACCGGCAGAGGAGCACTCTTGCACATTCTCATTCGGGTTTTTCTTCGCCCACGTAACCATGGCCTTGAACCCACCTCCTCACTTGCATGCTTGACAACACAAGGGGGGGAAGAAAAAAAACCGCCTCTAACTGCTAATTGTCAGCTATGCTCTTCTCTTCCCAAACCCTAGTCTCCCAGAAAGGATCGATCTGCAAGAAGAACTACCCTCAGGCAGAGCAAGTTGAGAGAAGAGAGAGAGAGAGAGAGAGAGAGAGAGAGAGATTCCTCTCC
>Ga0209208_10009291_pt1 | contig 12944 bp, 9 predicted proteins | sample S1TSphfallax_3_FD_187694 | JGI IMG/M metagenome (GOLD analysis project Ga0209208, IMG submission 187694) | Host-associated microbial communities from peat moss isolated from Minnesota, USA - S1T2_Fd - Sphagnum fallax MG (SPAdes) (version 2) | ecosystem: Host-associated > Plants > Peat moss >...
CCTACATTGTTTTGTTTATAAAGGTGACTTGTCCATGAGATTCTTATGTTGTCACATTGTCTTAGTTTCATTTCAGATCTTTTTTAAATGCAAGGAACTAAGGAGTATGCCCCCAAGTTTTCTTTCTTTTTCCCCTTTTTGGAGCATTACCATCAACTTAAAGGTTTATTCCCAATACCTTAAGACGAACTTAAGGGCACAACAAGTTCCAATGTTGGCAAATGTTTTTATTTTTTCTCATAACATAAAGGGGGGAAAGTTGGGAGAGGGGGAAGTTTTCATAGGCATGAATTTTTTTTGGTTTGATAGAGGGGATCGAATAACTACATTTTGATTTTTTTGAAACCCAACTATATTATTACATTATTGTTTAAATGATAAACTTGGTTATCAATTTCCCTAGTTATTTTGTTGTTAACATGTGTATGTTATGCATAAGGGTTGGCTTTGAAATGCCCAACTTAATAGCCGTTTGGTATATTATCAAGGTAGATTTTTGTATGCAAAACTAAACCCCCAAAATAAAAATCTTCATTCTTGGTGTAGTTCTCATAACTGCCAATAACATTGATCAAAATTTGAAAGTTGAATGAACAACCAAAAGTGAAATTAAGATTGGAGAAATGTAACCAAACAAAAAGTGACAATTGAAAAAACTCAGTGGGACAAAACATGGAAGGGTAAAAATAAAATTTTGGTTTTAATTTGAGTAATGAGTGGGTTAGACATAACAACATAAGGTGCATGAATTGAAATGATTTGTGGAATTGGCATTTGATGACACACCTTTGATCATCTTGGAATTTCATTAATAGTGAGATGATTATTTCACGTATAGGTTTTGGAATGCACCTTGTATTACATGCTTGTTGGAATATTTGATTCATTTAAAGTTTCAATTTAGTCATATTGGTATATCTAAAGGACCTCATATTAATTCCAATTTATGTTACATCTAATGGTACATTTGTTGATTGGATTGAACGAACTCAATCAATTATTTCATAAGGACATAGTTGACATTTTTACCATTGGCTCCTCTTTGGAAGCAACCATTTTTGTGTTGAGGAATAATTTTAAAATCCAAAAAACTTTGCACATGGCAGCAAGGACCTTGACCTTTTCATAACTATTTATTTTGCCAAGAGTTTTTTAAATAGAAAAAATAATAATAATATGATGCATCACATGCACCATACATACATATCTAACTTGTTTGAGTCATTGGAGAAGATGAAAGCAATGATTGGAAAATATGTGAAGTTAGTTGTAAATAATTTTAACAAATGATTTCTTGACTTGCCAATTTTCAATGCTTCAAAATTGTTTAATCCTAAGCATGATCTTGATAATGCACCTTAATTTCTCTAAATTTTTATTAAATTTAGATTTATTAAAATTTTAATTGCAAGATGATCATTATTCAATAACTTTTGTACTATATGTTTATACCTTAAAAATTATGAAACTATTTTTCATGGTTTGGAAGATCGCATGATGACAAATAAACTACATTCTTTAATAGATTGGTGTGTATGTTTGCAAAAATGTATATCCAAATTCAATGATGGACTTTTCAAAGCTAAACTACTCTCATGGTGAGTAGAGGGGTGCAATATGTGCAAGACAAATTGGGACCACAACATCATGGCACGACAAGCATCCAATAATGAAATGGGTCACTAGAAGATCAAATATTGACCCCCTAGGTAAACCCACAATCGTATTTTAACCTTTTTGAATGAGGCCTCTCATTGTCTATATTTAACTTGAAAAATGTCAAATTTAGACCTAGAGATGACAATTTAGTCTTGAGAGGAGGTTTATATGAGTTTTTAGTGGTTTCAAGAATGGAGGATATATAGATACCCCATGGTTATCAATTGGGTATATACCCACTTACTCATTGGTTCTCAATATTTTTCAAATAACCAATTTTGATACAAAAACCATGGTTCTTGAAATTAAAAAAAGTCAAGGAACTTTCCAAAGTTCCGTCAAATTTTTTGGGTCAATTTTTTCATGAAAATCATTTGTTCATTGAAGCTTTTGAAATAGTAATAAAAACCAATGGTTATTTGATTCTGATTTTTTTTTTCAAAAATCTGGAATTAACGATTCCTGGAATCTAAAATATTCAAAGAACTAGAATTAACATTTCTTTAAAAATTCAAAGAACTGCCCAATACCAATCCATCTATACATTCCCTTGCGATGAAAAGAAGGGGGTAGATGAAACCCTAGACAAATGAAGCAAGCACTATTAGCAATCGAAAGTTGCGAAAGGACAAAACTTTTGACAGTTGATGGTGTTGTGAAGCTTGAATTTATATTTTGTGGCATTTGTGTTCATGACCTTTTGTTTTCTTACTTGTTATGAGGACGGCAGTTATTCACTATTGTTGGCACCCATTGTGTGGTGAGGTGCCTTCCTTGGTTGCATGTTTTGTGGTTTGGTGATTTTTTCACTCGAGCTTTGATGGTGGTCTATCAAGCAATGGAACTAGATGGAAATAAAAGGGTGCAACTAGTCCAATGACGGGACAGAGCTAAAAGGAATTTTTCTTTTCTTTGCATTAGTATAAACAAAATGTGGTTGTGGATTTGGAGATGGTAGATTCATTCTATAGGAAAAGTGCTACTCCATTTTGCTATGTTTCGCAATAGATATGGGTTGATGACAATAAGAGGATGAGAACTACAAGGATCTCATAACAATTATGAAGTGTACTACTTATTGCATGTTTCTAATTATTGGTCTGTTTTTGTTAATTCTTCAAGTCACAAAGAAAGAAAAAGAACCTGGTCTTCCAAGCATTTCGAAGGAAATTTGGGATTTTAGCAACAAAGATATACCTTGATGAGAGTACTAAGAGGTGTCAATTTTCCTTGTCCAAGCTTTCAATGTTGGTAATGGCGTTTATGCATATTCATTGTACAATGTTGTTGTCATTTAAATGGATCATATTGTTGAGTGACTAAGTGTAATAGCAATTAATAGAATTTAGTCAAATTGTATGGTGGAGTTGTGTGTGTGTGTGTGTGTGTGTTATTTGTGTGGTTGTCAAAGGGTTTTGTGAAAGGAGACACTTGATCATGACCTATTGAAGCTCAAGAGAGTGAGGTCAAAGAGTTTTGATTCCTGGAAACCCACAAAATTAGGGTTAATAATTATGTAGAAGAGCTTGAAACTAGATTCAAGATTATCATATAATGTTCTCCAAATAATAATAAAATTTTGATGTTGAAGAATTCTTAGACATTTTGTTGAATGGTGTGTTGTAAGAAATTGAGCACCCCCCCCCACTTTTGGTACTAGAACAGGTGATAGTCTAATAGAAATATTAAAGGGTTGTGAAATGATGGAGGAGCATTGTTGCCATAATGAACAACAAAACCACAATTTCAGAGTTTGATCAATGTTGTTTTGAAGGACATCCACCTCCAAGTACTTTGGTGATTTGCATTTTTGGCTTTGCCATGGTTGAAATAATAAGATTTGATCTTAGAGAAGTAAGGTAGGGAGACCTTGCAATTAGAACTACATTGTCATAGTTATTCATCAAGGTAGCAATATGGTTGAGGATTTCATAAGATGACTAGGGTTGGGTCCTCATCAACTCCAGCAACTCCATGAGAAATTGAGGAGTGGAAATTGAACTTTGCTGAAATATGAAATTCTATGAAGTAAAAAACAAATAGTCACAACAAGGATGGGATGGAATGCAATAACTAGAGAAAGGGCAAATAACTCGCTACAGATAAACCTCCTAACTCCTACCCATTTGCTTTTTTGCATTTGTAAATTGAAAAGCCACCCTTGTATGTCAAAGACATTTGGGTACCAATATTGCCTATAGATTCTAGTAGGAATGTTAGGATTTACATACTTGGGCTAGAAAAATGGTTTTAGTCTAGGGATAAATTATTTAGGGTTGAACATGTTGGTGTAGCATTGTGATTATTGAGTTAGATTTTGGAAATTGGTGAGAATGGATTGCATCAATGGTTGGAGGAAGGAAAAAACCGTGTAAACTTCTGTGTTTTCCCATAATGAGGATTTGCATTTGTGCTTGAACAAGAGTTTGGGACTAATCAGTTTTTGCATTATGATTAGACTTAAGGGGATGGACGAATTGTTCTAGGGAAAGGAGTTTGAAAACATTTCGGATTGGACAAAAAGGTTAGAGATAGTGTTTGAGGTTCGTGGATATGATGAGGTAAAACTTTTTAAGATATCAAAGCTTAATTTGCGTGGGAAAGCTAAAGACTAGTTTAAGAAGCTCCAACCTACACTTGCAGATTAGAATGAAATGAAGATAGGAATGCAACAAAAATTCGGAGATGTAGATATGGATGAAATAAGAATGAAGATGGACGTTATGAAGCAGGAACCTAAATAACGGGTTTAGTTGTACTTTGACTAATTGGACAAATTGTGTAGGAAAGGAAAGATAAAGGATGTTGAGTAGAGGCACAAGTTTCTTGCTCACCTATGTCTTGAAATTTGAAAGTTGTGCATGGTAAAGAGCTATGCCAATATTGAAGAAAATGTTGGCAATAGCTAGAGAAGTAGAGAAGGTTTTGGGTGAACTTTGTGAAACACCCTTTGAACCTCTTAAGGAAAAGCAAGAAGAACATATGACTATAGACACTACTCTTGATAAGCAAGTTACTACTCTAAATGAATCCTTCATTAATTTTTTTAAGGGAACATCATCAGGGGTTGGGAAATCTTTCTTTAAGAACCAATAATTCTGATGTGTGCCAAATCTATAAATCTAGTGTTCACATTGTTAAATGCAGTCTACCACATTAAATAGAGAATTGTGGTGTTAAATGTGGATATTGCTCTAGTATGGTACATAGAAAAGATAGATGTTGGAAGTGGGGAAAGGATGGAAAAACAACATCAACTTTAAACAATTACTTGGAGGTTTTGGTGAATGATGAAAAGACTACTCTAGAGTATTTAAACAAGTTATGTGGCACCAAACATGACATCTTTTCTGGTGCCAGGATACCAAAAAGAAGATTACTGGTGGAGATACCAAATGTGGAGATTGCAAAAGAAGGGGAAGTTGAACGTATTGATTATGCCAATAATTCAATTGTTCGTTCTAAGATATTACATCACTTCATCAAAGGGAAGATTTCCCCATCTCCTATGGAAACCATATTAACTATACCTAGTGAGCTAGAGTCACTAGAGAGCTTGGTGAAACTGGCAAGAAAAAAATGTGATGAAGGTTTGAAGATAGTCAACCTAACCAAGGTGGAAGGTTTTCATGTTATACAAAGAATTAACATTAACAACAACCACCGTAACAAGACGTTGCATCTCCTGGTGGAAATAAATAACAATTTGATTGAAGGTTTGGTTAACAAGGCACCTCCATGTTAGTAATGTCAACTGCAATTATAAAAAAACTTGGAATCATGCATCTAGTCTCTAGCTAGGAAACTTACAAGACTGCATCATGTGTTGTAACTCAAGCTCTTGGTAGAATTAATGAGTTACATGTATGAGTTGGAATTGTGCAATGTATGATGAATTTTATGGTGGTGGATACTAACTGTTATGACATTCTTTTGGGATTGAACTTTCTCATAAAGATGGGTGCAGTTGTTGATGTTGAAAAGGGCATGATACAAATCAAATAGGGACCAAGGAATGACATCTAGGTCCTACCATTGAACATGGTGAACATGTTGCAATTGGTGTCATGTGCATGACACTTTGAGGATGAAGGAAAACAAGATGAAGCACTACAGTTATGGGGTATTGGTTTCCATAGAGTGGGACCTAATTCATCAATGATGCATGAAGATAAATAGGCATTACAAGGAATTTGCAAATATACAATTGGATTTATGACTGAGTTTTAACCATAATTACCACATGCGACTTGCTATAATGTATAATTGCCTTGGACAAATTGCATAAAATTATAATCACAAAAGACAATACATGGTACTAAGTTACAAAGTCAATTGCATAAAGATGCGACTTACATGAACTATCCAAACTAGCTTATGTGGCATCATCATTTTATAACTAATTTTACGACTCAAAAGTGTAGTCACATTATTTATATATTTTTAAATATATATTATTTAAATAATAAAATAATAAAAATTTATATTATTGTTAATTTCATTAAATTCAACATGTACCATGTTAATACATGTCGTTACATAGGCTAGGCTTAAAAAGTTAATTTCAATTGTTAGGTAAGGCACCTAGACTATATTGGCTATGTAGATAAAGAATATTTGGTCAACATTCCAATGTTGACCACAACCCAGCCATTCATGAAGATTCATCCTTCAACCTCAAGGATGGAGATCAGCTCCTTTACCACCAAACCACCCCACTTGTTGTGAAAAAGAGGTAATTTGCATTTTATTTAACCTATTTGATTTTAAACAATACACAAAACATCATCTTTGACCTTTGATATCTTATTACGATTTTGTCCAAATGATAAGATTATAGTTTAAATTTCAAGTTTTTCCAATAATGTACATAAACATATGTTTTTCCTCTTAAAAACATAAATCAATTTGAAATGAAAAATATTTGAATTTCATTATTCGATACAATCTCAAAGACCATTCCATATGATTTATATGAGCTCAATGATGATGTGTCAAAAATCATTTTGGAGGCATTAAAAGCTTTTAGTTGCTAAATTAAGATATTGGCAACACTATTTGTTCCGCAAAGGTAACAATCATGCACCAGGCTATCATTTTGTCATTGGAAGTTATCCTAGATGTTTATTTTTGGTCAAGATGTTACGTTGTCAGTTTTACTTCTTGGTACTTTACATTGTGGATCAAGTTGTAATCTTTGATTGTGGTTTTTTTATGATAAGGCCAATTTTCAAGTACATTATATTGTGGATGAAATTGTAGTTTGCAAGCAAAACGACTAATAATGTAGCTTCACATAAGGAATAATGGCACTCTAGTCTACTATCTCTACCTTCTAGGTTTTTATCATCTCCACAATTGGAGCTCTTTACACAAGTTATTATATGAAGGACTTAAAGGAGAATTAAGTGTTCTAGGAGTTAAATTGGCAATCTAAATCATTATCATATAAACTCTTGTGACCTCTTGATTTTTTCAACATTATATTATTATTTGTGGGGGAACTTTGATGGACAAATTAATGGGGTTTAAGGCATTATTTGAATAGTACTGTTATGAATCCATGTTGAAAGATGTTTTGATGTTCCTACCAAGTTCTATGTCCAAGGAATTATGGAATGTTGAAACATGTTCTGTGACTACCAAGATCTATGTTCATAGCTTACAGGGTGGATGCATGGTAGGGTGGACCAATTTTGGAGTAATGCAATCAATTTTTCTACCACTTAAGTGTGATTCTAATTACTATATTGTTTTGTACATTATGAAATTATTAAATGGGACTCATTTTGAAATTATAGACTTCAATATTTATGTAATGAAATTGATAGGTATGCAACACATATAAAATTATAGGAGCTATGGACTTTTGAAATTGAAATCAAACTATGTAACGTTAACAACAATTAAATGAATGGACTTCAATTTGGTTTTATGGACCTCAAAAAAATTAGGGAATTGGTTTTTATTTTTAAATTTAATAATGAAATCATGCTTGAAATGGTTTGATTCACATCTAATGAATTTTATGATCTATGGACTTTTATTTGGTGAAAAACAAACACATTTTTTCAAAAGTCCATTTCATCTTGAAAAAAAAGACATGATTTATTTTGAAAATTTGCAAGTATGTTTTAATTAATGAGCTTTACAAGAATAAAAGTTTTAATGGAGAAAAATCACTTGGAATCAATGCATTATTGCTACCTAATTACAAAAAAAATTCGTGGTTCAAAAAAATACAAAGGAAATGGACTTTCAAATTTGTAAATTATTGTCGTTTTTGGTCCAAACCTACCATGCATTTACCCTATAGTAGTTACTATAGATCAAGAATGGGTTGACCTTGTGGATGGTAGATGTTAACTTCAAGAGAGCTAAGCATTGGACACTACAAAATAAAAAAGACCTATTAGTGGTTATATCAATTAATGAGTATTCAATGAATACTCATTGAATCTCACTCATTGCAACTCAAATGTTGGTGCTCAAATACTCATTGTAAAGAGCTAGCATTGGACATTGCAAAATTAAAAAAAACTTGTCAATAAATATATCAGGCAGTGAGTCTTCAGTGAATATTCATTGAATTTCACTAGACTACAACTCACCAATATTTGAATAAGTGAATATCCACTGAATCTCACTGACTACAATTATGATTGAAAGCTGGAAGAACTTTTGTATCTTGGAAGGGGTAAAACACCAACCTTTTGTGTGTGTAGCCTTAGGTAATAGTCACAAACTTAATAGTTTAAAATGTTTGGGAAAAAAAAATTGGTAGGGCATGTCCTCTTGCCTTGACAACAAATTACAAAACTTAATGTAATCTAGTACATTTGTTAAGGGTAATTGAATCTTTGCACTGTAAACAAAAGGGACATGATGGCTCCCCATCAACATCAAAAGATAGTTCAAAGACCTAGGGCTATCTATATATATCACTGGTTAGTTGAAGATAGACCTTATATGATTGTTTTGCTCTTTGTCACATGGTGGATTCCATGATCCATCACTCTTGAATATTGCTTGATTCAAAATGATGAAACTTTGTTCTTCATTCAAGGAACTCATAAAGTTATTGCCCCTGTCTACACATGAGGCATATTTGTTTTCTATCCAGATGTTTGGTTTCATACTCCTAAGGCACTATTAGTCCTAACATCGTTTCATCAAAAAATGTTGTTCCAATTGTTGTGAATTTGGAGCAAGAATTCAAACTTCAAAAATCTATTACGAAGAAGTGAAAATATGATCTTGGTAAAAAATTTCAAGATGTTTGGGCAACATGATTGCCATTTGTGGTCAACATGAATAAACTTGTGACTTTTGTTAGGTGCAAAGTCTATTCCACAATTGAAGGTAGAAAAAACCATTAATGCCAAAAATTGATTATTTGTTAAAGCATACAAGGAGACAAAAGGCCATTTCTAACATGCCAAGGGTGAAAATTGGGAGTTTTATCAAAATTAAAAATGTTACTACAAAACAATTGAAGTTATGTTTGCCCAAATCCCACATGATTATATTTTGCAAGCTATTGTCCATTAAAATTCAAGGTTGAACAAGAAGACAATTTTACAATTTGTTGTTATTTTGTACTTGTTAGCAGCTCATTAGAGGTTGATGATAGATTTTAAAAATATATGCGAGTACATTCACAAATATAGGAACCATAGGAATTGTAAGTAGTGCTTTGTTTTTCATGTTTTCGTGTCAAAAGTTATATTAATATTGCAAATTTATTTTATATGTTTTGATGATAACATGTTAATATATTGTGGAAACATGTGAATTAATAATTTGAAATGAATCTAATGAAATTTGAATTATCAAAATCATTGATCAATCGTTGTAATTAGTGTTTTACAATGCTTTTATTCCTTGAAAAACCATGACAAAATTTTGGAAAGACTTTTAAAACACATATTCATAGAAGAGTATAATGTTATATATTTTTGAGTCAAAAGGACTTTCTTATGACTTTTTGCAACTTACAAATGGATTATTCTTAATATATGCCCAAAATCTTTTAGAATAAATAGTCACCAAAGTCCTTACTAAAGGTGCACCCCCAACTTTTTGTTTTGTGAATATACCATTAGCTTTCCAGTTTTAGTTGGGGAATGGTTAAAGTTTTACATGTAATAGTCATGTAAGTTACTAAACTTGTGATGCACAAAACTAATTATGTATTTTTATTCAAGATGAGGCGACATTGGTTGACAACCAATCTTGGTTATCAATCCATGTGTATATTATCTAGAATTGGACAAGGGTCCCCATGTTGTTGTCCTTGGAATGTGTAATGGATGGTTTAGTGCAACCAACTTGAAGATGGTCATCATACAATTTGTTATCAACAATGATGATATGTAAAATTTTGATGTGTTTTTTAGGGAGCTTTTGTCTTTTGGTGCTAATGGGGTTAGTGTATTTTAAGCTATAGCATAGGTGTTATCGTCCAAATTCAAGCTTAGTTGTTCCATTCATGATTGGCATGCATTTTATGGCACACCAAACAAACTTGTATATCTAAACCCTTTCAATTTTGCCCATTGTCCATCATTTGGAGGGATTTTACAATAATTTTACAAATATTTTTCCAGCTCTCTAAAGAAGCATTTGGAATTGGCTAAGCTAGAGGAGATCTTAGAAACAAAAGGCTTGAAGATTCATGAACAATGTTAAGACCCATTAAATTTCTATGTTGAACCCATTCAAAAGAATATTGTAAGAGGATCATCCACTATTATTGAAAATGGCATAATCATTTCAATAATCATATCAATGTTGTGAAGTTTATATTTTTTCCCTAAAGAAGGTGCAAGTCAATGTGATTGAGAAAATGGTTAACAAGTTTTTGTGTGCATTTAATTCAAGATGGCAATGAAAAACAATGCTCGAACTACTTTTGGCCCTTTTAATATTATCAATCTTCTCACTAAAATGTGGAAATTGATCATTGATTTTTTGATCTTTTTCATAACTTTTCAAAATATGTTGATCCAAGTGTTGGGTTTTGTGGAAAGGAATAAGTGTTTAGTAACTTGAACTTCAACAAATCTAGAATTCACAATCAATTGGATTTGTGTGTTCGCATGTTTGGACAATCTTTTTTTATCATGGGTAAGTTTGCTTATGATGAAGGAATGCAAATTTGGCAATCCAAGAAGCATTGATATGCTTTGAATGCTCGAACCTTCAACCTTAACGCTTGAGGTGGCCACTTGATTACTAACAACTACAAGTTACTATTTTTTACAAGTTTTGAGCTTTGCTCTTTCCTTTTTGTTTCTATTGAAAATAATACTAACATGTATGCCATAATTAAACAATGGACTACAACGAACAAAGTCTTTGAAAATTAGAGTTCAATCCCCCCACAATGTACATCCACCTAACATTAGTTGCAATCAAATTTTCACCTTAATTTTTTATATGTAGCCAATTTTTAGAGAATAGAAAACTTTAATTGGCAAAATACTTCACCATCATCCCTAACATGTTGCCAACAATATTCATGTCAATAACAATGCATGTTACCAAATACACACATAAAGAAATTAAAATTATATATATAAGTTGCAAACATTTTGCATCTAGACTTCAACATATTTGCAAAACATGCAACTCTTTTGTTTCCAAGCATTTTGCAACTTTTGAAAAGCCAAAAAAAAGGTCCTTACCTCCAATATGTAGGGAAATCGAATATTTTACGTGCTTGGCTCATCTGCACCAGTTTGAAATCTCACACCTTTTCATGCACTTTACATGAAGTAGGGCACATAAAAAAAAGTGAAAAGTGGATTTATTTCATCTGTACAAGATTAAGGACGAGAGGGGCGGGGAGGAAGTGGACAACTTAGCTGATGTGGTCTCTAGAAACCTAAACCCATAAGGGCCACCAGGACAAAATTAATAAGACAAACAAACTAACGAACAACAAAGTAATGTTGTCTAGAACCCATGACAAAATTGATAAGGAAAAGAATAAACAACACAAGGTAATGTGCTCTAGAACCCTTTCTAGAAAATATGAGTAATAAAAAACTCTGGGTGAAATCGTAGAATGATGTGTAAAAATTCCGACTTTTTCTTTATTTCCTTTGCATGCAACTGTACTTACAAGTTCACTAAGGCAACTCTTAAAAAGAATTCAAGATACCCATTTGAACAATCTCATTGATCACAACGCTTTTGTTTTTCTTTGCACTTAAAAGGACAAACGTCTGATGATGCTATTACAACATACATTTAAGTGACAGTTTATTGAAGTTAACTCCTTCAAACAATAATCTGATTGGCCAATTGGGCCCTTTTTCTCATCCATAGGCACAACCCTAGTCCACACACCAACTCTTGTATACTTTTTCCTCATGTATTTGATTGGCCCATGGTAAAAAAAAGTTGAAACTATGAAGGCTCCCAAAAACAGAAGATTCTAGTGTTTGGCCCAGCCATATAAGTGAGAAGGGGAGGACTTTGGGCAAACATTTGGAATTAGAGCCAGGTGCTATTGGAAAAACCCTTGATGAACACACTGGGAACACATTGGGAACCTGATGTTGAAACTATGGAGGCTCCCAAAAATAGAAGAAACTATGGAAAGATGGAGCATCTCCCCTTTTGGCCCACCTATATGGGTGAGAAGGGGAGGACTTTGGGCAAAACATACGGGATTAAATTGAGGTGTTATTGGAAAAACCCTTGGGGAACACATTGGGAACATGATGGGAACTTGAAGGGAACATGTTGGGAACAAAGGCAAAATGAAAAAAATCCTACCCAGCCCCACCCAAAACTTAAAAGAAATTAAAATCAAGGCACTTTGAATGCATGCTGAGCCTTCCCATTGACTGCATGAAATTTCTATGTTCCAAAACTGTTTGTCACCATTTTTGACCTGGGCTAAATATCCCCATTATAAATTGGAGGTACTTATTAATATTAATTAGTTGGGGGTGCTTCACAAGTCCAACTTTTTTTTTGGTTGCAATGAGTTATTTTGATTGGCCATAGCACAAAAAGATGAATCTATGAAGGATCCCAAAAATAGAAGATTCTAGTGCCTCCCCCTTTGGCCCACCTATATAAGTGAGAATGGGAGGACTTTGGGCAAAACATATGGGATTGAAGCAAGTTGCTATTGGGAACACCCTTGGGAAACACATTGGGAACTTAGGGAACATATTGGGAATCTGATGGGAATGCATTGGGAACTTGAAGGGAACGTGTTGGGAACAAAAGAAAAATGAAAGAAATCTGCGCGCCCTCCCCCCCCC
>Ga0209208_10009292_pt1 | contig 12942 bp, 7 predicted proteins | sample S1TSphfallax_3_FD_187694 | JGI IMG/M metagenome (GOLD analysis project Ga0209208, IMG submission 187694) | Host-associated microbial communities from peat moss isolated from Minnesota, USA - S1T2_Fd - Sphagnum fallax MG (SPAdes) (version 2) | ecosystem: Host-associated > Plants > Peat moss >...
CGGTCCTTCCCATTGCCCACTCCGGTTCTTTACCCCGTTGACCCCCCCCCCTCCTTCGCATTTTCCACTCCGATTCTTTAACCCGTTGAAAGATTGAGGGTTTAGGGTTTACGGAGATTTAGGGTTTAGCACAGTTCAGGGTTTTGGGAGATTTAAGGTTTAGCACAGTTTCCGGTTTAGGGTATTGAGAGTTTTGCACAATTTAGGGTTAAGGGGGCTTTAGGATTTTGCATTTCTAGATTTTTGGAGAATTTGGGTTTTAGCGCAGTTTTTGGTTTAGGATGTTGAAGGTTTAGCCCAGTTTTGAGTTCAGGGGGGCTTTAGGATTTTATACAGTTTTTGGATTTTTGGGGGATTTAAGGTTTAGCATAGTTTAGGGTTCAAGGGGCTTTGGGATTTGGACAATTTTAGATTTTTGGTGGATTTAGGGTTTAACATAGTTTAGGGTTTTGGGGGATTTAGGGTTTAGCATAGTTCTAGTTTAGTGTATTGAAGGTTTAGCACAATTTAAGGTTTAGAAGGCTATTAAGATTTGCACAATTTTTGGATTTTTCAGGGATTTAGGGTTTAGCACAGTTGAGGATTTTAAAGTGTGTGTTAGATGTTAATGGCAATACATTCATAATTTTATGACCCACTTTATTGGGCCCTACCCCGACAAGGGATAGGGTCCTTCGCATTGGTTTTTTGGTTTTAAAAATTGTGAACGAGAATATTAGTTTCAAATTGGTGGAAGCATTGGGACTAGTTTGCTACTTGGAGGCATTTACATGAGGGGAGGTTTCAAATAGGTTTGTGTTCATCTGTTCACACAAGGGGCGAATACAAAGTGATTCAAGGTTTAAGGAGATAATGGCAAAATTAGGGTTACGTCATTTGGAGTGCATTTGAATTGGGTAATGAATGTTAGTTTGTTTGTGTGTGGTTTGTCATGGAGGCCATTTGTGGCAACGTAATTGTTATTCATTGATATGTTTTGTTTATGTGTGATTTCACATAAAAGTGGTTTGAAGTAACATTGCTATTGGTCACTGTAATCTTTTGTTGGGTTGTGAGGGTGTAACGCAACTAGCACTAGTGTTGTTTTTGAGTGTATAATGCAATTAGTAGTGTTATTGTTTTGTTTTGAGCATGCAAGTTCCACTAATGAAAATTAGTTAAAATGTAACCACTACATTCTGATTACATGTGACTTGTAATTGTTTACAACTAGATTTGGGAATATTTGTAACTATAACACCAAATTTCAACTATTTTAATCATTTTCACAACTATGATGCACCTAGTGGACACTTTCATCCTATTGGTTGGATGGACTTTATGTATACATTCATTCATTAATAGATTGATATGTCTCGTTGGTTATAGTAATCACCAAATTAATTGCATCCTACAAGTATTATATGTTCACATAAGAGTGTATTTTTATATATGTATTAAAATTATATGCATATGTATGTATATTGTTCATATAATGAATCTCAAAATTAATATATGAACTTTGGAATTTGTTATTTCAATTTGAAATTTGAAATATGAATTCTTAAAAATTTTGTATTAAAAAAATATGCTTAAGTCTAAAATTTTAACTCCAATTATGAAATTTTTATTTAAGCATTATAATCAATGTTTTCAACTTTTAAAATTTCTATTTGAATTCATTTTTAGATTATTGAATTAAAAAATTTATTCAAATCTCAATTTTAATATTTGAATTTTAAAATAGTTCTTGAGATTATTTTTTATAATTTGAATTTAAATAAAAACTATTTTCATCTCAAAATTTATATTTCAAATCTGAGTTTTCAGTTTTAGTCTTTTTTTAAAAACATTTTATTTGAGAAATTATATTTCAATTCTTTAAAACATTATTTGAATTTGAATTTTTTTATTTGAACATGCAATTTTCTATTTCAAGTAAAAAAACTTATTTGATTTAAACATGGATATTTGAATTCTAAATTATTATTTTCGAATCTGAAAATTAGTATTCCAATTCACAAAAAAATAATTAAGTCTAAAAATCAAAATTTTGATTTTGAATATTTATATTTGAATCAAATTTTTTAAATTTAACTTCAAGAAATTTACTTGATCTAAAAATTGATATTTGAAATTACTATTTTGGAACCAAAAATTTATATTTTGATTCAAAACATTATTGATTGAGTTTGAAAGGTTCTTTTTCTACTAGCGTTATCCATAATAAATCACTTTTATAAATAGGTATAAATGATTATTTTTACTTATTATAAGTTATGCTAAAAAAATATTGTAAATTATATATATATAATATGATAAAATAAATAAATTACTATAAATAAATTTACATTACTTTAGATAGAAATTTATCAGTATGTGCATAATTATTAAATATGATCATTAATGTAATTAGTGTAATATTATTATTCTTAAATTGTAAGAATTTATTTTTTAATTGCAATTTTTAGTTCATTATTTATAATTTGAAAATAAATATTTAAAATAGTTAGTTTTTTAGTCATAGTAATCAAATTATTTTTACATTAATTATATTATCTATAATTCAACCAGATTTTATGTATTGACAACTTTTGAATAACTAGATAGCTAGTTTATTAAATATTAAAAACTTAAGAGTTATGTAATTAATTGATAATGAATATTTAATATTTGTAATGTATTTATATGTAAATTTAATCATTGTTACTTTTATGATTATCTGATTATTTAATGAACCATGTACTTCATTTGTTTAGACATATATAAAAATATATATAAAAGTCATGAAAAAAGTTTTGGAATTACAACTTAGTTTGTAAGGAAGTTGCAACTTCAAAACTTATCCAATATTGTTTATTCTCCATTCTTATTTTGAATAACGGGTGTGGTCATCCAATTTCATATTAAAACATTTGTGCACATGGGATGAGCCAATCAAAAGGTTTAACTCAAAACAAAAAAACAAATTATTCACAATTGTAGAGTACTTGCCTCCCCAAGTTAAACTATTTACCTAACTAGCTAAATACTTAATTTGACCTACACACCTAAGTCAACCAATTGTTTACCTACCTTTTTACCTAAATAGGTAGGTAGGTATGTAACCAAGGTTTGTAGGCACCTACTTATGTACCTACCAACCTAATATTAATATTTTTTAAAAAATCATTTAAAAATGCCATGTGACACATATTTACATTAAGCCACGTGTCATAATATAAAATCATCCAAGCATTTGAATTGAATGTTGTAGATTTTTTAAAATAATAATAATATTTATATTTAAAATAATTAAATATTGGGACATGTGGCAACACATCATTTATTCTGAATTGTGATCCAAATAGTTGCATCTTAATTACATGTGACAATACATATACAATGGAATGAAGGGATGAACTTGTATTTGTTGATTTTTTCTTCCATCCAATACCCTTTGTTGTTTGCAATTAATATTGCATGTGACTTGTCCAAGGCGACTAGGGAAATTTTTGTTGTAAATGTCATTTGTGATTCAAATTTTGTTATAAAGATTAATCAAAAATATTTGTTTTTCTTTTAATGTTAACTAATGGTAGTGAATATTTTGTTTTAAGTGTGGTAGGTAGCTATTGCTACATTCATCGACTTGCTACTTCTACTTTTGAACATTTTGTCTTAATACTTAGTTATTAGTAGTTTGAACATTCTTTTGGTATGTAAAGATGTTAGTGGTTTTGTCAATTTGTTCTTATATGCAATTGTTGCTCACGAATAACTTATGGGGGTCATGTTTTGATGGTTTGACATTGGCCACTAACTATTGGCCATGAGAACTATATAACAAATTACAATCCATATTATACTTGACCTCCATTTCAATAATGGAAGTTATGATATTAGAAACAAAATTCCAACGATAATATCAATTGTGTAAAAAAATCATAAATAGTATGATGTACCTATTTGTATATGATTTTTTTTGGATTAAATCTCAACTTTGAATTATGCTTAATAAGAAGGTTTATAATTAATGATATGTAGTTCCTAATATTCTATAGCCAATATCATGGCTAAGTCTTCCTATTGCTTCCAAACTCCCTATTTTTCAATCTTTATCTAGAAGTTTTTGTTTGAATGGAAGGGAAAGTTTTGGTTGTTATTGGTTTCTTACTTGTGATTATAGAGATTTTTCAATTTTATGAAGAATTACATATAGTCTAAAGGCTTATGTTGTTACTTATTGGATATAATGATATATGAAGATTCAAAAAATCTTAATATTGACATTATACCTTTGGAATTGGGAATATGATCTTCTCTTTTAAATTTTATTTAGGTAGGTAGCATTCATTACAACAAAAGGTGTCCTTGTATGTCAAATGATTTCATTAGATTTTGAGTGAATTTAATAATATAGTGAACATGGAATAGTGAATGGCGCCCACATTTTGTAAAAGTCATTACTACTATGTTTGCTTCCTATTACATTTGGTTTGGTGATAGGTACATTAGTAGTGTATGACATTTGTATTTATATTTGAGGGTGACATAGGTAATGATCAAAAGGTCAAGGCCACTAATGCCAATCTTCCCTCAAAGGTGGGGAAAGGGGTGCATAAGTAGTCTTGGATTCTAAACAAGTGTTTGTTTTCATTTTGAAAAAACAAGTTACAAGTTCTTTCTTCTATAATAGGGATTCTACCTGCATGAAATGACCTTTTTAGTAGGTTCAACCACTATTTATTCTTTAGGAGTAGAGGAAGAAGTCTTTTGGTGGGTGCAGTCACAATCCAACAAGCCAAAAAGGGTGTCAAAATAGGATAAATATTCACGTTTACAGCCATGGAAATCATGACAAGTTGTTTTTTTTTCATCATATGAATGTCAAGGAATTCAAACCAAAAATCCATTTGATGAAATTTTAAGTTTAAATTTTTATTTTGGACCTTTAAAAGTGACACTTATGGGGTTAAACATGAGTCAATTTTGCAAAGGACTATTGAAAAAATTCATATAATAAAACACATTTGATGGGGAAAAAACTAAAAGAATGAAGACCTATTAGACACATTGAAAAAACACTTATACATTAAAATATGTGCAATCCTAAAACTTTAAAAATTCAAAGAATTTTTAAAATTGATCCAAAACTTTAAAACTTTGAAAGTTTTTTACCACATTTAAATGAAGTATAATCTACATGATGTGTTAAAAAAAGTTGTATTTTATTATAAAATAAAACATAAAAACGTAAAAACTAAATTTTTAGTTATGATTTGAAATTGTGAACATTTTATAAATAAAACACTAAATTTAGAAGAAATCATGACACTTTTAAAAATTCATATTTATTCAAAAGTAATAAACAAAAACACATGTCATGTAATGGGATAATTATAAGCCTTTATTATAAAAAATTATAAAAAAACTTGTTCCAAAATCCATTCATATGAAGAAAAAAAATTTAGGAAAAAGGACATGTAGGCCTTTTCTACATGTGCCTTTGATTAGTTGGGTGTAAAAGAATTAAAAGTTTCCATATGGTGTTGACTCACATCCATCTTACAAAATGGCAACTTATAATGTAAGTTGGGAACTATCAAGATGTGATTGTTACTGTTAGTTCTTGATTTGATGATGGATTTTAAAGTTCTCAACACTTATGAGTTATGGGTTTTAAGTGCACATCAAAATTGGAAACCATAGGTGTTATTTGATGAAATGCAATCAGTGCAAATGCATTAAGGAAATTAAAATGCAAGTTCCAAAATGAAATATGGACAAAAAAGTTTAACCTTTACAACATTTTTGAAAAATGTCATTAAACAATTAATTAAATAATTTGAGCTTAGTGTGAAAAGTTGACTAATTTATAAAAGTATCATTGAGGCATTGCTTAGAAGAATTTTTAAGCAAGAATAATAACATGTCAATTTGTTGATGTTATGGTTGAGGAAAGAAATTTGGGAATTTCTTCATTTATGTTAGGATTTTAGCTAGTTGTGATTTGCTTCAATTTATTAATAGATGTTGGTGTGCATTGTGTAATTGTGGAAATGTAAGACATGGAAAATTTTAATTTTAACTTGACATCAATAAAAGTTTATAAAAAGGAAGCAAACTTCCAAACCCATGTTAGGGTCTAGAATATAATTGTTTTTGGGTTGAATGTTTTGGTTGTTTGAGGTTTTTTTTTTTTTGCTTCTTTCATCCCCACTCCCTTTTTGTTTTGTTTTCAATTTTTTTTCATCCACCTCCCCCTTTTATTCTTTCTTCTTTCATCCCCCCTTTCATTTTATTTTTCTTTAGTTCCTTACCCTCCTTTTTGTTTTGTTTTCCTTCTTTCGTTTTTGCCTTGTGTTTTTTTCCCTTCTTTTGTTCCCAACCCCCTTTTCCTTCTTTTTTCTTCTTGCCCTTTTTTTCCTCCCTCTACTTAATCTTACCATACCTTATGAGAACCAAAAAAAATCTTACCAATTGTTTTCATTACCTAAGGTTGAAATTTTTTGGTCGCCACAAAGTTGGGTGATTGAAAATTTTGGTTGTCAAAGGTTTAGGGATTGAGAAAATTTAGTCACCATACCTTGTGGTGACTAAAATGTTTTTTGATTGTGAGAGGATATGACAACCAATTTTTTTCAATTACCACAAGGTTTATGATGACCAAAATGGGTCTAATTTCGATCGCTTATAAATCTGCCCAAGGTAGCCCAAAAGTGCCTTTGAATTATATTGACCTTAAATTGATTTAAATTGACCTTATATTGACATGACGCAATGGTGCATTTTTGTCCAAATGTGTCTGTTGTGGTGTGATAGACACATAAACATGGTGAACCTTGTCACTAAATAATGGCAAAAAAATCAACATGCCACATGGCATCATGGTTTTGCAATAGTCAATATGACAACTTGTTGGGTTTTTTGGTAAATTATCATATGATTTTTCAAATTTTTTTCATTAGTTAATTAATTACAAAGACCATCCTTTGCGACTAATAATCCTTACTTGTCCTATTGTTACACACACACTCTCCTTCTCTCCTTCTTTTTTGTCTTGTTGCTTCATTCTTTATGTTTTATTTATCCTCCCACACACACAGACATGCACACACACTCCCTCTTCTTTTTTTGCCTTGTTTGTCCTACCACACACTCACATAATTTCCTTCTATCTTTTTTTCTACCCCTTTTTATCTTTCTATCTTGCTACACACACACCATCTTTTAACCACCTCAAGTTTATGTGACTAGATGCAACTATGATGTGATTAGATGCGATTAAATGCAACATAATTACCTTAGGTTAAATTTTTTTAAGCTTAAGAATGTTTAAGTTAACCTAGGCTAAGTTAGTAAATAACATATGTTAATAAACTAATTCATCTTACGTCAACCGAGGGAGTTTTAAATCTAGGCTAGTTTGGTAAGTAGTACGGTGGCCATGGTTAATTCATGATTAAAAATTTTGAGTTTTATAACTTTGTGTTAAATATAATTAGTATAAAAAAATGTGATAGTGCAACGGATGAAAACTTGAACCCCAAAGTGAAGGTGAGGGGTTTAACTAATCTTCATTATTGCAACCTATGATACCTAGCCCATTTAACTTAGGTTAGGTAGCCTAATCTAGGTTTCTTGGGCTAGGAATTCAATGTTTGTTTACAATTTAAGCCACCCGACCTAAGTTAAGTAGCCTAGGTTGCCTAATATAAGTAGTTAGTTTAGTTATGTTAAGTTAGGTTGACTTGGCTAGGTTGTTTAACCTAGTTAGGTTAACTATGTTAGGTTGACTTTTAGTTACACTAACTACATGGGCTAAAGTAGGTTGATTTTTGGTCATGTGCAATGATTCAAAATGTGTTTATATATTTTTGACACATGTCATCCATCCATCAAGGTGTTTTTTATAACACTTAGTTGAATAAAACAATTAAATTGAAATGGCATCCATTTTACACATCATATCAAAATGAATGATGACATGAAATTTCATTATTATAAGAAAATTTTAAAATCCTAGTCATTAAAATGATTAAACTTTAGAACTAAATGTCCTTTACGACTAAATGGGTGAAACAACATGGGTTTAGTAACTCATTCATCACTAGTCACATATGTCCTTCTTAATTAGTATGTAGTTGTAAAAGTTAGTCGTAAAACACAAAATGTGTTATTATGTTTAGTCTTCAGTAAATGTAAAACCTTCTTCATCATGTTCATTGTCACCATCAAGATTAGATATCATTGTTAATTCCTTAGCTAATACCTACATTAGGGTGATCATTTCCCCAACCATGTCATCCACATTTGGCATTTAAGGGCTAGATGGTTGTTCAATTAGGTTTCCCATTGTCAAACATGCATAATTAGCATTATTGCCCAAGTCAAATGTGGGAATTTTTGGATTAGATTCCTTATTGAATTCTAACTTTCTCCTTTTTGGCTTTCAGCACAATATAACCTTCTAATTGCCCCTTGACCAAACTTCATCTGCAAAGAAAACTTGATTAATGTGTAGTTGAAATTGGGATCAAACATTCAAAGTTCGCAAAGGTGAACCCATATTCATCATGTTTCATAGTTGTTGTGAAACCCTCATAATTTTCCGCCACTTAATTCCAAAGAAGTATTTGATGGTTTGGAACCAACCATAATCCAATTTTAATATTTTTTGAATCCATCCTACATACACTTGGGATGCCACCATCGGGTTTCAATCATTGGAATACAAGTGACATTCTTATCAAATATTATTACCATTCTTGAATTTGAGCATGACAAATGGCATTTAACACTTCCCATCCGTAAATGGCTTCCAAATGCATACATTGAACGACAAGTAGTGATAACCTTTGAAGGTGGGCTATTGAGGGAGATGATGTTTCTTGCAACCTCCACACTTATTGCCATGTCCTTTACAACAATATTGCCATATGGTGGTAATTTAAACCAAGTGTTTCATGTAAATCACTTTCTTGTGCCTTTTAAATCCCTTCGTGCAAATTGTTCCCTATCAATTGTCCATTGTTACTAAGGAGCTTAATATTTCCTACATAACATTCCAACCACCAATAATTTAAAAACAAACTAAAACAACTTGGCATCAACATCAAGTGCATGGGTGAATGCATTATGAATTTCTTTTCATAAAATAAATGGAGAGACCACAAACTAAATCAAACTGCACTATGAGTGTAAGTGAAAGAATATATGGATAGACTTTAAAATAGGACAAAATGCAATAAAAATTCATATTCATATAACAAATGGACAAACCATACATTACCTAAGCAAAATGCACTATGAGTCTATATTCAAATTACAAATGGATAGACCATAAACTAGGGTAGAATGCAATTTTAGTTCATATTCAATGAAAAAATGGATAGACCATAGATAAAGGCCAAATGTAATCTTACTTCCTATTCATAGAAGAAATGGACATACCTTAAAACAGGGCATAATGCACTATGAATTCATATTCAAAGAACAAACGAACAAACCATAAACTAAGGTAGATTGCATTCCTAGTTCATATTCATAGAACACATGGACAAACCTTAGACTAGGGTAGAATGCAATAAAAGTTGTGTTCATGTTCATAGAATAAATGGACAAACCTTATAATATGGCAAAATACAATAAAAGTTCTTATTTATATGACAAATGGATATACCATAAACTAAGGCATAATTAATGCACTATGAGTTCTTATTCAATGAACAAATGGACCTACCATAGATTAAAGCAAAATACTATTCATATTCATAAAACGAATGGATTGACCTTAGAATAGGGCATAATGCATTATGAGTTTTTATTCATCTAACAAATGGATAGACCCTATGACAAGGAAAAATGCATTGAATTCTTATTCATATAACAAAATGGACATACCATAAAACATGGAAAAATTCAATATGAGTTCATATGCATAGAACAAATGGACAAACCTTAGAACAGGGCAAAATGCAATAAGAGTTACTATTCATATAATAAATGGACAGACCTTAGAACAAGGCATAAGTGCATGAACAAACCACACCATCATTTCACAAATTATGATTGTTATTTCACTAAAGAGACATAAGCATAATATGCCACAAATACAAAGTTCTGAACGATCAATTAGGTTTAAGGGCTAACAAGTTTTTCAAAGCATTCATCTCATTCACACCATGGCTAGGTTGTTGCATTGTGGAGCATAAAACTATGGGCCCATCCTTTAAGGTCGACACCCAATCTATGAAGGTGCCCACAACCTTCAAGTATATTCATCATGCATTGTAAGCTCTTCTTTATCATCCCACACTCTCCTTTTTTTAGATTTCACTTCTTGAATATATTCTAAACAAAAACCTAAAGCTTTTTCAATGGCATACCTAGTTGCCATGCTCCCTTCTAGTCATCCTTGGTTTCTTATATACCCTTTAAGGGCTCTCATGTACCTCACCATGGGGCACATCCATCTTGTGTGAACAAGGTCGCACATGTCAAGCTCTTCCACTATATGGACCACCAAATGTGTCATCACATCAAAGTAGGCAAGAGGAATTTTTTTTTGAAAGATGACATGGTTTCTACAACTTCTTCCTTCAACACTTCCATCATACTTGGATCAATAACCTTCAAGCAAATTTTGTTAAAGACCCAACTTAAGCTGATAAGGGACATTCGTGTCTCCTCTTGCATCGATGTGCAAAGGCAAACGGGCAATACCTGCTGCATAAGGACATGGTAGTCATGAGATTTTAAACCTTTCATGAGCTTCCCATCCCTTTGAATTATAGGCCATAGCTTTGCAGCATAATTTTTTGTAGTCCTCAACAACTTGATTATTTCAAGAAAGAGTCTTTTCAAGCTTTCTTTGTCAATACATATAGAGTGCAATGGGTATTTTGAAGCTCCCATTAGGAAGCTGTTGCAACCAGAGTTCGAGCCAAATTCCCACCTCCTCCATATCCTTCCAGACAGCCACTGTACCTTTCTTGCCAAAGATTGTTTTCAGCATGTTCTCAGAGAGGTTCTTCTCACTCTGCGTGTATCCAATGTGTGCCTCACCAACGGTTTTTCTTCCCACACACACAAGGCTATTCAATACACCGTGCATATTATTACACTAGGCAATAATCCTTTGTCTGTTTTAAGGCTGGCTTTACACTAAGAGTCCGAGCCAGCAAAACTGGGGGCCAACTTTGAGCATTTTTTGGCTTGTTGTTTGGCCCCAAGTTACTAATAAATGCTAGAAAATTGACATCAGGATATTAATAAATGCGGGAACATTGGCCCCATGGGTTGCAAATTGGCTTCCCAAATTCCATGATGGTATCCTTTTTTTCAGCCTTTGGGCCAATACAAGGCCATAAAGTTCAGCGATTTAGTAGTCGCTTGGGGTAGGTAGATTGAAAAGATTTTCATTATTTCAGCCTCAACTCCTAGTGTAAAGCACTTTGGGCCAATTTCAACTTTTTGAACCAGTAGGAATGCTTGATTCGGGTTGAACATCAGCCTTGACTCTCCTAGTGTAAAGCCCTTAGGGCTGATTTCAACTTTTTTGCACCAATAGGAATGCTTGATTCGGGTTGAACATCAGCCTTGACTCTCCTAGTGTAAAGCCCTTAGGGCTGATTTCAACTTTTTTTGCACCAATAGGAATTGCTTGATTTGGGTTGAACAGTGGCCCTGACTCTTAGTAAAGCGGGCCTCAGTCAGACAGGGTTAAGAACCAAGTCTTCAAAGACATCAAGAATATGCGAGAGGATCTGAGTACCGACACAAATAATATACAAATTTCGTTGGCTTTCGTGCAGGCATGAAATTGGGGGGACGTTGAATGGCTGAAACTTCAAGCTGGTGGATGGAGTTGCAGTTTGCCATTTTGTCCTCCTCCTCCTCTCTCTCTCTCTCTCTGTGTCTCTGTGTGTGTCTCTCTGTGCTTTTGCTTTTCTCGAGTGCAAGATTTTTCTTTTTGGGATTCATAAAACTAGATGTGGTGCTATTGAGGTCTTAATCTTTCTGTCTGAAATTCTTCCGCACCACTCCCGAAGATTTGATGCAAAGTGGAGCTTTTTCTTTTACGGATCCTCTAGACTACATTTGTACTTGTGTGTGTGTGTGTGTGTGAGAGAGAGAGAGAGAGAGAGAGAGAGAGAGAGGGTGGTGAGTTGGTGGCTTCGATGAAGGATTCCACATCATTAACGCCGGCGACGTCGTCTGGGAGTTCAGGAAGAGGATTAAGTCGTTGGAGTACCGCGTCGTCGTCGTCGGCCAGCAGCTTGCCAGATGATCATGAAGCTTGCGGTCGATTCTCCAATATTAGTAGCTCTTCCAATGGCAGCAGCTACAGCATGCATGCAAGCCGCGTGCTTTGGGTTGCAGGTATGAATGGCGGCCCCGATCACGATGCCCATGGCCTAAAGATTATCTTTCGGCAGATAATTGGGCCCGGTGACCATCTGGTTGCGCTCGTCCTCTTTGACAGGATTCCGTCAGAATGTACGTGTTGCGGTTTTCCATCTTACAAACATTCCCACCTTAATATTACATGCTTAGCTATGTTCATTCTGCAAAAACCTACATGTCTAGCTCCATCCATTCTGCAAAAACCTACATGTCTAGCTCCATCCATTCTGCAAAAATCTACATGTCTAGCTACGTCCATTCTACAAAAACCTATGTCTCGTTATGTTCATTCTGCAAAAACCTATGTCTAGTCATGTTCATTCTGCAAAAACCTACGAATGTGTATGTCCATTTTGCAAAAACCTATGTCTAGCTACATGCATTCTACAAAAACCTATGGATGTTGCAGCAAGTTGGCACTCAATCCCGATCCTGGCAGAGAAACCCAAATTTGCTGCTGTGCTGTGGTGCAAGTGGTAGTTTACATGTTGTACATGCTTGTTGGTAGATCTTCTCGATTATTCACCATCCCCCAAGCAATCCTCATGTATGTATATGTCCGGTTGCAGTGGG
>Ga0209208_10009293_pt1 | contig 12941 bp, 9 predicted proteins | sample S1TSphfallax_3_FD_187694 | JGI IMG/M metagenome (GOLD analysis project Ga0209208, IMG submission 187694) | Host-associated microbial communities from peat moss isolated from Minnesota, USA - S1T2_Fd - Sphagnum fallax MG (SPAdes) (version 2) | ecosystem: Host-associated > Plants > Peat moss >...
TGTATGCATCTTTTTACATTTTCCCCCAAAGAACGTAAGTTTTTTCACCTTAAGATAATATTGCAACATGTTGTGAGCATTTGGTATTTTTGTTAACAATGCATTTGTTAAAATAACATTCACAAGCATTTAAATATAGGTATTTAATCATATACACACAAATCAAGCATGACTAAGATTACTAATAATGTGACATAAACTTCAATGCATCCATGTAACCATCAACAAGTAGCAACTTTACAAATGTAACATTTAAGCATATAGATGAGATATTATGAGGCTTCATATAAGATTGTTGTAACAAAATTGGCACATACAAAATGTTCAAAGGGATTTTAGCTAACAATTTGTGCACACAACAATGAAATTAATAACTTATGCACGTATTATTTCCATGCACATGAAGTTAGCAAGTTTGAATGTGACATTAACATAACATACTTTTGGTTTGAAGCCCAAATTATTTAACCATCGTACCTTCAACAAAAACCTAGGAATGGGTGCAACTTATTCTAATCCTCCTTGTTAATTTGCTTACCAATGGACATGCAACAAAATGAATTGGAAACAAATCCATGGATTAGATATCTCTTGCCTTATGGTTTGTTAATAATGATGTTAAGGTGAACAAATTCACACATCCAAAATCAAATAGGAAGAAAAGAAGGTAATGATATGATTTTCAAAACCTTATTTGCACATATTAGTTGTTAATAAATCATAATTTGTCATGAACATTTATGGTATTCGAAATGGGAAAAAACATGTACCAAACATATCCTTATTGGTTTTAAACATCCATCTATACATGTACCTTCTATAGGTTGCTTGTGGATGGTAAAAAATCTATGTATTTGAAAGCAAAAAAACTATTTTATTATCCCATGAACACATGTGAAACATTATTATTTGGTTGACACACTTATACCAAGAAAAAATTCTCTTCCTATATATATGGAAGTTTAAAGTGAAAACTTGACATAAATCATTTGCATTCTACCAATGAGATACAACTAAGAATTATGCCATAAACCATTGAATACAAGGGATAAAGATTTTTTAATAATAACAACATGGTTGTGATGAACATTTTGTGACCAAAAAGAAAGGGTCTAATGAAACAACAATAAACACATGGAATAATAGGTTAAAACCTTGCATAAACTTTTGTTGCATATGAGCCTTAACCATGGTTTATAGCAAATCCTCAATCACTTAGAATTCCAATTCATGATACAAACAACTTGTTGTTATATTAACATTATACACACAATTAGTGAACTAAATTTTTTAACATATAAAACTATTTATGTTTCATTATGTTGGAAGTTTAGCTTGAAATCAAAACTCTTAATTTTTTTTGTCATTTTTTAGTTGTTGAATTCCATCCCCTACCATGCATTACTTCAACTTAAACCCATTTTCCTTGCATTTGCATTGTGGCATTTTCCCTTGCCTTCTAGTAAATGTAAAATGCGACAATCTTTATAAAAATGGAATGCAATCGGTTAATGCAAAAATTGTTAATAGTCATTAACAAGTTGTGTTCAAGAGTTCCAGGTTTGAAGATTGAACAAATGGGCAGTGTTTTGGTTTTTTCATTCCCCACCTAAACCTTAAGATAACAGATGTGGATTTCTCATGTAACTAACCATTTCCAAATAAGTTTCCATCACATTTGTTTGATTATCCTTTTAAAGGACTTTTTCGTTCACATGCATGATATTGATGATTCCTACATGTCTAAACAAGTTTTATAGCTCGAACCTCATTGGATTTTCATCAACTTTCGACACCAACCCTTCATATAATTCAACAAATACATTGCGTTTAGTTCGAATAATCATTGGCATAACAAAAGAAAAATAATAACCATCTACTAAAAAGCTAAAGAAAAACACATCATCTACTCCACATAAAAATTGATCACTTATTTTCTCCTTCACTCCTGAAATCCCTCAACTCCATCCATTGCACCTTCCTCAAATGTAGAATCCTTTTAATTGTAGCTTAATCCTCATCCACTCACTACCTTTCCACAATTAGCCCTCCATTACACACAAACTACAAGCACTTCTACTTTCCTTCACTTGCCCTCATGAATACATTTGTGGTTGCGAACATTCTTGGAAAAACATCAACAATGGAATGCATTTCTCCACTCCATGAAGTAATTAGACACGACAAACATCAAACCTTAAACCATAATTGTGTTCACACAATGTAATTAGTAGCTACTCCGTATCCGCTTACAACTTGATAAATTTATGGGGGTTTTTTCTTTACCGTACATGTATTTATTTCATGTGTATTTTTAGGCATAAATGGTTGCTTTTAATAATGCACCATGATTTCATCCATAATAACACATTTGCACATATACTATGCATTATAACAATAGAACATTCAGATTGTTATCAATGAACACATTTGATGATGCACCTTGGGTTTTGGAGTGGTATTGACAATAAAAACCTCCCCAATCCCAATATAGCAAATGAATGCATAAACATGAGGCACATTCTTTACCTTGACAAAAATGAAATAAGAATGAAAGTGGGATCACAAGGACAAGATTAAAATGAACTCAACAAGTTGATCTCTTGGTCATATCACATTGCCCAAATCAAACAAGATGGTAGTTATTACATTTGGAACCAAATCAAATGCATGAACTAACCATGAGCTCACATTGATTCATAATTCATCATGACTTACATTTGGGAGGAGGCAGCACCTTTTTTTCATTGTATAAATTATTGTTTTTCATTGCACTTATAGCAAGGTGGCAAAAATATGGGAGTTTTGATTTTTACTAAGTTTTGATTCATGAATGTTTAAGAACTCATAACTTTTTAGATTGATATCCAAATTCAATAATCAAAAGATCTATCTTTCAACATTGTATCAAACTCCTCATTTGGATTTGATTTGATTTTTCAAATAGTCATTTAAACGGTTAGGAATTATTTTGGCAATTTCACCCCATACCTTTCAAGTGAACATAACTTTTAGTTCCCATGTTTTTAAAAAAAATTTGAAGCCCAACTTATTGTAGTGCTTGTCAAGATTTTCTTACAATTTAAAGAACATTCAATTTGGATAAGGTCTAATGTTCCATACCTTGATCCAAAGATTCATTGGGACACATAATGACTTCTAATTTTTTAATTTAAAGTGCATTTTGGAGTTGTGTGAGCTCCTTTCTTGCACTTTCACACTTTTCCCCTTCACCTAGGGAGTGTGGCTAGAGTCTTGCAATGCTTAAAATTCTTCTTTACCTTTTTTGTTTATTTTGTTCCAACCTTGGTTGCAAGCCTAAACTTAAGGTCACAACCAAGGTTGGTAGAATCTTGATTTTTTTCAATACCCAATTAGGCATGGTTTTTGAAAAAATATTTTTTTCCTATCACATTGAGTATGAAATAACTAGATTTTGAAAAGCTAATGAACTAACTTAAACATTCTAAAACAATATTTCAATTGTTAATCAATTTCCTTTAATATTAGTTTAAAAATATTCTTTGCAATATTTGCCTACTATGCATAAGAATGAGTTTTGGAATATCTTGTTTGATAACCTCCCAATATCCACCCATTATGCAAATTGGCCAATTTTTGCAAGTACATTTTTTGAAAATCACCCAATATGATGTCAATGTAAATTTTAACATCTAAGTTTAATTTTGTGGCCATGATTATTCTTTGATTTCATTTTTGGTGTCATTTAATAACATGTTAATCAAATGCTCCAAGTTTTAATCATCACTTTCAATATTCAAATTATATTCTACATAAATATAACCAAATGGAAAACATAATTATTGGTAGGAAAAACAATCATTGTAATTATTTTGAAAATAGTTGCAAATGACAAATGTTTAGTTGAAAAAATTGGTTACAAATGATAATTATTTGTCTATTGTGAATGATGCATTCAATCGCAAAAGGTTAAGGTTTTAAAAACAACCAATTTGGTTGAAACACATGTATTCACACCTAAATATAAATAGGATTTATTTTTTTTCCAAAGTGATACTAAACCAACCAAATCTTGATAAATATGTACAAATTTAATATTAACAAGGCAGGATTTGTAACCAATTCTCACCAAAATTGATACTTGGCACATTGGTTTTCAATACCTTGTCCCCAAACCTTTTAACCACCTAGGTCATTTTTCCATATTTGGCCAATGTTGGATGTGATAGTTGATAAAACATAGCAACATTAAATATATTTTGACCATGACAAAACAATTAGTTTCAACAATAATCTTACAAATGTTGCACGTCATGAACATGAGGATGAAGTCAACAACAATTGACTTGCCTCCAACTTAGTGTTGGATTAATAAAATTATCCCCATGGTTTATACAATTCATGTATTTGAAACTACTAATTAGATTCATTCTAAAATGAAGCAAATACATAATTTTGATGTTTTTAATTATAATGTAAACATTTAATACCATCACAAATTCTAATTGTGGCAAGGTTATCATGAAATTGATTTGAACCAACATTGAATTTCATTCCCACATCTGAATTCCTATGCCCTTTTACAAGGTTGTCATCAAGTTTGGAAATTTTGATTTGATTCCACATTCATTCCTAGAATTTTTTTTATAAAATGAATCTAAATACAAAGTTTGCAATCATTTCCAAAACATTGGCGACAACACCTATCCACCTATCCAAGGCCTAAAATAAAAGTTTTATGAAAAAAAAAATCCATTTTTATAACAAAATTCATTGGAGACAAAATTGCAATTCACAATCCATGTTGAACATCTTAGTTATTGTTTCCCATGAATAGAGATATGATCATGATGGTGTTGTTATGAGCCCCCAAATACATGGATTTAGTTTGTGAAAGTTGGCTTGAGGGCAATGAGAGTGGAATGATATGTTATCAACATCTTTAATAAAATTTATCCAATTTTTTTGCTTATATGATCCAACATTTTTTGGATCAAATCATTATTTAATGGTTGATTATTCATGTTTAATCTTAGAAAAACTAATAGGGGACATTAGATTTTTGTAAGAATGGTAAATGAATTGCATGTTCAAAATCCCTTTATGCTTGCAACATGTTTCACATTGCCCACTTTTGCAACCTTGATGAAACATGTCATTTTTAGGGTTTTTTTTCCCAATTTTGTGATGTAGGTGGATTGTTCACAAAAAGATTCAACCAAATTTAGCTAGAGGTTAAAGATAAAAGTTTAAAAAAATTCCAACCCCACATTATATTGGTAACATACAAATGCCTATGGTTTAAATATGGCATATTCAACTTTTGTTTCCTTGAAATATGACAACTTTGAACCCACCTTTCCCCAAAATCCTTTGGACAAATTTTAGTCTCATTTTTTTACCATCAAATGACAAAAAAATTACACCAAAAAACATTATTGGTCATTTTCATTTTAGGACAAAAAATGAGCTTGTCAACACGTTTGATGTAAGAAAATATGTGTGATGTAAAGCTTTAAAGCAAATCATTATCAAAATAAAAGGCTTATGACGAGATAAATAATCCAACCTCAAATTTTTTGAATGTCCCCACCTGTGGCACTTGTGGCCACCCCATTGTAAAACATGAAATAAACCTAAACATACATAAATCATGAGGTGTATGGAGGGGAAAATTTCTACACCTATTCCAAATAGTGGGTGGGATCTTATGTTAATAAATGGGCATAAAATCATTTTCACAATTAGGATGTATTGGTAACATCCCTCCTTTTTTTTAGGAGGAATATTAATAGATGCAAGGTGCCCTTTAAACACATTAAATATTTTCTTTTTGTGTTTTACATCAATATATCAATATATTAATAGTCCAAGTTTGAACAACAATGAGTTATCAAGTGTTAGTTGCATAATGATAGGAGATGATTTCATAGTTTTCCAATTCAATTGTTATAGGCATTGGATCAATTTTCGACCACTTTTTTTTCATCAAATTAAAAACCTTTTGAAGTTTCCCTCTTTTTGAAAGCTTCAAACTATGAAAGCCTTTTATTTCTTCACACCACACCAAAGCTTGTGGGTATTTCCTTGGCAACCTTGGATTATTGATTGTGTTAATATCATTCATGGTTGTTTGGACTAAATGTTTTAACATGCTTATCTAATTGATGTTAAAGACTTGAAAGTTGGTAGTGAGGAACTAAGCATAACATAAATCTATGTATGAAGCAAGGTTGTTTGTTTGTTTGTCATGTTGAGGTCCCCTAAACCATGGTGACTTTTGTTATACTCTTGGTGTCATTGGAAATCCAAATAAGTTTTGAAAAGATAGGCACTTACAATGAATAGGGGTGCACCAAATTGGTTTCATATTGTTCCAACCTAAAAGTGGAAAAGTTAATGAATATTGAGCAAAAATTTAATTGCAATTTCATTGAATAAAAATTATAGGGGAATTTGGGCATTAAATTTTCATATTTTCATCTAAGTAGGATTTAATGAAAGTGATTTGGAAATTTATAGACCTAAGGTGTGGTAGATATTGAAATTTGAAATGGGTTCTCAATGGAAATTCAATTAAATTAAAAAATTGGTGTTGGAAGTAAAAAATAATTGGGTAATTAGTTCACACTTGGACAACAACATAGTCTACACTAATACTAATAAAAATGATATACTAGTATTTAATGATGTACAAGGATTCCAACTAGGTTTTTTTTCTTTTCAATTTTGTGAAGTAGTTGAAATGGCAATCATCCATAAGTTGATTCAGTTAAATTTGGTTACATACTATATATGAAAGTATTAAAATTAAAAAAAAATCTTGCCTATCTTTTGGAACTTATCATAAAATTTTGGCAATTTGAATTTGTTTCTTTTAAAAATTTGATGAATTTGGGTCATGTTTTTCATGAAAAATCTTTTGTATAAGTTGAAATCACATTTTTCAAGTTGAAATTTGGTGAATCAAAATTTGACAAAATCCCTCCCCCACCCCCCCGACTTGATTTCAATTTGAAATGAATGGATTAAAACCACCCTCAAACTTTAAATCATGTACAAGGATTTGAATGTGAAACAAGGGGTGTGTCACATTATGGCTTTATTGTTTACATTAGAAAATATTTTAAGGTAAAAAACAGAATTATGGAAATTCAAATATTTCACAATGCAAAAATATAATCTTCAAAAAAATCCTCTAAAAGAAAAGAAAATCCTTCAAGTTATTATAATTGTATAACTAATTTCAAGTTTCAACACAAGCCAAAATATCATCTTTCATATAAAAATAAACCTATTACTTAGGGGCCAAAATCCAGTAAGTTATTATATTATATAATTAATTTAAACACAATATCCTTACATTGGTAGGCAAGGTAGTGTTTTTCTTTTCATTTGTTCAAATTATCTTAATTGGTTAGACACATTGGCCTTTAGAGGTAGACTTGGCAACTAATATGGATTTTTTGTATAAACATTTAGCACCTTACAACAAATAAAAGTTAAGTGTGGCATCCAAGTAAAATTCTACATAGCCAATAATTGTGACACGATTTTTTTAAAAGAATGGCAGATTGGCTACAATGTGTTTATAGGTGTCAGACAATTGACAATCCTTTCAAGAATTAGGTATGTGCAATGGTGAAAATCATTTCAACATTAATCTGCAAAAATTTGGTGATCCTTTCAACATCCATGTGTCAACAATAACAATTTGCAAACAACTTGTACATGTGTAAAGCTTTGTATTAACAACAAACAATTACCAAAAAAATTTGCTTCAAATTTTGAAAGCTTGGGGAGGGATTAAGCCCTAATCCTTTCAAATCTTGCCCATTGCAACTTAAATTAGATTTACACAAGTAACACATGTGAAAAGCTTTCCCTACAATCCCACATTAATTCAAGAAAATAATCAACAAAACATAAAGCAATGCACATATCAAAACAACTCAAATCAACAACAAGCCAAATAACTCGTCAATGATGTATCAGTTGATGAATTATTCAAATAACACATCACACTAGCTAGGAAAAATGTAGTTGTAATACAAATTTTGTCTTCATTGTTGTTTAATGCTTGTATACAAGTTGCAACTTGAGCTCAAAACAATGTGCAAAAAAATTAATGTGTTACAACATTGAAATCTCCATAATCATATATGCATCCATTACATACTTATGTTTCCTATCCTACCACTCCTTGATGGCATTTCCAAATGGGAAAGTGTTCATGGAATAATGATTTTGGGCAAATATTTTAACAACCAAATCAAGATGAATTGTGAGCCAATTTGTAAGCTTAGATTTCATGAAAAAGAGAGTTGTTTAAAACATCATTCGTCTTCCACACTTCCCAATACCATCACTACATAAACCTCCACCAACTTGAAATATTCCAATATTCAATGTTGTAACACAATGTTAAAAGGCTAGATTGGACCACAACTTGATCATGGGATTATAACTCACTAGAGGTTTGAGAACATGTTTGTAATTTTAATGCATAGTGACCTTGAAAAGGGAAGTTTCCATGTCAAGTTTTTTTTCATTGAGTAGGGTTGGTACCTTAAAGCCTTCAACATTAACTTTGTTTTTAAAATAATGTTGTACTTTCAACAAGGTTAGATGGGTAGGGAACATATTATCCGCTTTAAAATTAAACCAATACTTAGAATGTACAATCCCAATAATATTCATGAACTCCTGGTTGGGAAATCTTTGACACAACTCTTCAATGAAGCTAATAACTATAACCGAACATTGCTCTTTCATTCTTTTTGTAACATCAACCCAAGCATCATGAGTACACATAACAAAAAGCCTTGATGAGGGGCACTTAGAATGGATTTGGTATTGTTAGCCTTGGAAATAAAAAATAACATGCTCAATGTTGGTGGTTGCATCAATCCATTAAGTTGTGAGCAGCTCATCATTGTTGTAATTAACAAGATTTGCAAAACCTTTGAATTGTTCATCAATGTATTTCTTCTTTGGATTGTAGTACAATGTGTGCAAATGTGCACAACACATTTTCATTACTCCCACAAAATCACACAAATATGTTTTTTTTTTTTTGCACAAATTTGATTAGGTCATGGACAACCTCCAACATGGGCATGATGCACATGAAGCCCATGACAACCTTAACATCACACGAAAACTCAAGAGTGGGTCTTGCAACTTCAATCATCCCAGGTCATCATTCATTCTTACCATCGAGGATTTGTACTTTACAAGCACCTTGTTGGTAAGAGACAACATAGATATCCACTTAGTCTCCACATCGTGCAACAATTTATTCCCTTTTGTTCTAGCAATTGTGCAAATTTACATTGCTCCAAATGCCTCTTGGGTGATGAGGAAAAATATGTGTATGTGGCTTGCAAAAAACCTTCAAGCTTATGCATTAAGGGTTGCATGGAAAATGTTTGCATGATTAGGTATGTCCAATGTGCTACACAATGGACATCAAACATGAAAGGGGTTGCCTTTTTGGTGATTTGTGTTATCACACCATTGTGAACACATGTAAACACAACAACCCCATTAAAACCAAAAGAAATCAACTTCTTGCTAGTCTCCTCCATGGTTAGGCCTCCATTAACCATCAATGATTTAAAAATTACATTGGTTAGGTTATCAACATTGCCACCACTAACCAACCTTTCCAAATGCAACAATATGGGTATGTGTTTGAAGCCTTCCATAAGGTATGCGTGAATGCTAAGCAATGATTGATTATTGATCATCATCACTTCATGGTAACTAACACAACAAAATACCTGGCTACATGAACATCCATTTTAGTTGCAATGAGAACAACGCTATGCATAGATTTTGCAATCTCCCAACTAACACTATCGTTCTAGTGTTTTTTTAAAGTGTGTTTCACCTTCAAAAATTCAAACAACAATTCATTGTTTCAAAGTTAATCACATGACGACCTTGTTTCAAAAGCTAGAAAATTGCAACAAATGTATAAACTTCCTTTGTTTTCTCCCTAACCACATCCCCACAACAACCATGTCAACCATTGTGTCTTTTCCCCCATTCTAAAAGAGTTGTTCATTCTTTGCATGTTGTGATTTAGTAGACATGTAATACTACCACACGTTGTAATTTGGTTTTGCAACCTTGCACTTATATGCTTCCCAACATGCTTTTGGAAGCAATCAAATTTGGGAACCAAAAATTTGTCTCTACCTTCAATCTACAAGCAAACACAACACTTGACCATGTTCATTTTCCCATTTGCTCTAACCACATCTTTTGCCCATGCAAGCTTTGCTGCCCAAACATCCTAAAAATCTTGGTTAATTTTCCATTCTTTCACCCTTTTTTTGATGGGGTTAATGTTAAGCACATCACCACATTTTGTTGCAACATTCTCTGCACCAACATCAACTTCAAGTGTAGTGCATTCAAATGCACTACAAACAACAACATCACCACCTTCACTTGAGGAACCAACCTTGATGACATTAGGGACGTTAATAGAAAATAAAAACTTGTACTTGAACCCATTTGGTAGCTATAGAGGCGCCGTGGTGTGATTAAGTCAAAAGTTGAACTAGACGCACTTGTAGGAATTGAACAAAAGCAAAATAAACAAGTAGCTTTGACAAACTTGCAAAAATTGAAGAAAAGTAAAAGAGAAAAATAATTTCAAGAGACTTGCAAAAAAAAGAAGTAGCTTTGACATGCTTGCAAAAGTGGAAGAAAGAAGTAACTACAAAGTTGAAACATGGTCAAGAAACTATGAACTTGTAAGAAGCTTCAAAGTAAAAATAAAAAAAGGAAGGACCTTGAGACTTACAAAATGTGAAGACTATTTATACACAACATTGAAAGTTGATTATTGCATGAAACCATTTGGAAATTGTACATCACATTGATAGTCATAGCTACCAATGGACCTCATCAAGCAATAGACTTCTTTTGCACAACTCAAAATGATCACTACCAAGCTAAGCTAGAAACAAACCACAACAAGTTGAACTACAAACGAACCTCAACAACCACCTCTAATTCTTTAAGAAAGTATGGAGAGGTGACAATCCAAACTTTATGTGTAAGAGAGAGGCGTAAGAAAGAGGCAACAACATAATTGCAGAGCTTTGATGCAATGGTGAGCGATGAAAAATTGTAGGTGAGTGAAAATGTGGCTACGAGGTGTCAAGCTTCATTGTGTGATGACGAAAGAGTAGAGTATGGGATGTCAAGCTTCATTGTGTGATGACGAAAGAGTAGAGTATGGGATGTCAAGCTTCATTGTGTGATGACGAAAGAGTAGAGTATGGGAGGTTCATCGAATGCAAAAGATCATGCAAAAGAAGGGAGAGCCGCTCCCCCCTCACATCCACTAGCTAGCTAGTCCTAATCCAGAACCCTAGGATCCTGGCGAAATTTCACCAGTGAAAAAAAACGCTGAGGGAAGGCCAACAAATGAAGTGACAATGCCTTGACCCCAAACCCTAGACCATGTAGCTTCAAGGATTTATTTGAACAGAGAATGAATGAACAAACCCTAAAAATGAACTTGAAATGAATGAACGAACGAACGAAATCCCCAATTCGTCGTCAGTCACTCTTGAGCTTTCCATTGTCGCTGGTGGATTTTGGTTCTCCGAGAGTTGCTTTCGAGACTTTCCGAGGGCGGGAGGGAGGGAGGGAGGAGTGAGGGAGGAAGGGAGGAAGAAACGGCGGCGAGGAGTTTTGCGATGCAGCAAGCGGTCGACTAGAGAATCACAAAACTGTGTAGGCACAACAACAGCAACAAACCGCGATGGTGTTGTTGTCCTCGAGTCCTTTGGCAATGGTGTATATGGTAGATCCCACTTGCATTGCTCCTGTTGTAACTCCTCCTCCACGCCTTATCCAGGGACTCGTGCCACCGCTTCCCGTGAGCTCCTCGTTTCCTCTTTCTCCTTCCTCTTCCTGTACGCGACGCTCTGTTTCAGCGGTTCTGTCTCCCTTTTCTTGCAATGTGAGTAGTAGTAGTAGTAGCAGCAGCAGCTGCTCCCTAACTCCTTCGACACTAGGGTCCCTTCTGAGTCTCAATAGACTGGAGCTTAGTTCCAATAGGTTTGCGCAGCATTTGTCGAGGAATGTTTCGTTGTCCAAAAGCTTCTTCCTCCGGGGAGCAGCGAAGACAAGTTTTGGAGTAGCGTCTTCTGGCTGGAAACCGCCATCAGTGGAGTTTCATTCTTGTGTTTCGAGAGGAGGAGGAGGAGGAGGAGAAGGTGTTGCTCCCCGGGCTGCGTGGCGGGGATCAGCAACAGATGACTTTAGCTCTTTCAACGAGGCCAAAATTAAGGTGATAGGAGTTGGAGGCGGAGGCTCAAATGCCGTCAACCGAATGCTGGAAAGCGAGATGCGCGGTGTTGAGTTTTGGATTGTGAACACGGATGCACAAGCCATGGCTATGTCTCCAGTTCCTCCAGAGAATCGGCTTCAGATTGGCCAGCAACTCACTCGAGGCCTTGGTGCAGGAGGTAACCCTGAGATTGGTTGCAGTGCTGCGGAAGAGAGCAAAGCCATGGTGGAGGAAGCTGTGCGTGGAGCGGACATGGTCTTTGTCACTGTAAGTACCTTTAAACCCCTTCACAAACAGGTGTTGATGGATGGCTCAAAGTTAGGTTAAGATTAAGCCTAAAGTGCTTGAAGAATAGCTTGTGTTGTTGCAACTACACCACTGCAAACAAAACTCTCTTCCTTGCCAGGAAAATCTGTGCAAGAACACAAGTTGGAGAAACATTGTTTCGGAAGAAACAATGATTTTCAGGAGGGACTAGGGTTTAAGGAGGAGATTATATGTAATTTTTGCAGTGTCATGGAAGGAGCACATGGATGGAAGTATGTGAAATGCAAGATGTTCTTGCAATCAAAGATTTGTGATTGCTAGAAAGGCAGCAAATTTCAGCCATTGAAGTGGATATTCCAGCTATTAGGGTTAT
>Ga0209208_10009294_pt1 | contig 12940 bp, 10 predicted proteins | sample S1TSphfallax_3_FD_187694 | JGI IMG/M metagenome (GOLD analysis project Ga0209208, IMG submission 187694) | Host-associated microbial communities from peat moss isolated from Minnesota, USA - S1T2_Fd - Sphagnum fallax MG (SPAdes) (version 2) | ecosystem: Host-associated > Plants > Peat moss >...
ACATTCAAGGCGACGATGGAGCAGGTATAGAGATTGTCGCCCAGGCGGCTCTTGCCAGTCAGCACCGGATTCGGGTTGCCGGTGCCGACGTAATAGAGATGGGCCTCGGGATCATAGGTGCCGGGTATCCATGTCATGCCGCCGCCGTGACGCATGGAATATTCGTCGGGCCAAGTCTCGGAGCCGGGGTCGCCTTTCTTCAAAGGTTCGCTCCACCATTTCCACTGAATCTTTCCGGTCTCGGGATCATGTGACTCCAGAAAGCCGGGAACGTCGAGAGAATCGCCGCCGGTGCCGACAATCACATGGTTGCCGACGATGATAGGCGAGGATGTCGAGAAATATTCCTGCTTGACGTCGGCTATCTCCAGATGCCAGCGTTCCTTGCCGGTTTTGGCATCAAGTGAGATCAGGTAGTTATCCGGCGTTTCGAAATAGAGCCAGTTGCCATACATGCCCATGCCGCGGTTGCCAATGTGAATGCCGCCTTTGGACTTCCAGTAGTAATGCCATAACTCGTGGCCGGAACGCGCATCAATGGCCCAGGCATTGTCAGGTGTGGAGAAATACAGAATTCCATTGACCATCAAGGGAGTGGCCTTGATGGTGGAGGTTCCGGGGTCGCTGGGCACCTCGTCTGTGGGCTTGCCGACTCCTCCGATGATTGCGCCGGGTGTGGCACCGACCTTGGCGCGAAAAATCCAGGCCAGATTCAGATGCCGGACGTTGCTTTGGTTGATTTGCGAAAGCGTGCTGTAGCGGCGTCCTGAGTAATCGCCGTTGTAAGTGGGCCAACTGGTGGTGGCGGGCTTGGTCAGCAAAGCTGGGTCCAGCATTTGCGCGCATGCCGCCAGAGGCAGAAGGGCAAAAAACAGTAAGTTTAATTTCATTTCAGAGTCACCAGGTAGGCCGTCAAGTTATGAATGTCGTCATCACTGTAGCGGAGGACTAGGTCGAGATGCGCCTGAAAGCGGTTGTGCAATTCCACTTTGGTGTCCTTGGTTCGGCGGAACGCGTGATAATCGCCTTTGTCATCGCGCAGAGATACGTTGAAGTCGTCGTAGTTCACGGGCACGCCGGCAAAAGTTTGGCCGCTAGGCAAAGTGACGGTGACGGTGATTCCTTCCGACTGCGTTTGATTCGGCTCAATGAATCGGCCTTGCAGCGTTGCGGGATCGTACTTGGCGGCAATGCCTTTTAAATCTCCGGTGACGGAATGGCAAGACTGGCAATTGGCGGCGAAATACGCCGCGCCGGCCTTGGCGTCGCCAGTGACGATATTCAAGATTTTGTAGTTGTCGCGATCTTCGGCGCTCAGGACGGAGGCGTGCAGAAAATTGGCAATGTCGGTGATCTGCGCCGCGGATAAGGCGAAGTGCGGCATGCCTTTATCGGGCCGTCCGTTCAGAATAACGGGGCCGATGCTTTCGCCATGCTCATCGTGAAGGACCAGAACGGAGCGCAGCAGGTCCGGGCCTTTTTCGCCGCCTTTAGCGCTGGTGCCGTGGCAAAAGCCGCAGGTGGAGGCGAAGGTGGCGCGGCCTCGTTCGACGGAGGCGGGGTCGTATTTGGGCGGCGGTGTTTGACTGAAAGCGGGGGGAATGGTTGCGAGTATCAACGCAGCCACATGAAGCTTCATCTTGATCATGGGAACAAGAATAATGATGGCAGATTGCTATGCTACAGATCGCGGACGGGAGTTCCAAGCCCGGCAATTCGTTGCCTCTCTGGGGCTACCCCAGGGGAATGTGAAGACCTAAGAATTCGCCGCGTGAGGTGCAGTGCGCCAAGTGGGCACAAGTCCTCACGCACAGTGAGACTGGTTGGAACTCTCGCCTGTTTTTTTATGCCCAAGGACTTGCTCATTCGCTTGCTGGCCCGGTGCTTTTTGGCAGGCGAGCCGGGGCTGGATGCCATGGTGGAGCGCTGCGCCAAGATGCTGGGGCGTGAGTGGCGATGGCTGCGTCCGGTGGCGCGGAATTATCTTTCAGCCATGGAATGGCGCGTGCGTCCGCGGCTGCGGGACGTGGAAGGTTTCATTGATCGCGATCCGGTTTTTGAGCGCGCGTGGCAGCGGCATTCCAAAAGATTCACAGCACAGGAATTGCTGATTGAGCCGCAGCAAATGCAGCCGGTTGCGGAGTGGCCCGTTTCGCGCATTGAATCGGCGCGTGAACTGGCGGACTGGTTCTGGCTGGACGATGGACAATTGGAGTGGTTTGCGGATCTGCATAGCTTAGGCGAGAAGACGCGCAACGGCAAACTTCGGCATTATCATTACCGGATTCTTGAAAAAGCCAGCGGCGGTTTGCGCCTGATTGAAGCTCCGAAACCTCGTTTGAAAGAGATGCAGCGGCAGATTCTGGATCATATCTTGAATGCCGTGCCCGCGCACGCGGCCGTGCATGGGTTTGTGAAAGGGCGGAACATCAAGACATTTGCCGCTCCGCATGTGGGCCGGCAAGTGGTGCTCAGGATGGACTTGCGGAACTTTTTTCCGTCATTTCACTTCGCGCGGGTTCAGGCGCTGTTTCGCGTCCTGGGCTTTCCGGAAACGGTGGCGGATCTGCTGGGAGGCATTTGCACCACCATCACTCCGGCGGCCGTTTGGAAGAGGCTGGAGGACGAGACTTATGCGCGCAGGCATCTGCCGCAAGGCTCGCCCAGTTCTCCGGCGCTGGCGAATTTGGGCGCGTATCGAATGGATTGCCGGCTGAGCGGACTTTCGAAAGCGGCCGGGGCGGATTACACGCGCTATGCGGATGACCTGGCGTTTTCGGGCGATGCGGAGTTTGAAAGGCACGCGGAGCGGTTCTCCGCGCATGCGGCTGCGGTGGTGATGGAAGAAGGGTTCGCTGTTCAGCATCACAAAACGCGCATCATGCGGCAGGGCGTGCGGCAGCATCTGGCCGGGCTGGTGACGAACCAAAAGTTGAATATCGCGCGGCGCGATTTTGATGCATTGAAGGCTACCCTGACCAATTGCGTGCGGCTGGGACCGGAAAGCCAGAACCACGCGCGGCATGCTGACTTTCGCGCGCATCTGGATGGCCGCATTGGTTTTGTGGAAATGGTGAATGCGCAGAAAGGCGCAAGGCTGCGCCAGATCTTCGCCCGCGTTCAATGGCCGCTGTTATAGTCACTCTTATGCGGAAATGTTTTGCTGTTCTCGCCCTGTGCGCTGCCTTGCTGAGCGGGGGACAGAAGCTGGATTGGAAGCCGCTGTTTAACGGCAAGAACCTGGATGGCTGGAAGCATGTGGGCAAGGGCAGCATGACGGTCTCCGACGGCCTGATTCATGGCCAGGGCGGCATGGGGCTGCTTTATTGGACTGAGAGCAAGTTGGGCGATTGCGTCATTAAGGTGGTCTATAAAATGCGCGACAAGAACGACAATTCAGGAGTGTTTGTTCGGATACCGATCGCGCCGACCGAGCCCTGGATGCCGGTGAATTACGGATACGAGGTGCAAATTGACAATCATCCCGAAACCAGCAACGAAGACGAATACCACGTCACCGGCACGCTTTATTCTTTGACCAAGCCGCTGGCGAAGCCGGGCAAGCCGGGGCCGGAATGGAACACGATGGAAATCACGCTGGATGGTCCGCGCACGGTGGTCGTGGTGAACGGCGAAAAAGTCACCGATTACACGGAAGGCGATCCCACTCCGCCCAAGAAGTTCGATTTTGAGCCGGAACGCGGGCCGCGTCCTAACTATGGGTACATTGGATTGCAGAATCACAGCGACGACGATGTGGTTTATTTCAAGGAAGTCTCCATCCGGGCGTTGAAGAAGTGAGGCGTGCGCTGGGGTTCTTCCCTGCCCTGGCGTCGAACATGCTCAACATGGTGGGCGTTGGGCCGTTCATCACCATTCCGCTGATTCTGGCGTCGATGGGCGGGCCGCAGGCGCTGCTGGGCTGGGTGGTGGGCGCGCTGATTGCGCTGTGCGACGGGCTGGTCTGGGCGGAATTGGGCGCGGCCATGCCGGGGTCGGGCGGGTCTTACGAATACTTGCAGCAGGCGTATGGGCCGCAAGGGGCCGGGCGGCTGATGGGTTTTCTGTTTCTGTGGCAGGTGATGCTGGCCGCGCCGCTGACGGCCGCTTCCGGCGGCATTGGCCTGGCGAATTATGCGCATTACCTGATTCCTTCTTTAGATCCAAGCCGGCAAATTGTTCTGGCCATCGGCGTGTGCGGGCTGGCGACCTGGCTGCTGTATCGCGATATTCGCTCCATCGGCAAAATCTCGGCCGTGCTGTGGGGCGGCTTGATGGCGGCGATTGCGGTGATTATTTTTGGCGGCGCGACGCATTTTCATCCCGCCATTGCCTTTGCGTTGCCGCCGAATGCGTTCAAGCTGTCGCCGGGATTTTTTGCCGGGCTGGGCGCGGCCGCGCTGATCAGTTCCTATGATTTCAGCGGCTACTTTAACGTCTGCCTGATTGGCGGAGAGATTCAGAATCCGGCGCGCAACATTCCGCGCACCATTATTTATTCCATCTGCGTGCTGGCGGTGCTTTATCTGGCCATGAGCCTGGCGGTCATCGGCGTGATCCCGGCGCAAACGGCTATGCATTCCAGCGCCATTGTGTCTGATTTTACCGCCGCGCTTTATGGACCGGCGGCAGCTTCCTGGATGACGGGGCTGATTTTGGTGATTGCGTTTGCGTCGGTGTTTTGCGTGCTGCTGGGCTACACGCGGGTGCCTTATGCAGCGGCGATGGAAGGGCGGTTTTTCTCGGTGTTTGCGCGCGAGCATCCAAAAGGGAATTTTCCGTCGTTTGCGGTGCTTTTTATGGGCGCAACCTCGGCGGCGGCGTGCTTGCTAAGCCTGGATAAATTGATCACCATGCTGCTGGTGATTCAGATTGTCACGCAATTTGTGGCGCAGTGTTATGCCGTGGTTTTGATCCGCCGCAACCGCAAAGACATTGCGCGCCCCTTCCGCATGCCGCTTTATCCGCTGCCGGTGATTCTGGCCGCGCTGGGATGGCTTTATATCTTGTATGAGAGCGGCATCGGCTATATCGCCAGCGGTTTCGGGCTGGTGATTTTGGGAACTTGCGTTTACCTGCTGCGCGCTAGGCGGCTGAAGGAATGGCCGTTTGCTCACGCTTGAGCAAATAGTCTATGGAGATGGCAATGCCGCCCATGACCGGGAAGCCGAATCCATAGCCTTGCGCCAGGAAAAACATGCAAACGGCGAAGCTGACCAGCATAAGGCTGAGAACCGTGGAGATTTCCCGAATTTTGGGGTCAGACGACTTCCGCCCGCGCCCGAACACAAAAAAAGTCATGACAATGGCGGCCATGTAACAGAGGAAGCAGGGAATTCCGCATTCGCTGGAGATTTGCGTGTAGGAATTATGCGTTTCATGCCACATTCCGCGCTGGCCATTTTCGCCTGCTTCAATGGCCTGATATTCCTGAAAGGTGCCGGGACCGACGCCCAGCAGCGGATGATCCATGGTGGCGCGAATGCTCTCCATCAGCAAAGCGGTGCGCTGCATCTGGGATTCAACGGATTCACTGGTTCGGTCTTTGGCGGAAAACAGGGAGGTGAGGCGCGTGGCCGCTTCGCCTGGAAGAAAAGGGACCGCGATTAACCCGGCCAGCGGCAAGCCCACCAGAATGGCTGCGCGCGCTTTCCACGAACCGACTTTGATCAGGTAAAGCGCGGACAGGGCCATGCTGATCAGGGCGCCCCGGGAGCCGGTGCTGAGGACCAGAAAGCAGCCGCAGACCAAAGCCGCGCAGCCGATGAGGTTCAGCCAAAGGGCGGCCCCGCGCCGCATGGTCAGGTACGCGATGGCCGGCAGCAGCAGGATGACGACGGCTGCGTAGTCGTTGGAATTGGAGACGCTGCTGCCGGCGCCCGACAGTTCCAGGCGGCCAGTGCGAAAATCGTTCACCGTCAAGCCCATAAGGATCAAGCACAGGCCCGACACGCCGATTACCTTCATCACCCGAACCAGGGACCTGGTGGATTGGGTGACGGCGGGAATCAAAACCACCAGAATGAGGGTTGTTCTCAGAAACGGGTACAGGACGGCGAATGAGCCGCCTTTCCACAGGCTGAAGAACGAGGCGAACGTCATGCAGGCGGTGAAGAGGAACCAGGCAATCGAAATCCTGTGAGTCATGCCGAGCACTAACCCGCCGGACAGCAGCGACGACAGCACTGCTCCGCCGCCTAAAATGAGCAGAATATGCAGATCAACGCCCAGGCGAGTGCCAATCAGCTCATGCAAAAAGCTGAAGCGGAAGAACATGAACGCGAGCGTTAAAAACATCGCGATGACCAGCGGCGTGCTGGGAACTTCTGCTTCGGCATCAGCCGCCAGTTCGGCGGGCTGCCCCTGCAAGGGCTCGGCGACAGAAACGCCGCCGGCAACGCTGGCCAGCACCGGTTTGGGACGCGGAGGCCGGGTGACTGGGCGTGGCAAAGTGCCGGGTTTGAACTGTGACATAAAGTTTTAGGCGAGATTTCTATGCCCGACGGGCCACTTGTATAGGATAGAACGGTGCGCCAATTTCTTCCTGCCAAGCCATGACCAATAAGCTCTTATCGGCTCCGTTCGCCCAGTTCGCTACCTCAAGATAATGCCCCCGAAAACTCCCATAAAACTTGGCATGGTGGCCGGTGCCCGGCCCAATTTCATGAAGATTGCCCCCTTAATGGCGGCGTTCATTGGCGACAGTGATTTTGAAAGCATTCTGATCCACACTGGCCAGCATTACGACCAGAACATGTCGGAGAGCTTTTTTCGCGACTTGCGAATTCCGGAGCCGCGCTACCGGCTGGAAGTGGGTTCGGGCAGCCACGCCCAGCAAACGGCGGAAATCATGAAGCGGATTGAGCCCGTTCTGATTAGCGAGCAGATGGCCGGGGTGGTGGTGGTGGGGGATGTGAATTCCACGATAGCCGCCGCCCTGGTGGCCGTGAAAATGGGCATCGCGGTCATTCATGCCGAAGCCGGTCTGCGCAGTTTTGACCGGACCATGCCGGAGGAGATCAACAGGCTGGTGGTGGATTCGATATCGGATCTTCTGCTGGTGACGGAGGAAAGCGGGCGGGTAAATCTGCTAAAGGAAGGCCGCGAGCCGGGTTCGATTGTTCTGGTGGGAAACCTGATGGTGGATTCCTTGCGGCACAACCTGAAAGAGGCGCTGGAGGCCGACACCTTAGAGCGGCTGGGGATTGGAACAGAGCGGTTTGCGCTGGTGACTTTGCACCGCCCGGCCAACGTGGACGACGACGCGAAGCTGAAGGAAATTCTGGCGGCTGTCGAGGAAATTTCCGAGGATTTGCCCCTGTATTGGCCGGTGCATCCCAGAACGCGCGCCAAAATCAACGGGCTGGGCCTGAACAGCCGGATTCATTTGCTGGACCCGCTGGGGTACCGGGATTTCTTGCACTTGCAGGCCAAGGCGGCGGTGATCCTGACCGATTCCGGCGGCATTCAGGAAGAATCCACGGTGCTGGGAACGCAATGTTTGACGCTGCGCGACAACACCGAACGGCCAGTGACCATCGAATCCGGAACCAACCGGCTGGCCGGCACCAGCAAATCCAGCATTTTGGACGCCTGGCGGCAGACCCGGGACACACCTAAGGCAGGTGTCATTCCGCCGATGTGGGACGGGCAAGCGGGCCAGCGCTGCCATGCGGCAATTCGCGCCTTTTTCGGACTGCCGAGCGGAAGCGTGTAGATGGGCCGCCCCGAAGCGCTGCTGCTGTTCGCCTATCATTTTCCGCCGGAAAATGCGATTGGCGGACTCAGGCCTTACCGGTTTTGCAAATACCTTTCGCGCCTGGGCGTGCGCACGCACACCGTGACCGCCGCCGATGTGAAAACGCGGCCGGATTTGGCTGCCGAAACGGTGCCGGACCCTTTTGTGGCGCATCCGCGCCAAGGCGCCGGCTGGCAGGTGGAGCGCGCCATTCGGAAATTCCTGCTGCCCGGCGCCAGCGGCAGCCAATGGTCTCGAGCCGCCTACCGGGCGGCTTGCCGATACCTGGATGCCAACCCGTCAGACCCCAAAAAAACCTTTGTCTTCTCCACCTACCCGCCGCTGGGCACGCCTCTGGCCGGTTATTGGCTGGCGAAACGCCGCGGGCTGCCGTGGATTCTGGATTTTCGCGACCCCATGGGGGACAATCCGGGCGACAAGCATCTGAACGCCTTTCAAAAATCCATTTATCGCTATCTGGAACGGAAATTCGTGGCGGCGGCCGATTGCGTCACCGCCAACACCGATGCCGCGCAGGCTAGGCTCCAGAAAGCGTACCCGGACATGGCGCGAAAGATTCACCTGCTGTGGAATGGCTTTGATCCGGAGCAGCGCCTGACGCCGCTGGCCGTTCCCGGGCGAAGCCAAAAAATCTACAGCCATGTGGGCGAATTGTATGAAGGCCGGGTGATCACGCCGCTGCTGTATTCCATGCACCGGCTGATCCAGTCCGGCCGGATTTCGCCCGCCCAAATTCTGATTCAACTGGTGGGTCCGGTGCGCGGAACCAGCATCCCGGGTCCAGAGTTTATGGCGGGGGGAAAAGCGCGCGGCTGGCTGCGCGTTTGCTCCGAAAATCTTCCGCAGGCAGAAGCGCAGCGCATCATGCAGGAATCGGACGGCCTGTTGCTGGTGCAGCCGCACTCCACGCTTCAGGTGCCCGGCAAATTGTTTGAATATCTGCAGATAGGACGCCCGACGCTGGCGTTTATTCCGCCGGAAACCCCCATCGAGCGGATTTTACGCAAGAGCGGCGTTCCCTGCGCGTTTGCCTATTCGACGGCCAGCGACGAAGTTCTGGACGAAGCGGTGTTCGCATTTTTCAACCTGGACACGACGGCGGTCCAGCCGAGCGATTGGTTTGAAGAAAGCTTCAACGTGCAGCGGCACGCAGGGCAATTGTTTCAATTGATGAGTGACTTGGCTAACCCTTTTTGAGCAGCATCAGTATCCAGGTGGCGCGCGGCTGGTTGAAGCGGACCTGGAAGTCGTAAAGGCGGACGCCGATGGAGGCGGCCACGCGTTTTGGCAGCGAGAGGGGACCCGGCGGGGCCATTGTCTGGCCGCAAAAGACGCAGGGCTCTTCCTGATCGTAAGTGCCGTAAGGATTTCCCGCCAGGTCCTGGAGCCAGACCGATAAAGCGTTTGAACGCTCGCGATTCTCGGCCACATATTCGGTGGCGGCGGTGCGAAGCGACGGAAATAGCTTTGCCAGGCGCGCTTCGTCAAAAGAATTCAAATGACCATAGGTCGGATTGATGCGGCCGCAATGGCTGCAGGTGGTTCGGCCGACGCGCGTGTCCTGGCGGTAAGGAACGCCAACCAGCACGTAATGGCGGGCGACACGGGCCAGTTCGCGGCCGGCTGAGGCGACGTCGGGAACGTGTTCGAGAACTTCGGTGCAAACGACGCAATCGAATGAATTATCGGCGAATTGAAGGCGCTCGACATTGCCGGCTACGGTGACGATGCCGTCCAGTTGGAAGCGCGGGCTGAGGTCCAGAGCTGTCACGGCGGGCACCCGGTAGGCCAGCTTTTTGGTCATGACACCATGACGCGCGCCAATTTCGAGCAGGTTTCTGACGCCAGCCGGCAGCATGGCCAAGACCTTATCCATGCGCAGCTCCTCCAATGAGGGCTGGGCCAGCGAGGGCTGGGCGGCCATGTTAGCCATGGAACCCGGCCGGGCGAGCGGTTCCGCGCCACGCCCACTGTCTGAGGGATTGAATCACTTTGCTGGCTTGCGGCTGCTTGAGACTGCTGATCATCTCTTCCAAGACATCCATCACGGCGGGCCGGAATACAATCATCATCCCACAATAGACTAAGGCGCCCAAGAGCGACGTGGAAATCAGCCGGGTCCAATGGGCTTGAATCAGCAGCATGGTTTGCAGGCGCAGCCAGAGAAAGCAAATCACGGACATGGCGCAAGTGATGAGAAGCTGCGGCGCCAGCGCGCGGGCAAAATCGCGCACCCGCAAATCGATCAGGCGGAAGGGCAGGTAAAGCGTCGGGAAAACGATGACACCCAGGTACGCAATGGCGTAGGCAATGGCCACGCCCACCGCTCCGTGCCGCACTCCGATCAAGAAGGACGCCACCAGGATGACGCCGGTGCCGACGCCCCAGCGGAACATTAGATCAGTCCTGGCCTTGGCGGTATAAATTTGGCCCACCAGGGTGACGACCGATTGCACCAGCCCCACGGGCGCAAGAATCTCGAATATGGAAATAGCGCCGGTCCACTTGGTGCCCAGGATGGCGCGGATCATGGGATCGGCCAGGATGCCCATGCCAGCCATCATGGGAAAGGTGATGAGGCCGACCAGCATGCTTTGGCGCAGATAGGCGGAACGGAAGCGCGCGTTATCGTCCTGAATGCGCGCAAAGGCGGGAAACGTCACTTGCGCAATGATGGAGCTGATGTTGGCCAGCGGGGTCAGCATCAGGTTGTAAGCCATCTGGTAATTGCCCAGTTCCGCCTGCCCCCGGACGCGGCCCACAATGATGTTGTCGGCATTGCGCGCAAAGTAATTCACCATGACGAAGCCGGAGAGGTTCAGGCTGAAGCCGAGCACGGAGCGAACTTCCCGGCGGTCAAAAACCAGCTTCGGACGCCAGCGGCAAAAGGCCCAATAAAACAGCGTGGTGCAGAGCGAATTGGCGATGTTGGCCCACACCAGGCTCCAGACGCCGTATCCGGCGTAAGCGCAAAGGAGCGCCACCAGATAGCTGGCCAGCGCCGAGGAAATGTCGGCAATGGCCAGTTTTTTATACTGCATTTCGCGAAACAGGAGCGAATTGTGAACGATGCCGCTGGAGGTGAGCCAGAAGGAAGTGGACAGCACGGCGAGTATGGGGAACAGGACTGCGGAGTGGAAAAAATGCGCCATGAAAGGCGCGCTGATCAGCACCAGCAGGGCGGCCATAATTCCGGCGAGACAATTGACCCACAACAAGCTGGACAGCAGACGGTCTGAGATGCTGGCCCGCTGGACGATGGCGGTTCCGGTGCCCAAATCGCGCAGCGTGCCCACCAGCAGAAGCAATAAATTGGCCATCGCCATGATGCCGTAGGCGCCCGGACCGAGCAGGCGCGCGACGGTGGCGACCGAGGCAATGGACAGCACCTGGCGGCCCGCGGTGGAGAAAGCAGACCAGGCGGTTCCGGCGACGGCTTTTTGCGTGAGCGACTGCGTCAGCGAGGGCTGCGCGGGTGGCTGGTTCGCTGTTGGCTCGTTAGCTGTTGATGGTGGCAAGCACGCCTTTCCAACCTATATAAATTCGAGCACTACAGGCGCACAATTCTGTCCGAACGGAATTTCTTCAGCGCGTTGCGGGTATCGACAATCAGCTTGCTGTTGTCGACCACGGCCTGATAATCGACGCCATCATGATCGGTGATGATGGCCACGCAATCGGCCGCGCGCACGGAACTCAGCATGTCCGATGCCGAAATAATCTGGCCATTCAAGTTCACTTGCTTCACAAAAGGATCGGAAAAAGTCACTTTCGCGCCCAGCCGCTGCAGGATGACCATGATGTCCAAGGCGGGGGATTCGCGAACGTCCTCGATGTTGCGTTTGTAGGCGGCGCCCAGGATGTGAACATGCGATCCGCGCACGGCTTTGCTGTCCAAGTTCAAGGCATTCTGAATTTTTTCGGCGACGAATTCGGGCATGCGCCCGTTCACATGGCCCGCCAGCTCAATGAAGCGGGCTTCAATGCCGGCTTCCTTGCTCTTCCAGGAAAGATAGAACGGGTCAATGGGGATGCAATGGCCGCCCAAGCCCGGACCCGGATAGAAAGGCATAAAGCCGAACGGCTTGGTGGCGGCGGCGTCAATCACTTCCCAAACGTCGATTTTCATGCGGTCGCACATGACGGCCAGCTCGTTGACCAGGCCGATGTTAATCAGGCGAAAGGTGTTTTCGAGCAGTTTCACCATCTCCGCCACGCGCGTGGAACTGACCGGCACCACGGTTTCGAGCGTCTGGCTGTAAAGCAGCGCGCCCAGTTGCGTGCAGGCGGGCGTAATGCCGCCCACCACTTTGGGGATATTATGCGTCTGGTATTTGGCGTTGCCGGGGTCCACACGCTCGGGCGAAAAGCACAGGAAAAAATCCTTTCCCACATGCAGGCCGGAGGTTTCCAGCTTGGGCAGCACCAATTCGTTGGTTGTGCCCGGATAGGTGGTGGACCCAAGCATAATCAGAAGCCCCGGATGCAGATGCGCGGCAATGGATTCCGTCGCGGCCACGACATAGCTCATGTCGGGATCTTTGGTCTTGCGCAATGGGGTGGGCACGCAAATATCCACCGTGTCCAAATCGCGAATCACCGAAAAATCGGTGGTGGCGCGCAGTTTGCCGGCGCGGATCAGCGGACTCATCTCACCATCGGGAACATCTTTAATATAAGATTGCCCGAGGTTGAACAGATCCACCTTTTCCTGGCTCAGGTCGATGCCGGTAACATCGAAGCCCGCCTTGGCAAATTCCACCGCCAGCGGAAGCCCGACGTAGCCCAGACCGATGACTCCCAGGCGGGCGCGCTTTTGTGAAATTTTGGCGTGCAATTGCGACGCCGTGCTGGATTGCGTCACCGGTTCCGGGATTAATAGTTCAGAGATCAAAGCTGTAATTCCTTTGAAACAGGCCAGTTAAGCCCGCTTAGTCTATAGTTTGTCATGCAAGGGATAGCTGGCCCGACGCCTACTCAGAGTTTATATCGGCTAGAAAAGGCAAACGGACCAGCCCCCCAAAAATGTCGTCTGTCCCCTTTTTGGGGTTTAGTTGCTGCTCTCCGCGCCCCAAACGGCAAAGGTGGAGGAAGAGTTTTGATTGGCGTATTCGGTGGCAATCCAGCCTGATGACCGGCTGGTTTTCGAGAAGCGGACCTCGTCCATCAGGCCGGAAAATG
>Ga0209208_10009295_pt1 | contig 12940 bp, 10 predicted proteins | sample S1TSphfallax_3_FD_187694 | JGI IMG/M metagenome (GOLD analysis project Ga0209208, IMG submission 187694) | Host-associated microbial communities from peat moss isolated from Minnesota, USA - S1T2_Fd - Sphagnum fallax MG (SPAdes) (version 2) | ecosystem: Host-associated > Plants > Peat moss >...
ACTTCACAAAATAATTTGTGTCATATTATCATTTCGACTTGAAAAAATATCCCATGAATATCCCATAAATTATGTCATGTTGATAAATTATGAACCCAAATTTATACTACCTAGTAGCTTTCTTTGTTTTGCTAATTTTCATCACTTGGCAAAAATTGCCAATGTGACCAATATAAAGGATTTTGTGGAACAAAAAAAGTGCAAAAGTTGCCTGATTTAAAGGGAATTTTTTCTGAAATCGCCATAATTAGACAATAGGTTCCAGCAGGATTCTTAATTTTTTTCTACTTTCCACTCTGAAGCATGACCTGTAGCCAAATTTGGCTAATTCCTCTTGTAGAGGATAACCATATAGTAGTTCAATGTGTTTCTTTTTGGGGGGGGGGTGCAAAATTTCGCCAAATTTCAACCTGAAAAATATGATGTCAACCTATACAAAGGATTTCCCATGAAAAGAATGGCCCAAATTCACCAGATTTTTATGGCAAGTTCCAGTTGGTAGCCAAGAATATAGAAAGATTCTGTTTTTTTTTTCCTTCTTTCATATCTAGTATATAGCCAAATATGGCTAAATCTTCTTATGGATGATCACCACTTCACAGCTACATCACACAATTGAAAAAAAAAAAAAAACACTGGTGTGGGTACATCAGAAAATCAAAAATATAATTTGGAAAAAAAAAAATTATTAAAAAATTATTTTAAAAAAAAAACACCCCTCAAATCAACACCCACAAAAAACCCAATAACAACAAACCTTTTTCTTAATAAAAATGACAAGAAGAAATCTGAGCTAAAATCTCTTTTGAGAGGGGGAGAGACACAGAGACAGAGAGAGAAGAGGAGAAGAGAAGAGAAGAGAAGAAGAGAAGAGCAAGATAAGCTTAGCACAAACAGGAATTAGAAGAAGTGGGCCAGCCAGGAAACTCCAGGTGGCTGAATGGGTGAGTGATTGAGTGAGTGGGTGATACAAGAAGCAACAACAGCAACCTCCCTTCTCATTATCCTCTCATTTCTCACTGTGTGAAGTAACCTAGTATTGAAAATTGCAACAAAAAAGCAGCTAAGTTAGCTTCTAACATGGCCACTCAAGTAGCAGCTCCTCCTCTGCAATGCATCCTCCAACAACAACCCACTTGTAAGATCTCCTCCAAAACTCTCCCCCAACTTTTGTTATCACTTCTGTGACCTGATTTTATGGTATTGATTTCATGTACACATTACAAATTTAGGGTGTAATATATATATGTGTGTATGTATGTATGTATGTATCATTACCTTATTATCATTGGGTGTGTAGCAAGCAGTAGGAGAGAATTAGTTAGTACTAGCTGCAAGAGTTGCTCCTCCCCATCTCAAGTTCTTTGGAGATAGGAAAAAAAATTTATTGGGTTTTGTTTTTTTTTTGTCCCCCCTTTTTTGGTTGTACCCTAAATCAGCTTGTATCTCTCCTCAAACTTTTGATTTTGAGGACTTAGGAAAGAAGAGAAGAGAAGAGAAGAGTAGCTTGATGATGAGTAGTTTGATTTGCATTTATCTTCTAAGTTATAAAGGACTACCAAAACCACAACTGTTTTGTCTTTTTCTGGTTTTTGTGTGTTCTGGGGTTGGTTTGATTAACTAGGGGTACTGAAGGAAACTTGAGGTTGAATGCAGGTGCAGTGGGGAGAAGAACAAAGGCAGCTTGGGGTACCAGGACCAGGAGATGCAATCCACCCATTGTCAACAGAGTTTTCTGGGGAAATTTCTCATTAGGTCATCATCCTGTTTTGATTCATTCGAAGCCACTGCGTGCAAACAAATTGCAAACTGTGGAGGCACTGGTGAGTGAGTGAGTGAGTGAGTGGGTGGGTTTGCATCTATTTTTTGAAACCTAGACTTGTTTTAAGCCAATTCAAGCAATTGCAATGTTATCTGTGTTGTAGGCATTGGTGAGTGTTTGCATCATTATTTTACCTTGGTGTTCTATGTGAATTCGGTTGGCAATTCCAATATCTGTGTTGGCTGTGAATGAAAAAACTGAGAATTATCCAGGAGAAAATTGAATGTTTGAAAATGAGAATGACAAGGAACCATGAGTATGATGTTCCTCAAGAATCTGGAGACTGCAAAATGAACCTAAGAACTTTTGAGTAAGGAAGAAGGTGGTATTAAATATTGTGGGGATAAATGGGTTATACCTGACTACAGTTTCAGTTTGGGAAGAAGAAAGCAGCTCCAAAGATAATTAGGGAGACAGTCATTCCAGAACCTGATTACCGCCTATCCCTTGTTTTTCTAGGTACTAATCTCCTCCCCACTCTTTCTTTCTGTACGATTGTGTGTGTTGTCTGGGAAGAAGTTTATCTGCGAAGTTTCATTTCTGCATATTTTTGTGTTTAGAACTCATCTTGCATTTTCTTTCTTTGACTTTTTTATTGAATTAGAATCTTACAGTCTATTCAAGCCATAAATCTCTTATATTTATTACCAAGTTGGAACAAATGTACCCCCCACACCCACCTCACCTTTCATCAAACCCTAAACCCTAAACTTCTCCAACTTGTGATCAGGCACTGCTGGGGCATTGTGTTACAGCAATAATTTTCTGCCTGCTGCACCCATTGGACTTTTCGGTTTGCTCCTCCTTTACCAGGTTCCAACTCTGACAATAATTGTGTGCTCCAAATGTGGTACCTATTGAAAGGTCTCCATAAAACACCTAGGGTTTAGGGATTAAGAATTTGCATTTGTGGGTGGGTAGAATGTTGTTGTGCATCCAGTTTGGGAATGTAGAGTTCTGGAATGAATTTGGAACAGGAGGGTACTGATTTGGGTTATGGTGATGACATTTGTGCTGTGTTGACAGACCACCACTCTTCGTCTCGTCTTTGATGATGAAGGCATGGTACGTTTTTAGTGATTACTGTTGAAGTTGTTTTCTTATAATGAAAATACTTATATTAAGTAACCTGTGGAGAGAGAAGGGAAGAAGAACAATTAGACTGCAGGTGAGATGTAGGAGTTGCAAAACAGTAGAGTGCTAAAGGGAAGAAGTTCCATGATGTGGAAACTGTTGGGCTGTGGAATTTGTTCTAGGAATATTATAGAGGTTGCATGTCCTAAATGAGCAAGTGTGGCATTGCTATAATCCATGCAGGAAGTAAGGATTGGAAAGCAGCTACAAGAATCTGGGGAGAATATCTTTGCGGGTGGCAGGAATCGCTGGAGGTAAAAGTTTGAAACCTACTTTGCTATGGGGACATTTCTCGGGTTTGGAACCTTTGTGGTGAGTTGTGTTGAAAGTTTCCTTCTGTTGGGGTTCATAATTGAGGAGCATCTCTGTATTCAAATTCTGGAATCTGTGAGACCATACATTTCAACTATACCATTAAACTCTGAAAGTCATGATGGGTGTTGGGAACTACAGCTATTCTGCATTCACAAACTGGGAGTTCTGGTGGCCAGCCTTTCCTGTGGTGGTATACTTTAAGGAGACACAGACAAAGCCTGAAGGCCGAATCCACTTGTTCCTTATAGTATCTGTAAGCTCTATATCTAGTAATCTTTCCTCTCATTTGCACTTTCCTTTGTCCAAAGTAGAAAGCTAGCCTCTAGGTTACATAGTAGTACTTCTTTCCTCTGTAACAATTCACATGCTGCACAATGCTAACATTTGCAGGGCTTGGGATATGAACAGAATGGCAAGCAGCTGTATGATGTATTGGTGGAGCGAGCTGGCCCTTCCAAGACAAGTGGCCCCAAGTAGAGATGCTTGGTCTGTAGGACAGAAGAGTTTGACATGCTATATTGCATATGTTCACAACATATGGACAGGAAGATAGGATGCTTGGTTGTGACATCACTTTGTAATCATAGTGGAGATACTGAGAGGAGGCTCTTACAGTAGATGGTTTTTCTCAATTTCTAAACGCCTCTCCAACACTTTGAAAGCAATATTTTGTTAAAACACATGTACCCAATTTGCCTTCCACATGTATGAGAAGATCATCTGTCTTATCTTCCAATCCCAGGCAATCTCAACCTGTGAAAGGAGATAGGACTTGACTCACAATTTCCAGTTGTTGAGCAGTGAATGGCAATGCCTACCTCGTATGTAGGACTATGCAATGAAAGGCATACCGGTGTAACAGACACTTTATTTCTGCAGTCTGCAAGACAGTTTCCAGAGCTATCCAGGAATGAAGATTTGCATACTGAAGCTTAAGAAGAGTTCATTGTATTAATGCCTCCTTCCAATGTGCAACTTTGTGATCAGCAGAGCTCCTCAGAAAAATGTGCATGAAGATTTGAAACTCAATGTTCAGGACTGCATGAAATTGTATGCCAAGATCTGTTTTTTTGGGTGTGCTACTGACAAGTCCTTTAGAACAGAGCTGGGTCAGGTAGCAGCCCTCTGATGAGAATTGCAGTACTGATGTACCCAGTTGTTTGAGTTGAAGTTTCACTCTCAAAAGAATGACCTTTCTTGAGAGCAATAGGTATGATCTCTACTACTAGCTGTGAGTCCATGTGCAGTTCAAATTGATGAAGCTCTCCACTGGTTAGTGTTGATGGCAGTTATTGGCAGTTAGCCCTTAAGTGTCTGAAAACACAGCAATTTAGGTTTCTTCTGTTTTTTGTTTTTTTTTCCCTTTTTGTCAAGGGGATTCAGTGGTCTGTTTTTACTTGGGATGATAGACTGATCATTGTAGATGTGTGCTGATTGCCGCTGGTGCTCAAAACAACTGGTAACAATTGAGCCATTTGCTCAATGGGGTTCTCTGGTACTTTCACATGTTTGAGTTAACAACAGAGCAAGAGAGATGGAAATTCCAGCAACAGCTCCTACACGACCTGCATTCTTGAAATATGAAGATGGGGTATATGTCTTGGATCTTTTCTCTATTTCCTGTGACACCCCATTTTCTGATTTTTGCTGGATTTAAAACTTGGACCTTCATTATGTAATTTTGTGTTGTATGGAAGCAGGTATTGCTTACATCCCAAGAGGCTGATTTCATGGTTGAACGAATCATGTCATTCCCAATTGAGCAGGTTTGACTGCCACCAGTGGAAGTGTTCCATTAGCTCAATGAACTCATTCAATGTGGCACAAATCATGTAAAATTGAGATCTTGCTTATTTAGCAGTTTTTAGGTTTTGTCAGGGCTCTGAATATGGTGGTCTGAAGTGGGAAAAAAAAATTGACATGGCTCCTCTAGGTGGGAAGTGGGAAATGGTTGACACAACGTGGGAATCTGGAGAAGCTCAACTTGCAGGTCTGTGCGTCTCTCCCATGGAACCATTGAATGCAATCACTTCAAAGAGCACAACAGCGATTTCTTGTCCTCAGGGATCACTTGTGTCCTTGCTTGTGGCAACCTGCCTACCCAATCATGGTAGCTGCAACATCATCATTTGCATATGTCCAAGTGCAATTTGACTACGTAAGTGCTACTTAAGTAAGCCTGCTGTGTTGGGGTGGCCAGGCACATTACAACACAATGGCTCACTGTGATGAGTTTGTGATGTCTGTAAGTGCTTCCTTGACCTTTTATATCATGGGTAGCTAGTGAACTGTGCTGAATGTTGTGATTGTCACTTCTTCTTCCTTGGCAAACAGCTTCTGAAGAACTTTGCCCATATCATGAGCATAAGAATGGATTGTCTGACCATTTTTCACATGTTATGATGACATGAAAACTGTAGGTTTTCTGATAGATAGTATGGATCTCATTGCAGGCTCTCATCTCACATGGCAAGATGGAGGTTCTCATGCATGAACTCCTTGTAGTGGAGGTTAGTTTTGCAAAACCAAAGCAATTCTTTTTTAACTTCTCCCATTCATGGCTGTAGCAAGACATCAATCATGTGTGGTACACCCAACTGCCTGCCTACCCATTTTCTGTCCATTAGTGGAAAAGCAATCTGAACCACCATTTGTGCTGAACCCATCTGCTCCAAATTGCCTCTTGTAGCACACTGTATGTGTATGACCATAAATTTTTGCTTTCATTTTTCTCTCTTTGTTCTGGTTGGGTTTCACTCTTTTCATGATCACTGATATGTTGCTGTTATGATGTCAGATCTGAAATCTCTATGACCTTTGTAATGGGTATCTCTCATAGTTTCTATTCAGGCTGACTAAGTAATAGATATGTGTGGAGAAGTTGTCAGTACTCATGAAGATAATCCTTTTTGCCTCTGCAGTTGTGGAAGGAGAAAGTGTTTCCACATATAATAAAGCAACTTGCAGCTGAGGCCTCCACAATTACTCTTCAGCTTATACTCTATCAGGAAACAACCATTGTCAACTTGCTTGAGGTTCTGTCCTGGTTGTGGAAAGCTCCTCAAATCAGATTCTCTTTCAATGTAGTTATTCTCCTTATGCATGGCAATGGGCTGTGGGAGGGGGGGAAATGAGTTTGTTAATTCTCAGACAATAATAATCCCATCACAAACCTGTAAAAAAATTCTTTTGTTCTTAGCCAGTTCAGGGAACTCTCCTTCTCAAAGAGATGCTGGTTGGTGTGGCAAAAATATTTTTTGCAGGTCATCCTGTTTCACCGTGAAGCATGTGAGGCTATTGGTTCAGATTGTCTTCTTGAGGTAATGATATTTATGATTGTGGGCAACACACTCAGGTAGACTATGATCTTTGTCTGCCCAGTATAATATTGTAGCAAGTCCTAATCCCGCATGCAGTGAATTTGTTGTTGGTTTTTTGGGGGGGCAAAATGTTTTCAGCTTACAGATTACTGCTATCGAAAACTGGTGTACCTCAACACACAAGCCTCTGAGGATGCAGCTTACAAAGGTGGGTGTAATTGTTAATTGTAGCAACAAAATAAAATCGGGTTTGAACTTTGAACACGAAATGTTTTGGCAGTTGAGATTCACAAGTTTCAAAGGAATGGGTATCCCTGAGTAAGATTGAGATAGTGATAGCAAGAAAAGGAAAGATCGGGTATTGAAATAGGATCAGCACATGAGCAAATTATAGGTGAGTGCTATTGAACCAGTGCTAGATAACTCATCAGACAACAGAAAAGCCCAGCTCTGAGTTGTAAGAGCAGCTAGAGGCAGGGACTAATAGTTTCTTAATTTTTTTGCAATTGACTGTAAAATGCATGGAACAGAAAGAACGGCAGCTGAGCTCCTAGACATGAAGCCTGAAGAGGATCTCCGTGAAAAGGTGGTACAGTTCTCATAAAGCTCCAAAGAAGAATGTGATCTAGGGATAACACAGGTGGTGGTGATGATGTGTGCACAGCTGAATCTATTTGACTCAACATAAAATAGACTGCTTGTGTGCTTCACATGTGCACGTCACAAGATGTGGTTCAACAGTTTTCTATTTCCAATTCAGTTTCTCTTTGTATGTATACATAAATGCAGGCAGCCAACATGCAGTTTGCTATTGCAATTTGCTCTCTCACGATTCTCAGGTACTACTTCACTACTGTACAATACACCATCTATTTTGCTCCTCACCACTCTCTCACTGCCTGTCTTTTGAAAGTTTGGTATGCTTTGCCTAAGTACATGATGATGCTGCAGATACCTTACAGACTACATGAGTGACCTACCTCTCTCAGTCATGGTATGTCCACATTGAACTGTACTCAAATTCCTTCATGTTCCTCACTTGTCTCACTACATCCAGCTGCTGTTTTGCTCACAAAATTGATAAACATGACTTGCAAGTTATGCGGCAGTCACAGTTGTGTATTCTGAAACCGATTCTCCAGACAAAGAAGCACAGCATATGAAAACTTGGTATGGGCTGGGTTATGGGCTATGACCATGGGTGGTGCAGGCCAGAATGTTGGACAGTCATGATGTCATCATGGCACTGGTTCCTCTTGTGGAGGATCCTCCTTGGCAGAGGAAATGTATGCGCTCCAACAAGATTGTGGTAACAAGCAAGCTCTAGACTACTCCTGGACCTGCAAAAAAATTGCAAACTGTTTTTATTTTAAAAAAACCCACAGTATGTAACTGTTTTACAATCTTCTTGATGTAGATGGAGAAGTATGTGGAAGGTAAGTGGACACAAGTGCAACCACAAGATCGCTTCAAATTGAACAAGCCTGATGCTCAGGTACTTCACTCCCAGCTTCACTCTCAGACTGTTCTTTCAAACCATAGTGGTTTATACAATTGCAATTTTTAAATGCTCTTGACAAAGCAACTGGAAAGGACATAGTCATACACTAGCATGGAGGGAGATACTAGCATTGCTCTTTCTTACATAATGTGGCACCCCACATTTTTGTCATGCAGCTCTGGTTGGCTCTTTATAACCTTATTGTGGACACACGATGCCGTATCAAATACACATACGATAGCTTCCGACGGGACCAAGTTCTTAAGGTCCTGAACTCTGTCTCTTCTTCCCCTTCTTCAAATTGTTGGTGTAAGGGTCATTGAGCATGACAATTGATTCCAATTTTGGGTCTCAACATTCTAGTTCCCTTTTAGCTGCATCTGCTTTTCTGAACTTACCGCAATATTTTTTTGGCTGGTGAACTCTTTGCTGAATACCTTGGCTCCATGGTACCAAGTGCAGCTGAGAAGGCACTTGAATGACGTCCTTCTCGATCAGCTGCACATTCTCAAAGATCTGAAGTGGGTAAGGCTTTCATCAGGCTTCCTCCTGGCCACCATCCTTCTCCAATTGGGTCCCATAAAACTCCCTGCACCTACCTTTATTGGTGCCAGTTTCAATTCATGAAGGAATTCATCCATTTTGGGGGGGGAGGAAGGAGACGAGACGAGACTGTAGGTTCAGAAGCAGCAAGTTAAACTTTTAGCACAGAAGTTGATTGACACACCTGGCAGGCAGTGGAGGAACTTGTTCTACAGGTTGCACCTTCAAATGCAGAAACAAAAGCAGGTCGTCTCATTATTGAGCAGGTCAGCCTAGAGTTTAGGCTCCCTCAATCCCTCCCTCTTTTTGGGCACACAGCTTTGCACTCTCTATTCCATTGCAGATTCAGAGCTTATCAAATTGGATTTCCACTGCTGTGTGCTGTGTTTCTCTGGTTAAAGAAACACAATTATATATGGTTTTGGCAGGTTCCTGAGTTAAGGGAGAAGCTTGCAAGTCACAAGAATTGGAGTAGGAACAGCTAAACTCTTCACCTCAATTTGCTTTTCATCAGAACACATGGTAGATTCATGCACAAACTGTGAAAGGCATGTACAGAGTAAGGAATTTCTGTGAGTTCAACAGTTCACTAGTAGTAGTGACAATTTTCCAAAGTGTGGGAGTGTTTAGTATTTTGTGATTGCAAAAACCCATTTATTGCATGCAGAAAAAATTGCGCATATGCAGCTGGAGACAGTCTTTTCAAGAGAAATGGATCCAACAGCACAACAACAGCAAGCTCAAGAGTTGCTGCAGATGTTCCAATTTGGGGTTAGTTCTCAGCATCAGATCTGTGTTCCCACTTCATACAACAACATTAGAGATAGAAAATTATGAGGAAGACACAATTATTTTTCTATTACATAGCCAACTGGACCACAATTCTGGTTTCACAGTTATCCATGAAAACAGCATTCTTACACAAAGAAGCAGCAACAAAGTTTGTTTGGCATCTAGGCACCAAGGATCCAAAGGTAGGTACATGAACAGAAAGAGTTAATGTGGGGACTGTTTCTTCCATTTGAATTAAATGCAGCTTAGAATGGTGGGTGGTGGCAGGAAATGATGGAGCAACCTACTTGTGCTGTTTGTGGGAAAGTGGCAATGCAACGATGCTCACGCTGCAAGACTGAATGGTTTGGAATCCCCCTCCCTGCCTGGCCAATTTGTTGCAATAGATTATTCACCTTGGCTCAGACTTCTCAGGCCAGTCAGTTCCATCTTCCATTTCCCTGTTCCGGCCCCTCCCCTTTGCACCCTTGAACTGTGGCCTAAATGCACCACTTCTCCTCTTCCCACATAATCCTGCAAAAGACAGTAACAAGGTGTAACTTCATCATTCAATGATAAAACAAGACCCAAACAGTCAGATTGGCAATATATGCAACAATCTCAAAGATCGCCGAGGAATCAAAAGTCTGCAGACTCATAGGATCTTCTTCCTGAAATTGTATCTGTGCACAGTTAGCCGCCACATTGTTGTCAAACTGCTCCATTCATACAGAGAGCTTTTCTATCTTTGCAGGTACTGTGGACGAGACTGTCAAGTTTCTGTATGGAAGACACACAAAAAAGCATGTGACATTCTGACCGGCAACCTTGAGAAATGATGGTCTACACTTAGCATGTAGCTGAAGGATGATGCCTCTTTGAAACCATGCATTTCAGGTAAGGAGTCTTCTACGTGTGAGATGTTGCCCAACATAAGCTCCAATGTACAAGCTTGTTGCCTAGAAGTGAGGAAACCTCCAGAAGTTAGGAAACCTCATGTTTAGAAGCCAAGAACCAAAGCTTTGAAGTAAATTCAACATTACGAAAAGACACACAACCATCTTACATTCTAGAGCTGCCATTTGCACACTTGGTACATTACTGGTTTCCTTTTCCTTTATTCTAGATTGTTTGCATTGTTTGAGAGCTTAGATACTGATTTTTGGTTGGCAACTTCAGTGGTGCAAGTCCCATCACTCATGGGTTGACACATGTTAAGAACTAGGATTTCCATTGCTGTGAATTACTGTAAGTTGTCATGACTCACTCCCTTCTATCTTGTTTTCTTGGGCTATCGCCCAATCTTGTTTATGGCCTCCACCCATCTTTTCCATTGAATCCAAACGAGGGTGATGGGTAATGGTTCCTTTGTTATGCTATGAAAATGGTTGCCTTTTTCTTACTTACATCAGACGTATTTGAGTTGGGAGATTGCATTTGGAGCAATTGCTCTCCAGCTGAACACTACTACATTAGATTCCAACATTTTTGTTCAATCCCGAATCTATATCATTGAAACAAAAGCCTCCATCTTTTTATTGTTAAATGATAGAACCATCAATATGAATGTCCCAAAATCCTCATCTTTGGGTACTAATCAATCCATGACATCAATCTGAAAGTCCTATTAACCCAAACCAATTTCAGCATAAATGAAAGACCTACTTGCTATATATTACATTGATGCTCCTGTTCAGACAAATGCAAAAAATTGTTCCATTCATTATGCTGAATAATGGCAGCTCTAGAGGCTTTTTCATGTTTTTATTGCCCCAAGCTAATGGATGCTCATGTGTAGATTTTGGGAGCACCCATCCAATTGATGGGTTGTTTTGAAGTCTACCCATCTACTTGTTGGGTTCCTTCTTAAAATATGAATGTTGGCTAACTGATTTAATCATGTCTCTATATCATTTTTTATTTTTTTGGGTTGTTATTTGTCTTTTTGTATCACGAGGTTTCATATCACTATAAAATATTTCAAAAATTCATATGAATAATTTATTAAATGAAATTTGTTTGATACACATACAAATAATTAGCTTCAATTTCTTTAAATATTATTAAAATGAGATTCTTAAAAAATTGATTTGAAATATTATGCAAAAATTGATTAAAATAAAACATGTCAATTTTAAAATAAATAAATAATTTCAAAATAAAATTCTTTTTTGAGATATAAATGTTTTTCATTTATTTGATGTTATTTTTAAAACTTCAATAAGGTTTTTATGAAGACTTAATAACGAAAATCATAATGAAATTAATTTTTAATTGATTTTTTTTTGTATCATTGTTGCATTTTAATGTTATAAAAATTTATGGCCATCAAAAGCAAAGTTTGAAAAAGAGATTGATTGAATTAGTCCAAAAATCAATCAAATGTAACTTAAACTTAAAGATACCTGGTCAATTACTATTTCATCAAAAGCATCTTCTCCTAATCTAGAATTGAGCAACACATTGCTAATGTGAGAAAGAAGTACCTATTGTCTCTTTACTTAGTATTCCAAAAATATTGAGCAAATCATATAAACCCTTTAAAATGGGATGCAAGGCAAGTTACATATTATTCTTTCTTCCCACATTTTGGCTTACCAAATGGTTTGACATGATATATATGGGTTTAGGGTTTAGGGTTTAGGCCTCCCTCCAACTTGATACGTACTTAATATGCACCCCAATAAAAAAGGAACTACACAATAATATTTCCATACTCCAAGTTTAGGGTTTCACCCAATAATAAACTAAGTATTTCCATTTGTGTTCTATCTTTTAAACATAGACAATTGGATTTTGTTAGATAGTTGTAACCAAGAATTGCTGAATTTGCTATAACACGGAAGGCTACACATAATCACACATGTAATTACAATCTAACACAAGCTACTAAGGATCCATGAATTCACTATCCAATTGGCTAAGAACACTAACAACCCATGGATTGAGCCTTGAAACCCTTCATTTCTATTTTATTAATGTGTCATCAATTTTGGGATTAGGAAGCACCTTGAATTATTGTACCACTACATAGTCCAATCATTGATGTCACCAAAATTTTATAATCTCAAAAATGAGACTTGAAAATTTATTTATTTTTTGGTTTTTTTTTTTATTACTTTGAATTTTTTGGACATTGGGATTATTACATTAATCCAGAGTTCAACCTTACATGATTTTCCCCTAGGGTTTGTTACAATCAACCTAGGGTTTAGGGTTTAAGCATTAATTAAGGTCCACACTATTTTATTTTGGAAATAGGGCATTTAATTTTCTGTGGCTTGAGTGGTCCCAAAATGGCAAGCACATGTTCCCCATGTACTGAGAGTCAGCCTGTATTTGTTGAACACACTAAACCCTACCAATTTTAGGGTTTTAGGAAGAAGTAAGTGAGTCAGTAATCACCTAGTGCCACCATTTCATTGACTTTGTTTTGGAGGCTGCCCACTTTGTTTTTTCAAGGCTGCCCTTTTAAAGTTTTCTTCTTCTCATTCATGTAATGATCCTTTGGTATATCAAGATTGCCCCAAAAAA
>Ga0209208_10009296_pt1 | contig 12939 bp, 13 predicted proteins | sample S1TSphfallax_3_FD_187694 | JGI IMG/M metagenome (GOLD analysis project Ga0209208, IMG submission 187694) | Host-associated microbial communities from peat moss isolated from Minnesota, USA - S1T2_Fd - Sphagnum fallax MG (SPAdes) (version 2) | ecosystem: Host-associated > Plants > Peat moss >...
GTGGGAATTGTAATTCAATTAAGTAAGGCACATTTTCCTTTTTGGATAGGTTTCATCTTTCAAACAAAGTTTTGGATTATTCCATTTGTGGGGATTCAATTTTGACTAACCATCTATTTATCGTTAAGGACACAAAAACCACGAAAACAAAGGCTAAAGGAAAAGTAACTTTCAAATAAAGAACAAAACAAAATTCTGTCATTAAAAAACAAGAACACAAAAACAAATAACAAGAACATGAAATGTGCAAAACAAACGTGAAAATGAATCTTTATTATGTTAGCATATGCAAACATGAACATGAAACGAACATAACAAGGCTATGATGCAAGATCGTGCTTAAGATTGGTCTTGAATAAATTGAAAGAAATGAAGGGTCATATTCCTATTTATACTGTTTTGGGGACCTAGCTCAATGAAATTTACAAGGAAGTTTATATGTGTGCATCAAGTAAGGAAGCTTCTTGGGAAGCTTCTTAATTGAGAGTCGATTATGAATTAGTTGAAATTTAATTCAGGCTTAACTAGAAGTCAACTAGGAGTTAATTAAATTTACTATGACTTAATCAATAGTTAATTAAAAGTTAACTAAATTTTAGTTATGAAATAACTAGGAATTAACTGGGACTTAATTAAAAATTAGTTAAAAGATAACTTAGAGTTTAAAAAGACTTAATTGGGATTTAATTATGACTAAATTGGGACTTATTTGAAAGTTAACTAGGACTTGATTTAAAATTAATCGGGACTTAATTGAGACTTAATTGAAAGTTATTTGGAACTTAACTGAAAGTTAACTAAAACTTAGTTAGGAGTTATGGATGAACATTATGGATAATTTCCATCTATTGGAAGATGGTGTCCAATGTTTGCATTCATCACAATTCTTAACATGTTATTATGCATTAATTTCAAAATTTTCATGAATAAGGGTCATTGGAAGATGAATATGAAATATTTAGGGGAGGTTAGGGAACAAGTTAAGGCAACATGGGAAAGTTACAACCTCCAATTTAGTTTTTTTAGGAAACTTAAAATAGTGACATGGTTTTATCAAAAAATTTGTAAAAATAAATATGTGGAGTTTCGTAATAGAAAAAACTTGTTGAAGCATGAGTTAGAAGTAGTTTTGGGGAGTGTTCAACATAACCATGAAGATACATTGTTGCAAGACAAGGCGGTAGATCTTCAAGGCCATTTAAAAGGCTTAGGGGAAAGATAGATTGAAGGGATGTAAATCCGTTCAAAACTAAAGTGGAAATGTGTTAGTGATTTGATGTCTAATTTTTTTTTTCATGTTGTTAAAGAACATCCATCTTTTAATTTTCTCACCATTATCAAGAATCAAAATGGGGAGCTAGTGCTTGAAAAGGAAGAAGTGGAAATGACCTTTTATGTTTTTTTCAAGCAACTATACGTGGATACATAGGACATTGAAAAAATTGGGGAAACTAAATGACATATAATTCAATCATTGCCCTATAAGGTCATGATTAATATAGAGAATGTCTTCTCCTATCATTAAAGAAAAACTCGGAGTGGTAGTGGCAAAGTGGGTAAATTGTAAAGCCCCAGGGATTGATGGAGTGGTCTTAAAGTTCTATAAAAAATTATTGGATGTTGTGGGACATGACTATTGGTTAATGGTGTCCACAACCATTAGGCAAGGTAAATTTCCAATTGGGTTCACTCAAGGGTTGATTACCTTGTTATCAAAGGGTGGGGAGAAAGAAGACCTTAACAACTAGTGTTTAATTACTTTGTTCAATGTTTTTTATAAGATTTTTGCAAAGGCCTTTTAGTTATGATTATAACTTGTTTTGATGGAAGTAATTAGCATAGACCAATCAACATTCCTACCTCTGTCCCATAGAGGAAATGTTTTTTGGGGAATTAACCTAAAATGGGTGTTGTGTTGCAATCATCAAGAATGAAGGATTTCACATTTGGAATAAGATCATTAGGGCTTGGAAGGGGTTGGTGATAAAATGGTATTTTTCCCTACCCTTACTTTAGATGTTATTCTCAACAAAGAATTATAATGATCTACCAATTTTGAAGGGCGCAAGTTGGGTTTTCGAAAGAAAAAACTATTGAGTTTTATCATAACCTAGGTGTCGCAACCCTAACCTTGGGCTCGCAACCAAGGCGAGGGCCAAAAGTGAAGTTTGGGAGTCATATTCCATGCTACCATGAGTGTGGAAGAGTGTGAGGGAATGAACCTTCACACTCCCAAGTGAGTTCCCACTTTGGGAGTTGGAGTCCTAGTGGATTCTTAAATTTTTAGAGAGTAATTTTAGGGTCAAAACCCATCGGATTGGAGAGTTCTTTATATCATTGGGAAGCTGTTGGAACTTAGATGTCTAAAATGGGCTCGCATGACCCATTTGAACACTTGAAACACAAGTTATGACCAAAAGAAAGGTTGGGAGTCAAATTGACAACTTGACTCCTGACTAGTAAAAGTCAAGAATTGCTCCAATTTCCTTGTGTGCAAGTGGCGTGCAACATATCATTGGAAAGCTCTCAACGAAGGCTACAACTTTGCTTTAAACCTCATTTCAATTGCAGGTCTGCACGCAAAATTATGGGCCCCCAAAGTTGCGGGAATCCTAGTTGTGAGAATTTTGGGACTCCCATTTGGGAGTCTTGGGACAAAATGACATTTGCGTGCTAGCCCCGTGGCCAGGCACAAAGTATACTATAAGGGCGAAGGTGGTGGCTTCCCTTAAGTCCGGGCCGTGATGAGTCTTGTGAGTTAGTGTTTACTCGTGGCTCGTTCGTGCACCAAAATGTTTCAACTATGCACTAACCAATTTGTTGTTTGGTTTGTGCAGGCCCGTGTGAGTAAGTAAATTGCTTGTCAATTTTCCTAGTCCCATCTCAAAGTTCCAGCACGCCCCTTACCCCCAAAGTGTCGCGAGCTAGGGAGCGTGCCCCATCTCCTTACTTTTTTGTTGTTTTCGTTTCAAACTCACATTTGAGTCTATCAAAGAGCTTGGGAGCGTGTCACTAGGTTTAACAAAGGCCAAAACAATAATGCACATAGTGGAAAGGAGAGTTTTATTAGTTGTAAAGGTTCAACAACATTATGGTCTTAAGCCTAAAGACGGTCACCTCTATGCAAGGATGGTGGCACAACTTAAGCTGCAAGTTCCACAAAAGGACATGTTAGTAACAATTAGTGATTAGGTGGGAAATTTTTTACATGAAGGAAAAGTATATCTAGTTTGGGTGTTACATGCCACAAAATCCTCCAAGCCATTAGTTGCTGCCTATTCGATCACATATTCTATTTTGTCATAAATATAGTTGTTATTGTTGGAACCCAAACATGCACTTTGCAACCCTACAACATTCAAAGGATAAGGGACTTGTAATCTAAACGCCATTAACACAAGGTTTATGTTTGTGAATTATTTAAGGGACAAAAGTAATTTCCTATATAATTATTCAATGGTTCACTTAATAACCTTGCCTTTGATTTATGCTCCTAGATTTGGGATGGTGGCATTAACTTTTTTTAATAGGGTAAGTGCAAGTTAAGGTGGTTCGAAAGTGGCAAAAGTCCCAATCCCAAAAGTCCATAAAAAGTTCATATTTTAACGTTAAAATGGGAAAAAAACTTTGAAAACCAATGTTGAGTGGGCTTCACGTCGCAATTAATCAATCAATAAAATCCATATGAAAGGCTTCCCATTTAGAAAATTCTTTAACATACATGTTAGGGGGGAAATATATATCGATCCAATAAAAAATGACAAAAATTGGGACTTTTGAAAATAAGGTCCAAATTTAGTCATTCAAAAGTCCATAATTATTTGTTGGTTAAAATTTTGTTGTAATTTTTTTCAATCCATATATATTTTTCCATATATTATATATTGAGTCACTGTAAAAACCATTGAAATGAAATCATAACAAAAAATGCATTTGAATGTTAAAGCAGAACCTAGATTAGAATCCATATGTTCACTTTAAAGTCCATTACTATATGATTGGTGTATGTTTATTGAATTTCACCTCTCAATAAATATTCTTATTCAAGTTGAAAATCTTAATCCATAAATATCTTTGTCAAATTGATGATTTTACAATGCGTTTGTGACATTTGAATATAGTATATTTTGTAAAAAGTCCATAAGGATGCAAAAAATGAACCATGAAGCTTGCATGTACCCTATACACATATGATTTTGGGAGGAACTAGTTGAGAAACAAACCATCTTTTTTGAAACCTATTGAAGCAAAATGGGGGGATCTATTACATATATGGGTCAAGTGGCTTGGATGAAGGTTTGGAATAAGGGGAGGACTTAAAAAGAAGCAATTTTCTTATGATCACTTTGGCACCATGTAGTGGCAGTTAATGCTTGGAGAGCTAAAATCAATCAACTCCTTAATAATTAGTGCCCATTTTGTGGTGGAAGAGTGGAAGAAATAGAAATTCACCGCTTTTGGGAATCTCCCTAATCTTAACAAACTTGGCATTGGGCCATTAACATCATCAATAGGATTTGCACTAGGCCAAGTAAAAAAGGTCCGTGGAAAATGTTTAGTATCGATAAATGTTTCTTCATGGACAACATCAAGGGGCGTCTTAAGAAATTCAACCCTATTTGGCATATGCTTCAAAGAATCGCCATGTGGACTATTTGGATTGAAAAGAATGATCTTGTTTTCAATAAACATTATTGGTTTGTGCATTAGGTGGAATCTACTATGTGGAATTTACTTGTGGAGTATGCAAGGATTGTTTGGAAACATGCCATGTTTATGATTTGTAAAGCACTTGGGAAGGAAATGGCCTTTTTGTTTGAGTTTGACAAACTTTGGAGCTTTAGGTAATTGATTTGTCATTGCATTGGGAGGTGCATCATGTGGTGCCTTCATTGGCCTTTAGTTGGGGTTGTGTTGTGATTTATTCCTTGCCCAAGGCCCTCTTTGGCTTTGGCCTTTGGTTATAGCTTGGTGGTTGTATTTTTTCTTTCTTGCAATGGGTATTCTCATTTGCCAAAAAAAAATCAAATCAAATCTTAGGATTTTTTAAGAGGCCACTTCTTAATTTATTTTTCCAACTTTTTAATGTGAAAATTATTTAATAATAAATTTCAATGAGGGATACAATATTTAATTTATCATTGATTTCATTATCAAGATCTTTGGAGCCAAATATGTTTACAAATAATGATAATTTTACCATTTAATGCATTACCACGTATCGAATGCATTATCATTTTAAGATTTTGTTTCTTTTCTATTTAAACTTGCATACATAAAACTTTCAAAACATTGGTTGAATATCATGAACTCTACCATGTTGAGAAAAACAAAAGTATAAGCTTGGTCAATAAATTAAAAACTATGCAATATGAAAAATCTGTGTTACAATTTGAAAATATTCAATTTGACAAGCATTTCACCTTTTAGAATGCCATGTTGGGTTGGTTCTAAAATCATTATCTAAAACCTATAAACAAAAAATTTCATGGATATAAACATAACCCCTTTTGTGATTGATTATATAAAATGCTTGAAACAAGGTCTATTAAGATTACACCCATTCATGTTTTATATGTTACATAAATTAAATTATCAAAAAATTCAATGAATACCATGTGGCATGTTTCCTTTAATATAAAATTTCATATTTATGCATCCAATTCATTGTTAAGCAATGGTTGAATAATACACTTTTGTAACCCTCAAATTTATGATTAAAAAAAGATCAAATTGTCACAATAATAAGTTAAACATGTGAGCAATCAAAATTAAACCATGGTGAAGGTTGAACAATCACACTACAATAGTTGAAAATATTACAATATGACATTTAAATGTTAGTTTGGGTTTCATATATATATATATTTGAAACAACAAATTTGTAGAGAATCTAGTGACATTGCACAATGAAAATGATTGTTGTCCATTGGTTGGTTGCAATGGCTCATTTAAGTGTTACATTTAAATTGTTTCATTTTCATGTTTATGGGTGAGAGTTGATAAATAATTAACATTGCTTTTGGATGTAATAAACATAACTACAAGCTCAAATACAAGGTGTGGGTGGAGCTATTCTTATATAATAGTAAGTCTATCAACAAATGTTTATTGGCTAGTAAATAATAACATGGATGAAATTTGAACTTGTTTTGATTTTAGATAACAAATATGCACCAATATCTATTCAAATGGCACCATGTACATGCCAACAAATTCATGTTTTGAAACTCTTATTAGCACATGTAAGTTAATAATAATACAATGACTTGTTATAACATAATTTGGGTGAAGTTTGAGGTTGTTTGGACATGTTTGGATTGGTTTTGATGGATGGATCACAATGATTAAAACCATGTGATAATTTTCATTTTACATTGTTCTAAATTTCATGGTTATGGACAAGGTGAGAAATAACCTACACACTATTTTGAAAAAAAGTTTAAAATAGTATCAATTTTCGATATTTCAATCAAGATTATCGTTTTGGACCATTTTGAAGATATGTGCATGGAACCTTTTGTGAGGTGATCCATGTGGAAAAGATATAAAATCACACACATTTCGAGTTACATAAAATATTGAATTATAATAAAAATGTTTATGAATCACATGTGAGATAAAATAACATAACCAATTAACATTTGAATGTTAAAAACAAGGAAAATAACATTTCAATTGTTAATTTCATCTCTCAACCTATATATTAGTGCAAGATGTCATTGTCATTATATAGTCTACAATAACATAAACCACATCAATTAATGCTACCATAATTTCTTTTGGTTTTTTCATTAAATAGTTTCACAATTTTTTCATTTGTCCCATTTGACAACATTTGGTGCTTGTGGATAAAAGCATGGTTAGGTGATTCACTTTCTACATTTTGAAGTTGTACATCTTACACTAGTTAAAATTATTGTAGTTAATATACTTATTAAATTATAAATATTATAATTATCCCCAATGTTTTTTATCAAAATGATTGGCAAACCACCTTTTAGATATCATTAGACATGTGATTGGTTCAAAAAATGATGTGAAAATTTGAATATTTGAATATGAAATGGACCATAAATGATAAAAATTGATATAAATCATGAAAATTAATAATTTTTTTTTATTGTATTCAAAAAGTTTCAATGCATCTTATTTCATTTGATGATGGTCTATTTCTTAAATTTAAATATTAATATTATTATTCCATATTTTCTGAATTTACAATTTTTTTCATTCTATATGCATGAAAAACTTAGTGTCATCATTTCAAAAGCTCATTATAAGTCCATTTTTTCAAGAATTCATCCATAATTTTAAATATGATTATATTGCAGTACAAATAATTAAAAATTTGATAATATTAATGTCAAATATGGTTTTTTATTTTATTTTACTTACAACTAAAAAATATAGTTATGAGTCCACATAGTCCTCCTAATTTTCTTTTCATTATTTTGAAGGTTGGAAATCAAACTAGGTACATCAATGTAGAAAGTAACATGATACAAAGTTTCTAGTATGATGAAAGTGTGATTAATTCAGAAATTCTTATCTATCCTTGGTATTAATTTAAATATATTTTTCAACCATGAAAATCACTTTAAATTTCATTAGTTTTGTTCCATTGTTCAAAATTGAAAAACAACAATTGTGCACATGACTTCATGGAAGGCTTTCTATAACTACCAAAAATATAATGAGGGCCCCACAATTTGGGAGAGTACAAATCAAACAAACAATTATATTAACATATTAATAATTGCCTAATTTTCTTGTGACATACATTTGTAGCTTGTTACGCATGGCTATTTTCTATTATACAATGCAATTTTCTTTTAATAGGTATGAAAAATTGTTTAAGGTTTGATCACTAGAACCATTTTGTGGGTAGGATCATAGTTACAAAACAAGAGTGCATGCCAATCATTTGGACAACCAATCTTCTATAAATCCCCATATATTATCATTTGGTTGGTTGCTATGGTTAAAGATTAAAATGTGCTTTGACATACAACCACTTTCAAGGTTGATGAGCCTCATTGTTGTAAAAGCAATTGTGTTGATTTAATTTAAGTGATGGATGAAGGTTGAAGAGCCTTTTTCCCATAAAAGCTATTGTGTTGATTTTAGTTTTGAATGATGGATGAAGGTTTCAAGTGTAGGGTAAAACCCCATGAAGGGACCCTTCTGAAAATGCGTTGCTTAGGAAAAGATGACAATTGAATCTAGCCTTGCATTTGGGGAATATCCCCACCCATGGGCTTTACCCCTCACCAAGCACACTACAAAAATTTTATGAACCTAAACATACATAAATCATGACACATGGAAAGGGGACTCTTGTTACATCTAATCCTTAAGAGTGGAATGGATCTTACATCAATAAGTAAGCATAAATTCCCTCCCATTGGGGAGGAGTGGCACAAGATCCCTCCTCTTTTCTTGGCGGGATATTCATGTATATAAGTTACGCTCCAAATCCACAAAAGGATTTTGTGCAAGTGCTTTACGATTTTGAACATGGTGTATTATAACATTTCAAGCAAGAATGGCGAAGCATAAATGGTAGCAAATTCTTTCACACAAAAAAATAGATGGTCAAGTTGAAAGCCATAAACTTCTAACAAAAGACAAATGTTGGAAAGGTGTGGAAGTTGGGATCAAATTAATCTATTTGTTATAGTGCAATTGAAAGATCAATTTAAAGTCTCTCGAAGATGTTAAACATATGAATATGTTTAAACAAACCATTATCCCCTTTGAAAACAAAGAAAGCAACACATGTTTAACACCCCCACCCCCACAAGCCAAACCATCAACACTTAAGTTGTGTTTGTGAAACCCCAATGGGCTACTTGAGTTTAATTGTAGTGACAACCATTTTTGAAAAATAATTTCAAAACAATAAAAATCTATTGGTTCTGAAAGGTAAAAAAAAGTCCTCAAGGCAATTGTCTTTATATATATATATATATATTCTTGGATTAAAAAAATAACAACACCTAGCTTATTAAACAAGAACATACCATCATTTTGATACCTATGTGCATTGTTCCTCATTTGAGGATTATTACCATTGTCAACCGATTTTGGCAACTTAAATATGCAAAACATTGTTTCATCAGGTATGCTTTTATCATGTTTTATTGAATGGAAATGCTTAGGTTATTTTCTTGAGACGATTTAATTTTCAATCAACAAGGATCAAATGATTAATTACCCAATTGCAAGTCAAGCGATTTGCATCTTTCATAAAGATGCAATAAGCCTATATATGCCGCCCACCACCATCCCATCCCATCCCACCCTCTTGGTGCCCTTGGATCCATAGTTGTCTGCACTAGCCATTGCACATGGGAGTCGGTGGTGGGTGCATGGGACATTGTGAATAGAAAACAATACCCGTTCATTGTCCCTTCCCCCCCAAGGTGGACATGTTGTGGAGTGGCCATCCATTGTGGGTGGTGAGCTTTCTCTTTCTCACTTACATCGCTCCTCCTCGGTGTCCACTTCCTCCGGTCTGTTGAAGGTGGTTTCTTTTTAACCGAGCAGCACTTGAGACAAATTGGACAGCCTTCTTCGTAAGTACTGAATTTGACCCTGACAAACATAGTAATCCAATCCTGCATCTTTAGGGTGCAAGTTGACACACTATTTGAGCCCCGGTGGACTTGTCCCCTCTCCCACACTAGTTAGTGTGCTTAGATTTTACTCGGGTGTAGTTAGTACATACATACACACACACATGTACATGGTCGCATTTCCCCACGAGAACTACTCCGGTTTAAATCGTGTGTGTGTGTATGTTTCATGAGATAATTTTTGCACTTGGCTTATAAATGGAAGATAATTGGGAATATATATATATGGCTCAGCACCAATGGATTTTTGGACAAAATTTTCTTTTTTTTGGACCAAACAATAGAGAAAATCTTAGACAAATGCAATGGGTTTTTGTAGTGCAAATTTGTTGTTGAGTGCTTTTGTTAATTTGTTGGAAAAATTCGCCAAATTTGTGATATCATACAATTGGGGGGGAAAAAAAAAAAAGCCTCGCTTGGCATCATGGATGAATTCATTTTCACTATAAACTATAAATAATTTGTGGTTGATACTAGGTAGCCTGATTAAGATTTGTTTTAAATTCCTTGGTTAACTCTAGTTAATTAGTTACCACTTTCAGTCATGTAGGATGCAAAATTTGGAACCCAAAAACCAAAGGTAGGTTATTTCTGGAATCAAAGATTCAAACCCGAAACCCAATGTCCCTTCACTTTCCTCCTCTCCTCTCCCCTCCCAAAATATTGAAGGTCCCCACCCTCATCTCTGCCTTTCTCTCCCAAATTGACCGGCAAAGGAATTTGTTGCAATGTGAGCGAGTTTGAGTTCGAACAAAGAGACAAAGGCATGGCGACAAACGTTGCTGAGGTCACCCATATTTATGAAACATGACAAAGAATAAGATTGCGTGATCGGGTCTGGTCTGGTCTCACTTGATGATGGCTAAAAAGCTTTTGAGCACCTGATGGATCCTTTTTTGTATTGGTCCCATCTTCCGTTACCATGAGTTTTTTTGTCAGAATTTTGTGTCTGAAAACACCTCCTTCCTCCTCCTTACGGCCATCCTTTTTGCCAACTTTGGCTCCCCTGAGCACCCCCCCCACCCCCCTTTTTCGTTACATGTTATTTTATTACTACCAAAAGCCAAATATAGGTACAAAACATATGATAAATTATAAATGTTGCATATAAATTATTTCCCTTTAAAATAGCTTAAAAATAGCCCATGATATTAAAAAAAAATAGTTAAAATATTTTCTATGAAATTAAAAAAAACTGAGAACTAATCATTTTTACATTATAAAATTTCAGTAAGTTATTATAGATATATTATTTATTTCTGGGGTTTTATTTTAAAAAATTGGTGTGAAAGACCAAAGCATCTGGCTGAGGAAAATGATTATTAAGGAGGCCCCCAAATGATGAGACGACGAGCTTCCAGGTTCTCTCTGGAATGTCACTTTGTCCTTTTCCGGAACAAATGGTGGGGGGGGGTGGGTATAGTGTTTGTCGGTCAGTTTGGGGGTCTGTTTGACTGTTCTCCTTCTTCCTCGTCCACCTCCACAAACGACATGATGCGATCTTTTAGAAGTGGATCACTTACACTCACTCGCTCCGTTTTGACAAAATTTTGCCGAAACCGAATTCTCATTCTCACTCATGATATATTATACATACATACACTCTTTTGAGATCCTTACTTTTTCATTATTATTTATTCTTTTTTTTTCCTCATGAGTGCCAGGGGTGGTGCTCCTGCTGCTGGGGTTTTTTTTTTGGATTTTATTCCTAACTGTTTTTTTGGTGTCTTATTCATGTACTGCTTATAAGGTTTATTCAACTGTTGTGCAATTATTTGAATTTAATGAAGCACTGCCCCGGTTGCAAGTTTTCTTAAAAAATAATTTCGGAATCAAAGAACTTCCGGTTCTGGTTTTTGGAAAAAAAGAGAGAAGAAAGACAAAATTAAAAAAATAAATAAATCATAATCAAAGAATCCTCAATTTTAATTTTTGAAAAAATTTTAATCAAAATCTAAAGAAATTGCCTGCTTCAAAATTCTTAAAGAATCAGAGTACTGGTTTCGATGGATGGAAGAACATCACTTGCGGTTTTATAGCTGGCAGTTGGTTGTCGTCCGATTCTATTTTTGTTATCGGAAACTGTGACTGACTGACTACCTATTGGAACCGGTTATTTGACGTCTTGAGAGAATCACAGCTAATGAACCCTAGGGAACCGTTTTGATAACCATGGAGTCTGTTTCTCTTGTTTTCTGATAACCGCTCATCACTGCTTTATTCTTAATTGGAAGACAAAGTGTTTTCAATTTATTTATTTATTTTTTATTTTATTTTATTTTTTTGGGGTGGGTTTTGCCAGTTCCATTTGGGACAATGTGAATTGCAGTCAGAAATGACATTGTAGTGATGTGAATTGACAGTGGGGAACATCTGTTATGCTTTGAAACATCAGGCTCCATTTGCTAGAACTCCTTACAACCTGACGGAACAATGTCTCACTAGTTACTAGTTTCATGCAACACCTACATCCATTATATGGCTATTTGGTGAACGAAGCACTTAGTTTGGTTCTTAGACTAATTTGTTGCAACACACACATTTATTTATCCATCCATCCATCTATCCATCCATCATAGTGCTTAGTTTGGTTCATTTATCGGATGCAAAATCTATCCACACATTTCTTCATTCATGCATTCATGCATCCATTCATCCAGTCTAGTGTCACTTGCCCATTATCCTTACATGTACAATATTTTGAAATGCCATTGATAAGAGAGGCCCTAACTTAATACCAATTTCAGTAAATGTTATTGTGAACAACAACAATTGGTGGATTTGGTCTTGGGGGGGAGCGGGATGGTGAGTGTTCCTTTGTATGGGTGAGGTTAAAAAACATGTCAAATACTAAAGAACATGAATTTTTTTTAATTGTTAGTGGAGCTATGTTTCTACTTCATACAATGTATTTTTCGTGTTGCAAGTTTGGGATTGTTATGCTTTGGAGTGGGTTCTTCTATTTTAAATTGTTTGTAATGTTCTTTCTCTTCTCACATGATTTCGTCTTAATGGTTTTCTTTGCGGGTCTTTGTGTTGGGTAACTCCCTGGGGTTCTTCCATTTAATTTAATTTTTTAATATTCCTTCTCTTCTCACATCTTTGCATCTTCATGGTTTTTTTCTTTGCGGTCTTTGTGTTGGGTAACACCCTCAAAAGAGGGCTATACCAGAAACCAGGTCCTCCCTCGTCACCAGTTGTCTTACATAGAGTAGATTATTTTGGTAATGCCCTCAACGTCCTCGGTCAGTACCTTACAACACTTTAAACCCCCCCGCCAACCTCCCCCCCGCCCCAA
>Ga0209208_10009297_pt1 | contig 12938 bp, 8 predicted proteins | sample S1TSphfallax_3_FD_187694 | JGI IMG/M metagenome (GOLD analysis project Ga0209208, IMG submission 187694) | Host-associated microbial communities from peat moss isolated from Minnesota, USA - S1T2_Fd - Sphagnum fallax MG (SPAdes) (version 2) | ecosystem: Host-associated > Plants > Peat moss >...
CTGCACATGCCATTAGTCCAGGCCAAAAAATGGTGACAAACAGTTTTGGAAATAAAAATTCTGTGCAATCAATGGGAAGGTTCGACATGCAGTCATGATGGACCCTGTTTTTTCCTTTTGGGGGTTTGGGGGGGGCGGGGGGGGGCTGCGGATTTTTTTGGGTTGTTTTTCCCTTGTTCCCAATGTGTTCTCATTATGTTCCCATCAAGTTCCCAAATGCGTTCCCCAAGATGTTCACAATAGCACCTGGGTTTAATCCCATAGGATTTGCCCAAAGTTCAACTGGCCTTTATATAAACTAACAAGGTCATATCCAAGGGTGGACATTTGTTGATGGGCCACTCAATATGCCACCTCTATTTAAAATAAAAAAAGTTGTAAGCGCAACCATGATCCAATTAATACCAATCACACTAATAGTATATTAATTAATAGACTAATCATGTCAACAGATAATTGGGAAATAAGTGGCGGTAGCAGAAAGGCCCATTCAAAAAATAGCATCATTGGTTTGATCTGATCTAATAATTGTCTAATGAGGTCCATGAATATTCATCTAGAGACTAGTGCACTGGATATTCATTTATAGGTGGCTTACGAACTGTTCGACCTCAAAGGAGTCAGTCCCAGCGTTGTTTTTTCAAATCTGCAGTGTAGCAGTGGTGGCAAGAATCCCAAGTCAATATATGCGACATAATTGGCAACAGTTTAATGATTTGGCCATTAAAACTGTCGCCCACAGGCAGCCCTGTGGCGACACTCTCTCCGAACAACTTTAATACTCTCTCGATTTTCGCAATTTCTTTTTCAAAAAACAGGCCGTTTTCGCCAGATTTTGGAGGCAGAGTCGCCTTTTGGCGATTTTTGGCCAAAAACCAAATCACTGCCAAGGATCTTTCACGTTTGCAACCATACGTTACTTTTGGAATCATATGGCCTTTTCTACTGCGATACAGCTGCCTGCAACTACGGCTTTGCCGATTCCATCGGTTGGATGTGCAACTAGGCATCCAGATTTACCGATACTTGAAGGCGGTAGCGCAAAGAAACGAACGCCCTGGTTGCTACTTTACAAATTGGGTCTGAGAGTTGCTCTGCTTCTTCATGAGAGGATACAAGCTGCGCTTACAATAAAGTGTTTTCTGTATGCATGGTTTGCTTGTGTGGGTACTAGATTCACAGTTGAAACGTGGAGTGACAAGATTAAGATCATCTGTTATTTGTGGTCTGCATCTGTGGACAAACAAATGGAAGTCTGGATGGCCACGTTGTTGTTGATTGCAGTACTGCTGGAAGCTCTAGTGTGCAATCTGTCCACTGTTCCAGGCGTGTCAGCTCAAGCTCAAGGTTTGTGGCTCATTCATACAAACTGTCTCTAATATGTGCACCATTTCGTAGTATGAACTATGTACCACTCTTGTTCGACTTTTGAAAATTAGATAGCTCTCAATTCCCTTGTATGCACATGTTTCTTTGAATGTGAAATACAAAACTGAATTTCCTAGCAAAATGTGATGAAACTTGAAGAAAAGCTTGAACTAGTCTTCAAAGAGTTTGGATTTCTTTGTGGAGACGTGAATCAACATTATCTCCTAGTATTTTTACTAAGGTCTCGAAGTTGTGCCCAAAGGTTGATATTTGAGGCCATCCATCTTACCTTTTTTTTGAACAAAAAACAACTATAACTAACGCATCAACCAAGCAAGGTGCAAATCAAGTAACCAAATTTGTTGGCAACTGGCTTCGCAAGATGTCTGGTACATAATCAACGAATCATAGGTCTAGTCCAGCTCTGTTCTCTCAAATGTTTAAGGTTCACCACTTCGGTTCTCAGCATGCGAGTGGCCTCAAGATATTATTCAACATGAGTTGACTTCATTTTTTCACGTTGGCATGCAGGATCCATCTTTGTCGATTGTGGTTCAAACGCCGGGTATGTAGACAAAGTCACAAATATATCATGGGTCCCTGATGCTCCATATATAACATCTGGTGTAAACGGATATGTCCCTAGTGCCCGAACGAATTATCCAAGCTTCTCCGAATTCACAACCGTGAGATACTTTCCTGATTCTCGCCCCAAAAACTGTTACACCTTTTATGTAGTGCCAAAACAAACGTATATAATCAGAGGGACATTCTTCTATGGTTCTTATGACAATGCCACCACACTCCCTAGCTTTAAGATGGGTATAGATGGGAATATTGTCGCCAATGTTACCTTTCAAGACGCTAATACATTTGTGTATTATGAATTTAGTTATCAGACTCAAGCGACTAATAACGTGACATTTCTATGTCTATTACGAGACTCCTCTAATTCTGTTCCATTTATTTCTGCAATATCTTTATCGCAATTGCCAAATTCTTATTATGAGTATGCAGATTATTTTCCTATTTACATCTCCGAAACAAAATACAGGTGGAACTTTGGTGGAAATGGAATCATCAGGTATGTCAGCTAAATTATGTTGATTCCAAAGTTGCCCATCATGCTCCCCATGTATTGATCAAGTTGTGATAACTTTGTTTGTGAAGTGGGGTTAAGTTATTCCTTGAAGAGTTTTCACCCAATATCATTGAATAATCACAGCACTTGGAAATCGCATAAAATAACAATATCACTGATGGGACCACAAAAGTATGCTTCCTGATTAATGTAAATAGATTACCTCTAGTATATTGAAGCTTTAGACACACTAAGTATTAATGATCACTATACTAAACACGCATATCGCATTTACGTTTGATGTGTCATAATCTTACTAGCTCCGAATCCTTTGGGAATGACTCCCTTGACCTATGGTTGATTTGTATACAAGTAATCGTAGTTTGCTTATCGTTCTATTTTAATATCATTTTCGGTTATTGCAGATTTCCCGATGATGGTTACGATCGATATTGGTTTCCTGTGCAAAAGTCGAATGCAACACTTGTACAAAGTACCGATTCAGGGCTGCAAAATCTAACGAGTAACCAATCAATCTTACCAATGTCTGTTAACGGATATGACTATCCCCCTGACGCAGTCATGCGCACTGCCCTAACCGACACTACGGGCAACATGACAATCAACTTCCCAGCTGACACCAACAGCTATGCAGCATATCTGTACTTTTACTATGCTGAACTAGATCCAACTGCAAATGCTACTTCACGGAAATACTATGTACTGCCATCTGAATTATATTATCCCAGCTTCGTAAACCCAATCCTCAACCAGACAAGTGACTATCCTGATGCCCTTTTTCTTGACTTTGACTACTACGGACCTGGATTGGATATTCTTCTCTATCCAGACCCCACTAGTCTTCTGGGTCCCTTGGTGAATGCCTTGGAGTTTTTGAAAGTCGGAGACCAAATGGTTAAACTAACAAACTTTCAGGATGGTGAGTTAATCATCTGGTTATGAGTTCTGGTTTTCAGTTGTCTTTTCCTAATTATCATCAGAAGACGCCTATGACATTTCACACAAAGGGAATGATTTTCACATTTCAAGTTAGCATGTTAGAGAGAATCATCCATGATGCAATTCAGTTATTTTGCTAAATTTAGTGTTGGACCTTTTGACGCTAACTTCTGTTTTGTTCAACATTGCCTTACAAAAAAATTTCAAGTTTGACCCTGTTGATATAAAAAGTCTTCAATTGCATCATAATGGCTCACGACTAGAGCAACATGGTTTTCCATTATGAACCACATGACATTACCAAAACAAGGATAAACTTCAATCCATAATTTCTAAATTTTAATCTACGAACTTATTGGCTCAAAGTATTGCTGAAGGTTGTGACAACTAATAGAAACTAATCTGTGATGTGCATGTAGCACTTGCTATTGAGGAGATAAAGTCAATCTACAACCTTACTGATTGGGGCGGTGATCCATGTCTTCCATTTCCGCATCCTTGGGTTACATGTAGCTTTGACAGCAATTCCATCCCTTCAATTATTGCCGTGTGAGTAATTTTCCTATTCAACTATATAGCCATTTTATTGATGTTGTAGAAGATCCTAAAATATTAAATGATGCATCCAACTTTCATTCACAACATTTGTGTCAAATTACAATCTTTCTTCATTTAAATATGGAATCAATGACAGGAGCCATTATCAAATTTCAATGACAATGATTCATTTGAACTAGTTTAGATAGGATGATTATGGACTCTCATAGTATTTCATCTTACCAGATTCTAGCCTGAAATTTGTTTTAGCCCATTTCCAAAAAAGAGGCATGGAAAGGAGTCTTTTTCAATTTGGATTTTTTTTAAAACAAATTTTCAACACCATAATCACAAAAAAAAAAATTCAATATTTTCTCCACCAATTTACATCTTATTTTTTTCCAATTGAATTTGAATTCAATTCAATTGAATCTTCATCTAAATATTCAATTCAATTCAAAATGCATGCAATGTCAATTAATATTTTCATTTAAATGGAACTTAATTTTCACAAAATTAATTCATTTTTTCCATCCATTGATTAGTTAATCATCATTGGTAGTGCTAAGCAATGTGGAGCCCAAGTTTGCTTAATATAATATTTGTAAAATACCCCAAACTGGGGGTTTTAGGCCTAGTTTTGCACAAAACTGGGGATTAAATAAGAAGTCATGATGAAAACTATATGAAAAGCCCGGGGGACAAAACCAGTTTTGGACCTAAATTGGTCTTAAGGGAAATTTCACCCCCAATTTTGGATTTGTTGTACTTGTGCCTTGGTTGGCTCATATTCTTTATGGGATTTGGCCTTGTGAAAACAAGATTCACAAATCTTTTAAACTGAGACATTCTTTCGTGGAATGGTACCTAATGTTGCTCACTTCATAGATACACACAAATTGAGGACGAAGGAGGGGTTAGAGGGTCAAATCAGAATGTGACTTGATAGATAATAGTTCTTCACAGGGCTGCACTGTTAGGCCCAGAAAGGGCACTGAATACTGCTCAATGGGGGAGGGGGAGTATTTAGCATCTTGCTAAACTAACAGACATAAGCTATTGAAAGCTTGTAGACTAGAAATGGCTGTAATACTATTTCACTATGGTTTAGGGTCGTGCAAACTTTCTGAGACACAGCAAACGTTTATTTGTATCTTCAGGTGTTGACCCAGCTCAGGTCCCTTGGCTTAAGAGACATGAGCGAGCTTTTAATAATATTATCCTACTAATGACTAGCTAGCCACCAATGATAGTCTAATCTTATAAAAATTGTCATGTAACCTAAAGGCCCACAATGATTCCTGGGGATTTGAAATATGATGCAAAATAATTTACAACTTGAGGGGTTATTTTGTCACCTGTGACATTTGGTCACTTTTAATGTTTTATAGATCATAGCAAGATTTTTACTAATCTACTTGCTGGAACTTATGATTAACTATTGGTTAACCTCTGGTTCTAATCATTTTGTTTTCAAATTTACATATATTGGTTTTGGTTTGAGTTTCAACGCACATAATTAGAACCTTGAACCCAATTTTGGGTTTGAGTCTTTAGATATATTATTTTAATTTTGAAAATCAGACCTGATTTTGATGTAATCCTTACTAATTGAAACCAAAACCAGAGCTGACGACTTTAACCTGCCAAACTGAATACCCACCCAACATAGGAAATAACCCTCCTATATTTGTTGGTACATCATATACACAAGTTATTCACAGAGAATAACTGTAATTATACTTCATGTCTTATGTTTTGTATGATGTCATTTTTATGAATTTCAACTTGTGCTTAATACTAATCCATCAACATTTCACATCCAGGCAAGACTTTCATATCGTTCATCTAACTTTTCTAAATGGGACCTCATGTTGTGATGTCTGACAGGAATCTTGCCCAATACAATCTAAGTGGGCCCATTTCTAACGGCTTCAACAACCTTGTAAACCTCATCCAGTTGTAAGTAACTTTCATAAACAATATTCTATTATCTTAGAGTTGGTACCAAGTAGGAGTGAACATGTGGGATTTTGGTAGCAATCAAAATATTCTAGATTCTAGGTCATCTTTATTCACAAGAAATGTTTTTGAGTTCCTCTCTTGCATTTAAAAAAATTAGAAAATCCCTTAAGAAACCAATGCATGCACATACATATCCCCTATAAGATCGTACTCAATAGAATAATGAATTGAGTTTTTTTTATATTTATGCCCTTTGTGATTTGTTTGAAAAATGATTTTTTCAATTTAACTCCCATGGGGAAAGTTTAATTATCTCTTATTCTTGAGTTTTTTTAAACATCACAAAGGTGATCATCAAAACTTTCTCCTTAAAAAAAGGAGTAAATATAATACAATTATTATTTACATTAATGAAAGTGTGCTTGATTAGTTGTTTTAAGGCAAACTAAAGTCTTGAATTGGATAGTAAAGCAATGTTTGAGGTTTAATCTTTTTGATAACTTGAAATGAGAAACTTTCTCTTTTTCTACAAAAAAATCCCAAGTGGTCCCACTTTCCCCTCCAACCACCTAAATCAACGATGATCCAAATTATGGTGCAATTCATGTCTCTAAAGATAGGGGATTTGCAACCATTTCCCCCACAAGTAGCTTGTAAATCTTTGTTGGGAATCATAAAAACATGGATGGTGTAGCAATTACAAGCATTTGGTATTTCATTAAACCCCATAAATGTTGGTCTTAGGGTTTGAGTGCAGATGATAGTTGAGGTGCATTCATAAATATTCACATGATCTTACATATATTAAATCGGCTTTTAATTTAAGACCTTTGATCCAACAATAATCACTCCAACATTCAACTCATAATTTAACTAATTGGCGATGATAGTAAAGAAAATGGTTGTTATGATCACACAAGAGTATATATTATTTATTTTTATATGGTTATTATACATATTGTAATTTTAATAATTGCATATTGGCTAGTTTTTCAGTGATGGTGTGTTTTCATCTATTTTGCAGGGAATTGCAAAATAATGCACTGAATGGTTCTATACCTATACTGACACAATTAACGAGCTTAACAACATTGTGAGTACACACATCAACCTTATGTAACTTATTTAAGATACTCTCATTTTTAGATCCACTATTTGGACATGAAGTCAAAAACATGATTCATGGCCAATGGCATTTTGTCTTATTATATATACATTACATCTGTAAATGTAGTTAAATATTAATTTCTTTATCCATTGTCCATTAACCTCATTAATATTTTGTAAATAATAGATAATTAAGTCTTTTTCTGCCATTATAACCTGAATATTTTAGGAACTATTCAGTATATGTTATGTTTTTATATTTTTGTTTTGATAGTTAGAATATGCATTGATTCAGGTGTGCCCTTTTTATTCTTAGATTTTGAAAAGATATTGTGAAACATTGTTGGGTTTTGATCTACAATAGGAATTTGCAAAATAATTCTCTATCTGGGGAGCTTCCATATTGGTTGGTTCAACTACCACATCTATCACTGTTGTGAGTACTCTACTATATAGTTTCCACTTCAAAAAGGTTATTTGCATAAAATGTTGATTTTTAGAATCAACTTACAAGATTAAACGAATATTAATTCATGATTGAACCTTTAGATAGGACTTTAAAGTTTAGTAGTAAGTATTTAAATACTTACATGTTTCTTTTTTCATTTTCATATTAATCACAATAATGTAATTGCACAAGCCAAATATATAAGTATATCATAACATAATTTGAGTTATTGGTCTATGTTGGGTAAAAATGTCCAACAAAGTTGAAAGACTTCAAGCAAGTTGTGACATTGGACTTTCTACAATGTGGAACAGGTTAGTGCAATATAACAATTTTAGTGGCGCTATTCCCCCAAGTTTCATTCCCAACAATGGCACTTGGACTTTCTTGTAAGTAAAAATCAAAGATCCAAAAATTTGGCGCCATCTTTGCATATACATTTTTCATGCTTGTGAAAATAGTATCTTTTGAAACTTATGAATTTGTATCCATTGTCTTTGTTATCAAGAAAAATAGTGGTTTCGATTCACCAAATTTGACAAATGTGTGTTTGTGAAAACTTGAAGGTATACCCCAGGAAACCTATTCTTGGAGTCACCAATATCCAATCCCAAATCTACAAATATTGGAATCATAATTGGTCCTATAATAGGTGGCTGTGTAACACTTGTTGTCATCATTTGTGTCATTGTTTATTTTCAACATAAAAAACGACATGGCAAAACCACCAAAGCTAGTGGACATTTGCAAATGATGAAGTCTTCTCATCGAGGTACGTGACAAAACATTCGATATTTGGTAATTGATGTGTTCACCTTTTGTAGTCACCATGTGTATTTTAAACATTTTTTAAAAGAAAATTGAGTGAAAATGTGGTAGCTTGCACAAAATATTATCCCAAATGGTATTTTTCATACTCCCTAACAAAGTGTTTATACCAAAATGGTACAAGAACATAATGATATTTGAATGATAAAATCACATTGATGAATATGAACTTAACTATCTAATTCTATGAATGTTTTAAAGTTGAATATTATCACATTGTACTTTGTTTGAGTTAATAAATGTGTAACAAAATAACTTAACATATCACATGGTGATCAAAATTTGATGTTTTGAAAAAAAAACATTTGTCAACAATTAAACATCCAAGTGTATTCAAAAACTTATAAAATGTGTTTATTCAATATCATATTAAATTGGGATAATTTGACAAAAGTCAAATTTTAATGAAATTGTCCATTGAAAGGAGTATATCAAAAACTAATATTTTGAATTTGTCGTTTGAAGAAAAAATATTCCTACAACCATCCTTGAGGGAATCATGTTGTTCATAGTTATGACATTCTTGGTGCGAGAATGTTATGGAAGCCCAAAGAAGCAAGAATTTTAAAGAATTTTATAGAATTTTAATTGGTAAACAGTGTAATTTGGTAAACATTCGCGGGTAAAGAATGTTATGACAAGGTGCTAAATGAAGAATTTTAAAGAATTTTAAGTTGCAAAATGAAGAATGTCATCACTAGGATGTTGTTTGAATTTTTGAAAACCTCAAATCCATGATTACTTGAAATGAATATTGTCACTTTAAAACTGTACAAGGATAATTTATTCAAAAATTTGTTGTGCCTTGACACTCACACCAAATTTTCCCCAAATTTGGGAGGCACTAAATCATGATGTCAAAAAGTGATGTACATAAAATTAACTTTGAATTCATTCAAAAAGATGCATAAGTGCATCTAACAATTGAATATCTTGAAAAGAATTAATTTATGAACTTTCTTTAGAGTTCCAAATTGAACACTCATCTATATAGGTGAATGTAGTCTTCCTTGTAAATCTATGTCACATGTTTTTCACATCCTAATCATTTGACGTGAAAAAAAAAATCCAAGTTCATCAATAATGCCATTATTGGAAAAATAATAATTCTAGTCACTAGTCCCCTTTGAGCATATTGAATATGTCCAAAAAATGTACATGTTATCATGGTTAAGTTCACCCTTTTATTCCTTTAAAAAAATTTATGAAAGAATTTGAGAAATTTTTTAAAACCAATTTATATGTAAAATGATTAATGTTAATATCATACTTTGGGTCCAACCATGATATTAGGAGCCACAAGTGCCCCCTTAGACCATTGTTCTATTCTTAAAATCTTTTTAATGTCTTTCAAAAAACATTAAAAAACTTTTAAGTTTTTTTAATGTTATTATGTTAAGGTGTATTTTTAAAAATATCCAAAAAATGTCATTAAAAAATAGTTTCAATTTGTGATTTTAATGTCAAAATTGCTTTTAAATTGCTTTTATGCAAGGTAATAAGCAATGGTTACAAGAGGTTAAAAGTCTTTATACATATTTCTCACTCATTAAATTGATTCCAATTTTTTTTTATTTGTACGTAATGTATTCACAATAAAATTTTGTAAAATATTATTCTTTTAAAAAAAATAAAATTTACAATCAAAAGTTCAAAAAATTAAGTAGTGGTTATGACTACTTTTGGTACATGTTAGTATGATTGCACCATTTGGCACATATTCTAAAAACTTTAAAGATTTATTTTTAATTAATTTCATTTTGTTTCTTTCTAAACAATCTTTTGATTGTTATCAACTTTATTAAATTTGATAAATTTCAAATTTGTTAATAGTAATTTATTGTTTTGAAACTTAACTTACATACGAAATAAACCACATGTGAAGTGTGTTAATGAAAAGATTGTATATAGTCTTGCACTAAATAATGTGAAAGGGTAAAAACATGTAAAGGATTTTATTTCAATTGAACATTTGCCTTGCTAGAAAAGTTTATCAAAATTATATGAAAAGAAATTTGGGTGGTTTAATGTTTGTTGATTAAATGAATGGAAGGTTATTGGTCTTTCACTTCATGTAAAACACAACTAAACCATTATGTACATGTTTTTGTTGGAATTCATTTTATGTATGGTTAATGCAATCTATGACATAGTTATACCAACATTCAATTGCATGCAAGCAAGATTAATGACTTAATGATCATGTAGGTGCGAAGCCTTATTCACTTGATGAGGTTATTGTTGCAACTAACAACTTCAAGACAACGATTGGAAAAGGAGGCTTTGGACATGTATATTATGGCAAGCTTGAAGATGGACAAGATGTGGCAATCAAAGAGCTTGATGTTAAATCAGCCCAAGGACCATCTGAATTCTTTAATGAGGTTTGTAAAAGTTCAAGAGTTTTTTTGTAACAGTTTGTAATGAAATTAATTCAACTTGGTTGTGAAACCAAAAATTTCAACCCATTGAACTATTTAATGTATTCCAATTTCTTTTATTTGTTTATATTTGCAGCAAGGGGTATTTAATTCCTTCCCTCCATATTTTAGAATGCATTATCAAATCATTCCAAAATGTTAACTTTGAAATTTGATTTTATAACAATATACTAGCATCTTAACAATTTTTTAAACCTTGATTTTGGAACTATATTATTCATTATATGTTAAGAATCACCATCCTAGAATTTGAAAATATGCCCCCAAAGTATTGAACTTATTTAAGATGGACACATTTAGTACCCCAAAAAAAAAAAACTAAAAACAACTCATGGACTAACAAAATCATTCAAATGAGTTATGAAACCATGTGGATCCCACATCCCAAATATTAAAGGACCCAACACTTAAGTCACATACTTGAAAAGAATTTTGAATCATGTGGCTCACTGACTTTAATGAATTTCATCATTTAGTTATTTAAAATGATGTTCAAAATTATCGAAGGGTTGACATTTCAAGTATTCATCTTCAAGAACCTTGACCTATTCAATGTTGAATGAATGTGATTGATGTAGGTTGATGTTTTATCAAGGGTGAGCCATCGAAATTTAGTATCTTTAATTGGATATTGCCATGAAGATAATCGACAAATGTTGATTTATGAGTACATGCATAAAGGCTCTTTACGTGACCATTTATATGGTAATATCAATTCTTATTCAAGTTTTGATTTTGAATACTTGATTGGTTCATAGGTTCTAATATGTGTAAAAACCTTTTTATACATTAGAGAATCACCTAAAATGATCATATCTTTGGGTCCTCCTTTCACTCCCTACACCTTATGTTAATTTCAAACTTTGTTATTTTTTTAATGAAGGAATTTAATTGAATAAGAGTTGAAACTTAATATCACAATATTCAATGCACAAGATTCAAATAATTATGGCAAGTAATAAACACATCAGTAGTGAAAATGTTTAAGAACAAAAAGAAAGATAAGGTGAAATCAAATTATCACAAAATTAAGTATAATTTGAATTTCACCTTGTCTTCACTCCCCATTTAAATGCAATGAATGTTTTTTTTATATTAAAAAATTAACCCCCTTAATGATTGAACTCAAGGTACAAATATATATACTTTCCACTTTACATATATTTCTATTGATCAACATGTTTTAATCATGTTGTTATTGTCATTTATAATTGCTATTGTGGTTAATGAATTTTTTTTAGATGGAAAAATGTTGTCAAAGTTCAATTGTAAAACTATGATTTTCATTTATATAAAAAACAATTCATGAAATGAATCACCCAAAAAAATATTTTTCCAAATTATCAAATTTTTATTGTAAGTTCCAACTACATGTAGCCAAGAATATAGAATTATCCTTAGATTGTTTTATTTTCATATCTTGTTTATAGCCAAATTTGGCTAAATCGTCCTATAGATGGTCACCTCTTTGGTTACATCACAAAATGGAAAAAATAGAACATTAATTGTGGTTGCACAACAATAAATAAATAAATAAATCCATGTTAATATTATTTTTTTAAATTAAACACAGGTGACTTATCAACATTGACAATTGAACAACTTGATTGGAAAACACGCATGAACATTGCTCTCAATGCAGCACAAGGTAAATGATTCAACTTCAATATGATTATTGTTGAACAACACTCTTTGCAAACCAATGTAATTTTATTTTTGTAACTTATTCTTTTGCATGGCAAATTTCAATTTTGGGCCTATCAAAACAAAACATGAAACAATATATCTTTAAGGAAAAGTTTTATTAGTAATTATGCCTTCCTAACATATTTACATAGTTATATTTTTAAGACATTTAAATTTGGAATTTGCAGGCTTGGAATATCTACATTCAGGGAGCAATCAATGCATTATTCATCGTGATGTTAAAAGTAGTAACATTCTACTTTCTAGTAATATGGAAATTGCAAAAGTTGCAGATTTTGGTCTATCAAGATTAATATATGGAAAAGATGATATTACTCATGTTACAACAAATGTCAAAGGAACTGCAGGGTATCTTGATCCAGAGTGCGTACTTAACCTAATGATGACATTCTTCATTTTGCAACTTAAAATTCTTTAAAATTCTTCATTTAGCACCTTGTCATAACATTCTTTACCCGCGAATGTTTACCAAATTACATTGTTTACCAATTAAAAT
>Ga0209208_10009298_pt1 | contig 12937 bp, 5 predicted proteins | sample S1TSphfallax_3_FD_187694 | JGI IMG/M metagenome (GOLD analysis project Ga0209208, IMG submission 187694) | Host-associated microbial communities from peat moss isolated from Minnesota, USA - S1T2_Fd - Sphagnum fallax MG (SPAdes) (version 2) | ecosystem: Host-associated > Plants > Peat moss >...
GGGGGGGGGGGGGGGGGGAGGCAAGGGGGTCGTGGGGGTTGTGCTTTCATTACAAGGACATGGTGGGTTTGATTTTAGTAAGGACCTGGAGATCTTCCCAAGAGTACAAGCAAATCATGGCTGATTTTGGGCTTTCATTTGAAATTTCTCACTTATCCTTTACTTCCCCTTATTATAATGCTCTTTAATAATCTTAGGTCAAGTGTTAGGTACCTATTTCATAGGATAGTTGAGTAAACATTATGAAATGAATGAATGAATGAATGAATGAATATTGGGTACCTACTAGTTAAGTGACTTGGTGGTAATCACCTGATTTAATTAAGAAAACATCAGATTATTAGTGAGCCCTTAAGTAGAAAAAGAGTGTGTATGTTTCTTGGGGTCTTCACATTAGGTCAAAACAAGAGTGAGATTGTTTTTCCCCAAAATTCAACTCAAATTCCCTTTGTCTCAAAAGTAGAAGTAGACTCTAGTTAGTAGTAGTAGTAGCAGCTAGCATGCGAATTTCTTTACAAAAGTCAATTTAAATGGAGACCCAATTTGAAAATTTCCCAAGGACAGATTTTTCAAAATTAATTTAATGTAAATGTTAACTTAAGTTGATTGAATTAATTAAAATTTTCCCTTTTTTTTTGGATGTTTAATTTGAAACAAACTCCACTGAAAAAGAAAAAGAAAAAGAAAAAAGAAAAAAGAAAAAATCTACCAGAATCGTTGATTCTTCATTTGGTGGACGAATCAACAACGGATGTCAAATTTTGTTCCTGTAATTGGTAGGCTAATTTACAAAAATTCGTAGATTCTGGTGCGGAGAGAGATTCTGAGTACCTACAACAGCGGAATAGGTTAAGGCCGAACCCGTCTGGAAGGTAGGTAGGTAGGTCGGTAGTCAAAGTAGGTAGCTAGATTTGAAACCAACCTCTCCCCGAAAAGGAAAGAGAAATCTACCAGAATCGTTGATTCTTCATGTGATGGAGAAATCAACGGATGTCAAAAACAGTCATTTTTCCATCCTGTAGTAAAAATCGCCTAATCTACAAATTCCGTAGATTCTGATGCGGAGAGAGATTCCGAGTATAACGGTCGAGCAGGTTAGCCAGAACCGTGTGATAGGTAGGTAGGTATGTAGGTAGGCAGGTAGGTCCGTAGAGTGCCTAGGGGAGTCTGAAGCTCTCCTCCCTTCGTCTCTCTCTCTCGTCTCGCTCCTTTCTTCCTCGCGTTCTGTTGTCGCGCGCGCTAAAAACAGGGTTTTTCATTTGCGTCATCACTAGGGATCTCTGTTTTTTCCCGCCCAAGAGACCATCGTCATCCTATGCTCCGCCTACTCTTTGTCGTCGCCAACAGGTGTGCAAATTTTTGGAATCGGAAACAGAAGTTTTGGACGTCGTTTGTGCAAATTGGGTCACTCTCTGGGTGTTTGTGTCTCTGTATTTGCTTGAGACAAAGGCATTCGTTTAAGGGTGTGTGCCTATCGCTCGACTTCTGTCCTCCTGCAAGCCTTGTTTTCCTAGGTTTTCTGTTTGTGTCCTTGGCGTTTCCGTCGTTTGTTTGTTCCATTCAGTATCCCCCTTTTTTTGCTTTTTTTTCTTTTTGAAGAAAAATGTAGTACTACTGAGTGGGAAGTCGGAATTGTGAGCCGTTGGTTTGTTTGTTGGTGGCGTGCTGAGTGACTCATTGCGGGTGAACTCATGCGGCGGGCGTTGGTGCCGCTGTTGGTTTTTTTTTTGGAGTTCATAGACTTTTTGTGTGATCTTTGAACTGGGACGACTTGCTTTGCGTGTCTTGGAGATGGAATTCGTGGGGTTTGTGGAGAGGGTAGGTTGTTGGTGAAGTTGAGAATAGTAGCGGAGGGGAATTTTATTATTATTATTTTGGCCTTGGCTTCTCTTGGAGCTTGGTGATGGGACTACGAGAAGGGCAGGTACGGACAGAGAAAGTGTGGTGTCGAAAGGTGTAGTAGGGCAAGGGCCGGGCTTTCTGGAAGGAAGACGGCCATGGCAAAACAGCGGTCAAGTGGACAGAAAAGTGCGCAGGACTACGGGGATGATAGCGCGGCAGCATTGACAGGAGGAGCACGGCTTCGACCCATGCAAGAAGTCATCAGAAACTCGCCAAACTCACAGCGCCCTAAAAGAATACGCAAGAAGAAGCAATGGGATATGCCGGAGCTTCTTTACACTCGCAAGGAACGGATTAGTAGTAGACCCAAGGAAGGGAGGAAAGCTGATGCTCCTACTACTAGGGTAAAAGATAATGGCAAACTAGGCAAGGAAGATGCTGCAAAGCGGGAGAAGCGAGACAACAACGCTGAGGACGGATCCGAGGAGTCTAACATTGATGATCACAGAAATGACGATGAAGAAGAGGAGGACAGTGAGGAGCAGGATGAGGAGTCTGTGCATGAGGAGACTCTTGGAGAAGGAATGTTTGAAATTGAGGCAATCAGAAAAAAGCGAACTCGCAAGGTACTTGCTTCCAGTCTTTTTGCTAACCTTTTGATTCTCAAACAAACTAGTTGTCCTTATTGGAGCTTGGATCTTTCACCCACCTTGCTGCAAGCCCAATAGATAGTGAATTGTCTAACTCCTGCTATTGTCATCAAGCTGTTGCCACTGACAGCATTGCTTGTGAATGTGGGGGGTTTGTGTTGTTTCCAGGGAAAGAAGGAGTATTTTGTGAAATGGTGAGTTCTTGAGATCACCTTGAATGGTGCTTGCTTCCATATCCTCTTGGTGTTTCATCATTTTGCAATGTTCCACCATTTGAGTTGCCAAAACAACATGTGCATGTTCATCTGTAGATTGTTGATGGGTGCATAATCATCTTGTGGGACAGGCGAGGGTGGCCAGAAAAAGACAATACATGGGAGCCCTATGCACACATACAAAGATGTAGTGACATCCTTGAGGAGTTTGAAAACAGGTGTGCTATCTTTTCTACATCAGGAAATGTGATGCTGTTTTTTCTATTCTTGTGTTTTTTCATGTGAGGCTTTCTGCCTACTAGGTCAGAAAATACATTTTGACACTGGCGTTTATTGCTTGAATGTGTGGTGAAGAGCACGACGGGGAAAGCGCAAATTTGGACAGTACACTCTTGAGGGGAGGAGGAAACGCAGCTCCGCATCTACTGCTGATGAGGATGTGCCAAGTGTGAGTGGAGGTGATGAAACTGTGAAGTCATCAACAGATTCTTATGCCGTCCCTCAAGAGAAGGAGGGGAAATCTCGCCGTAGAGGTGTCTTAGCTGGGAGAGTGGCGAGCCCCACTTCAGCTGAAGCAGCAAGAACTCTGTTAGATTTACCAGAAGAGGCACCCACGAACTCATTGCCTGCACCTTCCAGCGATCCTGCTGCTCCAGGCACAAGTATAGTTGCTGGAAATGGGCATCCAGATGGGGAAAATGGAGTTGAGTCTCAGGGCAAGGATGCCATCCTTAAAGAAACAGCAACAGTGGCTACTGCACAAGAGAGAGATCAGGAGATGATTGGCACGGGTCCTGGTGTAGGTTTGAAAAATTGTGGAAGTCAAGTGGTGAGTGGGGCCACTGCCTTGGCTGATGAAGCCAGGGCCCTGCCTTATGCAGCAAAGAGTGATGGGCCCTTTGTGCCCTCGTCTGAAGTGAGTAGCAGGAGAGAACAAGCAAATATTCCTGCAATTGCAACTAATGTGACAATGACCCCTAATAGTCAGCAGCTGGTGGATGAAACTGAGCAGCCAGGAGAACTGGGAGGAGTGGTGGAAACAAGGCACTCTGATGATGAGTTGGAGATGAGAAATGGAGTTACTGCGAATGAAACAATTCAAGGTAGTTCAAGGTCAGAAGGACTGGCTGTAGGTTCAAAGAAGAGGAAGATTGCTGCCCCAAGGCGAGTCATACAACCCCAGGAACCTGAAGATGTGCAAATGGCTCCAGATGGCATCAAGGAGGGGGCGCAAACCGTGGAAAAGGAAGTTTCAACTCATGATAGAAAGGAAACATCTGGACAACAATTGGGAACCACAAATTTAAGGAATGAAACACCCAACCACAGAGAGTATCAATCTAATCCTCCAGGTTCTGAAGGGGTTGGAAAGCCCCCACCATCATGGGAGGGAAACACTGGAGTAGCCAATCCCCCATTTATTACCCAGATCCTGAAGGCCATCAGCTACAGCAACTCTGTCACTGATGATAAGCAAGATGTCGTGGTTCTCTTCAAGGCTTCTAGGTTTATTTGCCTTCCCTTTTAAATGATCCACTGCTCTCCAAACTGTATTTTTTCTGCACATGTGTTGTTGATTGACATCATGGTGTGAATGTTTCTTGTCAGGATTAGAATTTTTCCTCTGTTATTTCAGTTAATATAGCTTAGGTGTGCGAATTTCATGTCTGCCTGGCAGATCGGATGGGGAGGAGGTGGTGGTTGATAATAAGTTTATGCGGGATAACTACCCAATTCTGGTACTACCTTATACTTCTTTTCTGATCATGTCATGGTGTTGATGATAAAGCTTGCCAATTAATTTGGTAAATCTAGTATTCCTTGAATCTGAAATAACTGCAGCTATCTGTTAGTTGGGTTTGGTTCTGTGTACATTGTGTCTGATTGCCTCACCCTGGTGGGATAGCAATTGTCAATTGCTGCCTGCAAATGAAATTATCAGTTTATTCACTGCTCATATTCATATTTAGGCATGTCTAGTTAGTGGGACAGTATCTTAAGATGCAGTGCTTCTGTGCTGCCAAGAAACAGGCTTCCTCCTATTGATAGATCAAGTGATGCCAAGTTCTTTCTGTTTGCACCTAGAGAATAAATTTGGCTTTACTGCCTTATATAAACCTACAAATCTAATGCTTATGTCATATTTACACAACTCTTGGGGTATGGGATCTGCTCTCCAGTAGATAATTGTGGTAATTGATTGATGATGGCATGCAAGTAGCTCACAGTAACTGAATTGTGAGGGTGTTGCAGCTTATCGAGTTTTATGAGCAACACCTGCGGTACAGCACAGCAACTTAGCTGTGGATCATATGAGCTGTTATGTTCTGAAGACATGGTGTTTGCAATAGAAAGGAGTGCCCAGAAGGATGAAAAGCATGTGCAGTCTTGGATCAGCAGACAGATAATCCTTCTTTATTCCTGGTCATGTATTTGGAGACATGATATTTCCAATGGAATCAGGTCCAGAAGGATGAAAAAGCAGTGGCTGCCATGGATAAGCAGACTGATATCCTTCTGTAAATTTGATCCAGCATTGAATTTCAGGGACTAAGGCATATAGGGATTCAAGGCTGGCACAGTTGAGAGAAGGACCTGGTTCTTCTGTGCTATGTTGTAAGTAATGTGTGGGTTTTAGTACACTGAATGGCCTCTGTGTACGTACATTGCTAGCTTTGTGAATGGAGAGTTGAAGATTGGGTCTCTTTAGCTGGCTGAACTTCTACACATTCGGAGCCAGTCCTGCTGGAAACATGCGCCACTTTTGTTGTAACATGAATCTACGAACAGTGATTGCCCCATTTTTTGACAGGCATCATAGGTCTGCCTCACCAGCATCCTTGGGTACACTATACACTCCCTGTTGTTTTCTGATAAGGTGGAGCTTCCTCAGTGGAAGGAACATCAATGGATCATCATTTGCAGAATGGTGTCTTTGTGAACGGCATAATGTCCATTATGATCATGCAAATTTGTGTCACAGGTGAACCATTCCTGACAGATTCCACAAGTCACAAGGTAATCCCAGACTAGATTTTTCTCTCCCTTTTTTCCTTTTGGGTGGTATAGTGCACAGTATTTTATTTTTCCCTGCAGAATGTCACTGCTATTTGTGATGAATGTGATGGTCTGACACTTTTGTGAGCAACTCTTGGAAGATGCACGTATAGCCATATCACCTTTTAAAGTGTTCTTGTGGAGATTTCTCTTTGATCTCATATACAGATATATCTACATGGTTGGGTTACGAGCTGCTGTGTGCCACTAGTGATGGTCAACTGATGGAAAAATTGAATTGATTTTGTGTAAATATTTAACAATGTTGCAACTTGAATTCATAAGAGAGTTGCTTATCCAAGCATGATGTCGGCCAATGTGAATTTTGTTCAAATCTTATGAATGCTAGAGAATGATTGCCATGTTTGATTTTTTGTAATCTAGCTAGATGTAATTTGGGATGTGGAGGGAAAAATGCATCCCTTTCCAGTGTTGTATTCCCTCCTTTGGTTACCTTCCTGATCAGCTACTTTGCAGGAAGCTAAGGGCCACTTTAGACAAGGGTCCAGGGACCAAAAGCCCATGGAACAATTTGAAGCATATTGAACCTTGAATTGGACCCTTCTTCACATTAAAAACCCACTTTTTCCTAAAGTACAATGAGTGTGTCTAGAGGCTTCGGGTTCAATTCAAAGGTCCAATATAAAAAATGTGTGATTTACATGTGAGAGTATTGGGTTAACTTTTGAACTTTTTTTTTCCCCTTCCTTTCTTTCATGGGTTTTTTTAGTTTCTGTTATTACTACTATTATTTTTCCAGCATTTTCACCACCTTCATCTTTGTCTTTCAACATAACCACTTTCTTCCTAAATGCTCTCTTTTTTGGAATGAGAATTAGTTTAGGGATCTTTTGTAAATCCAAATCCCCTTTCACTTGTGAAAATTTGCGTTTCAACCTTTCATTTTCTACCCCACCTTCCAATTCATCTTCGTTTCATGCACTTGGAAAGGTTGAAAATGCACTCCTTCTAGCAACCACCTTGTGAGGATTCACAAAACTAACCATGTAACTCTAAAATTGGTCAAAAATGGGAGAGTTAGTGTGTTCCCAACGATGTCTTCAATCCATAGCATGTCTTCCATTCTCATAGAATTTGAACAAGGGTAAAAAAGAGTGAAAAAGAGCAAAAAACAAAGAGAAAAGAAATGAACAACCTTGGATCCTAGCTTACATTTTGATTTTCCAAATCATGAGTTCTCCTTCAAGCTCTTTTTCTTGGTTTGAACCAATTGGTTTTCCTTGCAAAATAATGCCATGTAAGTTAAATCACAATTTGATTTGTCTTGGTCTTGAACCCTCATCTAAAGGCCTTGAGGCCAATTTAAAGTTCTTGACCAATAGGAATGTTCGATTTCATTGGACCTTGTTCCTTGAACCATTGTTTAAAGTGGCACTAAGTATCTAGTCACAAATATGGTTAGGATGTGTAAGTTTGAAATCACCTAGTCGATTTTAGAGTAAATGGGGAATGAACTAATAATGGGTTTTGATGTTTTTAGCTAGGTGTGTTTAATAACTACAATATGAGGGTTTAATCAATATTGAATAAATTATTTAAAATTAACATAATTTTTTTACATTTGAAATTACATAAATTAAGAAATCACATAATTAAGAGATTAAAAACATGTGAAATTACCTTGAACCTGTAGATAATGTGTTGTTAAAAATATAAGGGCATCTTCAAGTGTAGAATGGATTCATTGGTTTCAAATGGTGATGCTTTTGTACTCCTTCTATGATCATTTGCAATATGCAATTGTTGCAAGAAAGCTTTGCTTCAAAGGTGAGATTCTCAAACTAAGGTAATCATGCCCATCACCTAGTTAAAGCCTACAATCAAATGCCCAAATACCCAAATAGTGCAAGGCCAAGTTGGTTAACAAATGTGAATGACCTTGTTGTTGTTCAAACTATTACCTATGATTGAACATAGTTTTGAAATATTGGTTGAAAATTTTCCAAGGTCCAGCCATGATGATGTCTTTTGTGTTTGGTTGAATGTCAATATGAGAAAATATAACACATGTTGCCCACCCTTAAAATATAATAATGTTTGGTGAAGGGAGATGAAATGAACATAAAAATGTGCAAAAATCAAGATGGTTGTTACTTTTAAGGTTTGGTGATACATGTGATTTGGGACAACTTTAAAGAGGCCCAAAGAAGTTGTGTGCAAAGATAATGTTGAGTGATGAACATTGGTTTGTCACATTAAACAATTTGCAACCAAATATAAATGTGGAAAAACCCTAACTATGTTGCCATTCACAAACATGACCTAAGGCAATTAAACATAGCAACAAATCATGTTAATTTTGGATATTGAAAAAATTGAGGCATTAATAAGCATGCTAAAGAACACTCATTGTAAAATCCCCCCAATTTTGTGCACATTACATTCCTATCAAACAAAACAACACATTTACAAGTTGTTGGGCCAAGTTGAATACAATTGAACATCAATTTATTCATTTTTATTCTTTTGAATAATTTCACCATGTTTTCCTTACCAACTTAATGTGAGAAATGAGCTTTGAGCCTTTTTAAAAAGCTTAGTTCGTAGTGTAAGAATGTTGAGACCTAAAGTAAAGGTTTACAAATCATATTTGAAAATGTAAATTGTAGAAGACCAAAGACCAATTTTTTTTTAAAAGCTAGAAGAATAGCAATCATACCTAAATATAAAAAATGACATAAGAACATCATGTTTATGTAAACAAGGTTTACAATGAGAAATCCAAGAAGTTTCTACTTTATTGTAAAAGGTCCAATATTATTTAGTGCCATAGTCAATATCAAATTATTTAAAAAGAGGTAGATTTTTCCAAGTTATAAATAGGTCCAATCATAATACCTAACAATTACCTTCCAACCTAGAAATCATACCAAGTATCTAAAGAGAAAACTAAATATAAACTAATACAATTGTAATATAACTATTTAGAAACAAAGTATAAAAGAATTATTCATAAAAGGATTAATTAAATATTTTACATGCAATAACTTTGTTTCATAACATAATTACCTCCTAGTGTCCAAAAGGTACCAAAACACCACAAAAAAATATAATGAAGTAAACAAATGCACCAAAAAAAAAAAGGGTCATTAGTGATAAATTTTCCCTATAATAAAATTAACAGCTTGATATGGGCAATATTATCATTCAAACAAAAAAAATAAAAAACCAATATATGGGAACCAAAAAATAAAATGGAATGGTTTTTGAGGTAGGTTCTTCTTTTGATTACTCCCAGTGATTCTTCTTTGAACACACACATGGGTAGACAATCTTGGTGCCCCATTCTTCTAACTTCCTTTCCTACTAAATACTCATAAAACATTAATACAAGTCCAACCTTGGTAGGTTGTTGTTTTCCACCCAAAACATGTAGTTTTCATAATGCTTCCATGGCCTAAGTACAACAAACTATCGTCCCCCATGGCAATGCAATAAAAGAAAACTAGTGAAGGATATAGAATAAACGAAAAGTAAAGAGAAGAGGCAAAGAATAAAAGAGAGAAAATATAAATAGATAAAAAATATAATAATAAGATAGATATGGGAAATACATCCAAATGAACCACCAAATCCCCCTTATTAAGTTCCAAGTCCTCCCACAATTTCCTTAAAAAAATAAGCCAAACTCCTCCCAATCAAGTCCCTATTTTAGTGGTAGTTAGTTGGCCAACTAACTCCTTCTAGAATTAATTAAAATTAATTAGTTGACTTTCTACCTACCACCTTTTCAAAACTAACTAAACTAGTTGGTGTCACCTCCTAAGTTAGTGAAGGTACTAGGTAAACCTATTATGAGTATGCCATCTTAATAACATAACAAAATAACTAGGGGTAGGGTTTTACCTTTTAATTAGGCTAATAGATCTATGTTAATAAAGGAGGGATCAAAGCACACTAAGGGTGAACCACTTTTGTTCAAAAAAGGTGATGTATAACAAATATTATAGTACGCAATAAACTAAAATTTTGATGGCATCCTTTAGGTAACCTAAACACAAACAAAAAATTTAAAATTTGCACAACATTTTGGAACTCAAAGTTCACTTTGAATTGAAATTAATCTTGATCCCATGGTTAGATGAGAAGGATTGAATAAAATCCATGTACACAAAGTATATAACTTACAATTTTTCAATGACCATAGGGCTTCATGTTTGTGATTCATGAAACATTACCAAATAAAAAAAAATTGAAAAAATAATGCAATGCCCATTTGTAAAATCTCCTCCTCTTTGATAAATAATGTTTTTTTCCCCTGAAAGTAAGATATTATTATGCATTCATTGCCAAAAAAATGTTAAAAAACACATTTTTTGAATGGAAATTCATCCAAAATTTTTAAATTTCTAAATTGTTCTAGATTTAAAAAATGTATATCAATATCATGCACCATAAAAAAATTCACCCAAGAATTTCATTGAGAACCTTACTTTTTAAATACATATTCAAATTTTTGAACTTTGTGATGGGTATTATTTAGTCACAAATATGTTCCATACATTCAAATTCTTCAATGCTTGTTGAAATTTTCAAAATAATTGATTAAATTAAGTCTAAAGCTAATCACTTATATTTAAAACAAGTAAAAATAATCCAAGATATGATGTCCATATGTTTCCAAAAAAATTAATTGTAAAAAGATTATACTTGTGATTACAATATTTGGGGGGCTTAGTGTGCTTTCACCCGAGGAGGATACACATGAGTGGTTGCTTGGACTTTAGCTATGTTAAAATGTGAAGTGTCAATTACCTTACAATAATTCAAGATGAAGGTGATGAAACTCATTCAAACCAAACCTATGCCATTTCAGAATGACACATCAGGAAATAATTCATGGTATTAGTTCAAGTATTGACACCATGAATTGAGTATTCATCAAATGCAAGGACTTGAAGTATGTAAAACATAAGGACTAACTAACCAATCCTACCATTCATTTCACCAGTACTTGCAAGCATTGTACATTCAACACAATTAGAATATATATATCATATTTAGAATTTAGATGAAATTGGAAATTTGGTGCAAGAGTTTTGGCTAAGTGAGCCCAAAGTCTAGGGAATGATTGATTGTGAACGATGTTGTCAATGTAGTTAGAAGGTTTATGTTAACATGTTACATATTCAAGAGTGAAACATTCAATGTTGATTACATTGTAAGTTACAAAATAAGGACAAGTATGGAAATGCAAAAAAGGCATGGATGACCTTTTTCATATTCAAATCTTTTCCTTCCTTCAAGAGGTCAATTTTAGGTGGGATTTTTCAATCCAATTATCATCTACTTATTCTTGATGGGCATGGTACATTAATAACAATAGAGTAAACATAAGAGTTTGGATTAAATATGATCATTTTCACACATTCCACATATTCTACAAGCCCTAGATGTCATGTGTTCTAAGGCTTTCAAATATTCAAAAAATGCTATTAAAAAAATAGAGATGAGGTTATGGTTAAAAATAACTGCAATGAATGATATGAAATCACACTAGTTAATTGGGTAGACAAAATTTTGGATTAACCATTGTCCAAACAAAACATTTAGTTAGGGGTATAAACACGTTAATAAGACTCACATTGCACCTTTAATATTTTGTTTAAAAACAATGGGTTAATTAATCAAGATGATGTGGCAAAATTGGATTGGATATTCATAAATAGTATTCTTAGAATCAAAATATAAAAATTGACACAATTCTTATAATCCAAAAAGATGTTGGATTATAATATTACACATAAAGATATATTTAAAATATTTGCCATAAATATGTCATTTTCAATATGTTTCAAGGCCTTTTAGAAGTTCTTTAAACTATGGAAGCACTGGTTACATATGCTTTAAAAATGCTTTGGGGTATTCTATATTCATTATATTTGTTTCAAATTTATACAAATGTTCCCATAATATATTGACAAACATTGTCATATAAACAAATCAAATGTTTTCAACATTAGTTTGACTTACCATAAAAAAAAATGTAAAGTCAAGTTGTGGTTAGAGATTCCATGGGTCTTATTAACATGTTTGCACCCTTAGGGTTTAAGGGTATAAGAATGGCCACTTGATCTTAAGGTCATGGATAACAATATTAGATCAAATGAAATCTACATATAAAAGTCTATCATTGAAGAAGAACAAAATAAACTTATTTGTCAAAAAAGCTAATGAGGATGATCAATAATGGAAAGAACAAATACTACCACAAAGCTATTGAACATAACAACCATAGTTGAAACTATAGAGTTTAATGTCAACACTAATGACCAAGAGCAACTAGAACACTAATAATATATGGACATGCCACAAAAAGGAAGGATTGAGAGAAATAAAAATTATGATAGTAATTGAGGAAGCAATTAAAAACTTTGTAAGACCTAAGAAGCATTATCATTTACCATTACCATTACTACCATATTTACCTAGAAGGAAAATAAGGAGCAAGGAACAATTAGACCTAATTATTTGCTTGTGATAGATGTTTTTTCTTTTTTCCAATGGGATGAATTTTATTATTATTTTCATCCAAAAAAACCCTTCACATCAATTAATCACATTTTAATTGTAATTGAAACCAATTTTTACTAGCATTTATGACATGAATGTATAACACTTAAAGGTATAATATGGTTTATTAGGGGTAATTCAATTTGGCCTTGATCCATTGGGTAAAGGGTCAAAATTTGTCTGTGTCAAATGCACACTATGGAATTGGAAGGTGTGATGTGGTTGCTAGTAAATATGTTTTGTTCTAGATTTTTTTCAAGTGAAGTCTCCCCTTACTTTGGGGGTCATATTTTTCTTGTTTTTTTAAACATAATTCAACAATTGAAGTAGTTACTAGTGTGCCCAAAGATGGCTTACAATTTGCTTTTGGACTTAAAGACCAAATGAACAACATGATGAAATGTTTTCTCCACTACTACCATGAGTGTTTATAACAAACTTTCTACCCTATCCACCCAAATTGATGTTCTAGTTACTCATTTGAACTTCCTAATATTATCATTTATATAAGTCCAAGCCCTTGTAAATACACATTCTGCTCCAAACCATACAAGGCTTTGAACCAATTTCTTACATATTTTTGAACCTAAAAAGTCATTTATCTAAAAGAGGGAAAGCATCACATGAAATATACATGAG
>Ga0209208_10009299_pt1 | contig 12935 bp, 10 predicted proteins | sample S1TSphfallax_3_FD_187694 | JGI IMG/M metagenome (GOLD analysis project Ga0209208, IMG submission 187694) | Host-associated microbial communities from peat moss isolated from Minnesota, USA - S1T2_Fd - Sphagnum fallax MG (SPAdes) (version 2) | ecosystem: Host-associated > Plants > Peat moss >...
TGGGTTAAACCTATTACGTTAGGGAAGGAATGCTATATGGGCTATTGATGAGAGGGAGTGGGGACAGTTACAAATCTAGGAGAGTATTGACTAGCAAGGGATGATGGCCCAATGGAGTTTTTGTTACCATGCATAGAGCCTCATATGAAGATGTGGGGATTTTGAGAAGGTTGTGCATTGGCGTAAGAGGTAACAAAATAATGTTAAGTGAGGGCTAGGGTGATCCAATAAGAGAAGGGCGAAAGAACATGAGAAATGAAGACATAAAGACATAAGGCATTATTGAGCATAAGACATTAACAAACCACAAAGTTCCTTAAAAAGTTCTTGAAGTGGTGGAGGAATGACTTTGTATAAAGGTGAATGAATGTGATATATTGTATATATTAGAAAACTACATTAAGCTACCCGACTGCAAACATGAGAAAGTCTAACTACTTCAAAGCAAGCAATGCAGACTTACCACTTGGATCAAACTGAAGGAGTGATACGTTCCTTGTGGCATGCAAGGACCTTGTCGCATGGTTCCTTGTATGCCATAGCTACATGAATTCCAATTGTTCAACACTTTCGATGGAGAGGTCTCGTGTTCCATACACGAGAAGGCTCCATCTAAGCCAAGGCCCATGGAAGATTGAGGAAAATGGTAGAAAATGTGGGAGGAGCTAGAGAACGACACTCACATAAAAGGAACAAGATGAGAAGAAGTAGCTGCTTCCAGCTTCCAGAGGGTTTCAAAAGTTGGGCATGGAGGTTCCATTGCATTTGTTTGTGCCTGTGAGAAATATGGCCACAAGTGAATTTCAATAGCATTGCAAGCGAGATTGCAGGGAGAACAGAAGATGAGGTAGAGACTAAAGACTTACCCCAATGTATTTTTGGAGTTGCTTCAAGGAGTTAAATGATCACAAGCAGATAGGTAAGCAAGAAAATTAAAGGAGGTGAGGCTTGCATCTCACACAAGGATGAGATCACAATAATATCAGTAGGCAAGAAGCTGGACTGATAACCACAAATTCTTGGCAAGAACTCAATGTCCATTATGGGAAGAACAAAAGGGAAGCTCTACAGAGAAGAAAGTAACAAATAACAAAGAAAGATCTAGAAAGATACTTTGTACACTATGATCTGCTCTATTTCATGTCTTACTCTTCTTGCTACCATTCTTGAAGATGAGGAAATCACAGCTTAAAAGAGGGTCATGAGATCTCTGATGACAAATTGGAAGAGAGCAGCCACAGATTTTGTTTAGTAGCAATGCCCAAAATAGATTGGAGAATTCTCTGAAAATATTCTTGATCCTCACTCTTTGGATTCTTTTCACTCTCTACTTCAGGTCATAAAATACCTCCACATATACATTGACTGTTGCCTCTTCTGTAAAGGGTTTCTTATTCTGAATCAGTCATTCAGCATGGGTGCTCCCTCACATTACAGAATTTGCACCTGAGCTGAATGACCAATTCAGCATGAGAATTAAATGGTTCAAAGGGAAAATAAGACCTCACAGCTGTTAAAGTGTGTATGGTCTGTTGTAGAATGGTCCAGATAGATGACATTCTGTCCAGTGAGCTGCTTGCAAGGAAACTTGGCTTTTGAATAACCTTGTTTTGTAGATGACAATGGTCTTGATGGTGATCATGACTTACCATCAGCTACTGCTGAAACAGACCATGGAGACTCCATCGTGAGCAGAGAATGTCCAGCTGAATTCAATATGAATAAAACCTGTCAAGCTTCAAAATCCTCAATGGCCCAAACAGCAGAGGTGTAAGGTGTCCAACAGTTTGAAGGTGTGAAGCAAACCTCATGCATTCATTCAATCCACCACTAACCTTGCTTACTGTTTTCTCAATGATAGGGGCTTGACCATCTGTGTAGCTAGCCTTGCTCCCCAGTGCAGTCCCATCTTAGTAAATCCCTGGTGATGGTGGACATGTATATGGTTGTATGAACTCCTTTTTCAAGGGGTGCCCTTTCAAGTCTCTGTGGACTATATTGCTGATCAGAATTCTTCGAACTGTTGCTGCCAGATTCAAGCTTCTTTTTATTTCTTCTGCAATCATTTCTGTTGAACAGATGGCACTTCCTCTGCATGCCCTTTAAGCCTGGAAGAGTGTCTCAGAGTTTCAGCCAGTGCAGAGACATTGATCTGCACATGTGTTGGCACATTTTGTATGGCTGCCACTTCACCTTCTAGTTCCACAGGAGCATGGCAGGATTTCTACAGTGCAGTACAAAGGTAAAACCTGAATTTTGAGTTGTGTGTCCACCAAGTCCTTCAGAATCTTTGTAACTATTGCAATGGCCTTTCGGCCAAAATCACAAGTCTACTAGTCTAACAGAAGACTCTTTTTTCAATTGATTCTTCAGTAAATTCCGACAGAGGCTCTTGTTCATGGTTGTATTGTGCTTTCAGTAGTGTCAAGGTGTTTCTCTAGGTCTCGAATGTATCTGCAATTAGCACTAAGTGCACTTCATTGTACTGTGGCTCAAAACTACCTTTGTAAATGGTTGCAAGTCCAAATTCCACTTGGTAATCAATCTGTGACGGTGGCTACAGTTGGCCTATAAGTTGGCAACATGCAGTGCATGTTAATGTAGAACCTGCTGTGCCAAGATTTCAAAGATTCAGGGCTAACATTACTCCAGAATAATATTAGTGTGACCACATAGATTTGCATGTGAACTTAAGATTTCCACCAGCAGGTCACAAAAGCCTGAATACATACAGGGAAGATTTTACAATCTCAACTCTGCTTGTTCACAAACAAATGTTAAGTCTCAATCACCCAGAAATGCACTTCTAGTAATATAAGAACTTGTCCTGGCACAAACACACTCTCTTCACCACAGTCTACTTGCTGTGGGCAGGATGTTGGTGACTGAAATGTGAGCACCATTTTCTACCAGAGATTGATAACTAAACCATGCACTTCTGCAGCAGCTAGATGAGAAGCACTGCAAACAAGGACCAGAGGATACCAAAGCACAAGAATGGAACATGCATCACCAAACAACTGTATAGACTATCTATCCTATCATATCCTTGCTTTCCACTTAGTGGGTGGCCTCTCTCCTAATTGGTCCTGTCAGTAATGTTTGGCTCATTTGTTGATAAAGCTTTCCAGTTTGACAATCTACCAGAAGCATATGCAATGAGCCCTTCTAGAGATAACCATTACCATTTTATGAACCGCCCCAAACTCTTGAGTTGTTTTGCTATAAATGGGTTCTCAGACCAGCTGGCAAATCTAGACCAGAGAGACATTCTGCTGATATTTTGACCAGCCTTGATTGAATCTACTTCTTTTGCTCTCAATCTTCTCATCTGGAAAAAGGAGCGCATAATGAAAGAGCTTTCATCAGCTAGAACATTGCGCCGCACTTCAATGTCTGGATGGAAGGGGTGGATAGGGTGCCTGGTTACCTCTTCTGTTGTGTCACCACCTAATTCCCTATCACACTCACCTTCACATTGCGAGGAGGCTGGAAAAAGACTGCAACACCAAAAAGCAAGTCCTAACAACTGAGATCTGGTCCACTAAATCCTTTGATAATGACAGGAAATTCACATGAGAGAAGCTTAATTTGAGGAAAGTGGATTGGCCATTGTACCTGATCCAGCTGCCATCTGCTCCTAGCAGGGAATTGCGTGCTCCCCAGACAAGTTGACCGATCCGAGATTGTAGTATGGCACCCGCACACATAGGGCAAGGCTCTAGAGTCACATACAGTGTTGCATCCTGAATGCAAATCCCATAACTGCATAAGATTACTCCATTTCAAAAAGACATCCTGAAGCTGTTCAAAACAGTCATCCAAGCCTCACCAATGAACAGAATTGGATCTACCAAGCATATGAATTGTGCATATGATGGGTCATGAGTGTTTCCAAGTACCAGTAGTCTCCAGCCACCTAATTTTGCTGCCGCACTCCGGATACACAACATCTCAGCATGGGCTGTAGGGTCCCCTTGTGCTTCCACTCTGCACTCATACACTGGTCCATCAACCACATGATTACATGCCTCCTCTGATGCTACAAAATTTCATGAGAGACAAGTTTGTTGTGAGAATAAACACAAAGAAATCCCTGCTTGCTTACAACTGTCATGGATTCTCAGAACCTTCAGAAAGCTAAATCCAACTTCAATAATCTTCAGCTGACAATCAGATCAGTCAAAACGGTCCTCCAAATCCCCATAATATGGACAAGGGTTGACAGAGAATAATTGAGGGAGAGAGAGTTTCTGGAGTCTTAGAATGTGAGCCTTGATGCACTTACCGATTGTGTGACCGAGCAATCACTGAGCCTTGATATACAAGAACAGCACCCACTGGTACTTCTCCTGCCCTTGCACCCTTTTGTGCCTCATGCAATGCCTCTCTCATGAATCTCTCATCATCAATATCTGAACTCTGCCTTCCTTCTCCATCCCGACTCCCATTTGCAATGTCTTTCTTTCTCCCGGCATTCGTCTTCGATTTGGAGCCCAACTTGCTGCGGGTTAATCTTGATGCTGCTGCATCTTCCCTGCCTTGCCCTTTGCTGCAACATCCTAGCTTGTGGTCGAACCTGTCTAGATATTGACGAAAGGGAGGAAGAACTGAAGAGGACCGCAACACGAAGGAACTGCATTGGCACATGCCCACGAAAGTGGAGGAGAAAATGGGACCTGATGATAATGGTGAAGTGAAGACTGAGCCCGGTCGCTTCTCTACAACCCGCATAGTACAATGAAATGACAGAAAGAGAGATGGAAACTGCGCACAATTGCAACGAGCACTGCACAAAATTATCGAGTTCATCACAGATCATGCACTGTTGCATCAGATTCAATGGCTTCGACTCCTAGTCCTTCTCAGATTCAGCTTCTTTTCCTCCTCAGCATCTGTTGGCTCGAGTAACGCATGTAGTGCGCTGCTTGCCAAGAGGGAAAAAATACGCTCTCCATGCTCTTGCTAATATATTCTTCAACCTTAAAACCCTATTCAACCCTTGTCTGTCTGAAGAATCTTTTGCGTAAAAAAATGGAGCTTTCTGATCACAACCTTTTACCTTGATGATGAAATTTCTATCAATTGGCTTGTCCTTGACAGCTTCTGTAGATCTAATCAGCTACAAAATTCCACCTTGCAGAGTGATCTCAGAAGAAGCTAGTGTGGCCCTTGGATTTTGTACGAGCTCGACTTTGAATTGATAGGTAAATATCTTCTTCTCTCTTTTACAAAACACGTTTGTTTAAGTTCTACGTACAGGTGAATACATGTCAGTGCAATGAAGCAGGTGCCGGCATGGCCTGTGTGGGTCAGAAGAGACAAGGGTTTGGGTTTAGGGTTTTCGTAACAAAGTCGGCATGTTTTGAAATGGAGGGGGGTAGACGTGGAGGAGCAAACTCAAGGAAGAATTGGGCAGAGTGAACGTGCTATGAACGATGACGGCATTGCTGGTGGAAGTGCGGTCACAGGAAGGTTGTTGCATTGGATGTGATCTCGCCTGATGCAATGCTGGCCACAGAGAATCAAGAAAAATGTTGTCACATTTTTGGAGATGGGGAACGCGACCAACTTGATGGACCTTACTCTTCAAAATCAACATGTCAAACCTTTGGTTCTATCAAGCAAGAAAGTGGATTTTAGACATTTGTGCTACTAATCCCCAGGAGCTCAAACTCATATGACATGAGGAGGAGGATTTGGAGTATTCTGATGAAATCAGCAATTTGTACCTACATGGAAGACATGGTGTGTCCATTGATTTGGGTCTGTAATAGGAGGATGGACCATAGGATGGTGGGTCACCAAATCACCCTTGCCATTAGTGAGAACATTAGTCTCCAGCTTTCTTAAATGTTAACATTAAGATGTGAAATCCACAAATCTTTTGCGCAATCCAGTATGAAATTTGTGTGATGTGATTTTGAAGTTGTAGTTGAGGTAGACATTACGAGGTTAAAGAACTAGTACATAGGAAAAATGATTAACTCCAAGGTTATTTGTTGTCTACAGGTGTGGGTTGAACAGAAATGGTTGACAATCAAACTGGGTTTAGCAAAATTGCAAAAACATCTATATAGTGTGAAGATGGAAAAATATTCAGAGATAACTATCAGAGATAGCTATGAAGTATAACTATCTTCATAACTAGTTGCAAAATGAGAAGGAATAAAACAAAATATACATTATGACCATAGTACCAATTTACATAACATTATGAACAATCTATTCAGTCAGTTGAATTTGTCATGGCTAAATCATGCAGCATTCAACACTTTCACAAAGTGTTCTGTGTACTCAGGTAGATGAACAATGTTGTAGTTGATGGATCTCCAATTCTTTTCTGGAGAGAGTTAAGAAATCTTATGGGAGAATGTAAACTGGGGGGCTCAGTGTTTAGAAACACATTCTCCAATGTTGGGTTTGTGACCTTAGTGCTGTGCTACTCATGCTACACAACAGAGCAACACTTCTACACCTAACGCATGCAGACAACATTGCTCCTTGAAGACTAATGTGTGAAAGAATACAAGCAACACTCACATGTCCACCAATGTTGAACAGCTACTGCCCAGACAACACAGCTCATTAGAGAATGCTGAACAAATAAAAACAGCCCTCAAATGGTGAAGTGAGACCATAATACTAGTTCACAAAGGTTTATATGACATTATTGGGTCAAGAGCAGTAGCAATCAGAAACACATAAATGGGGTGTGTATCATCAACTTTACTGGAACTACCAGCACTGCCATAGGCAGGTGAAGGTGGTTTTGTATTGACAAATATATTGCTATTTGTGGTGGATCACATTTTTCCAAGCCACTTTTCTCCAACCACATGCTCATCCAAATGTGCTGCCGTAAAAGTGGCAAATGCCATAATAGGGGTGACTGTTTGTGGTTCCTGTTTCCTGCTATTCAGCCACTGTGACTTGTCAGTACAGCAATGAATGAGTGAATTGAAAGAATGTTTAGTAAACCTCAACATGCCACTGCTTGTTCTTCTTCAGAGTAGCTAGCTTGGTTTCCCAATTCTCTCCCCTCGCATTAGCAACTCTTGAGAGTGTATCTTGGATTCCAGGCATCATGCCCCTCAACCCACAAAAGTAGATATGGGCACCCTCATCCAAGAGCTTGAACACCTCCTCACTATACTCTTCAATCTTATCCTGAACATACATTTTACCACCACTTGCATTTCTCTGCTCTCGGCTCAAGGCGATGTCATATCTGAAGTTGTCAGGGTACATCTTCAGGTAATCCTTGAACTCAGCATCATAAAGAAGACTGTCAGTGTTGGCCACACCCAAGAAGAGCCAAGCAAGGCCATCAAACTTGAAGGTTGGAATGTCCTCCATGAACATTCTTCGTAAGTAGCCTCGATATGGAGCAATGCCTGTGCCAGTAGCCACCATTATGTGCTTTGCTTTGCTATCTTCTTCAGGTAGCAGCATGACCTTTCCAGAAGGACCTGCAGCAAGAACCAACACTTTGGTTATCAGACATATAGGAAGTGGTGCCTCTCACTCTCTTCAGTGTACCACAGTGAAACTTCCTCAGATTGGAGATTATGCTAAAAATCTAAATCCATCAAGAATGTCAAATTATGCAGAGTAGACAATTAAGGGTGGGAAATGAAAATGAATCCACCTTGCAGCTTCAACAGCATCTCATCACAACAAGATAATCAACCAGTTAAAACTTCATGTGCAGTAGGTAACTTCCCCCACTAGCTTCATCAATTCCCAGCAATGGGTGCAATGAGCTAGACTTCTGATAAACTGTCTTGGAACCAAAATAATCTTCAAGGCTTAGGAGCTACTAAACTTCAATTAGGACAAGAGTGACTTCAATTTGTTTTCTTAGACCCTATTTACTTCGGTTGATTTTCCAGCCTTGGAAACCTACCTCGCATCCACATAAAATAATTTGTTGCCTTTTAACGGCACACAAGTGGCAGGCGCTCACATGCACAGAAACACTGTGAGGTGTCAAACATCAAAGTGATGCCCAGAGGAACACCAGTAATTTGGGTGTGAGGACAAGCTTTGGCATTTCATTGTGAAGGCATTAGGGAGCAGCATGCAAGAAGGGTGGGCGGGCAAGCAAATCTCATGCCTACATTAGCACAAGAGGTTAATGAACAAATGTCTTCTGAAAATTCAGCTACATGCTTTCAACAGTTCTGAGAATGGATCTTACCTGTGATCTGGACCTTGTCACCAGGCTTGCTGTCACAAAGGAAGTTACTACAGATGCCCTTCTTGGAAGGATCCTCCTTCCCTGTCTCTGGATCCCAGTAGACTGCTCTTCTGACACAGAAACTTGCAGTCCTCCCATCAAAATCATCACCATACCTTGTTGAAGCAATGGAGTAGAGGCGGACACTGTTTGGCATTCCAGGCTTCTTAGGATTCTCACCCTGCAACAATGAAGAGGAGAATTTGTGATGATCTCTTTCAATACTGAGAAACAAGCATGTCAAGATGAACTTATTTAGTTGCTATTCAGGCCTCAAAAGCATTATAAAAGGGCAATTGCTTGTATGTAGTCCATCTACAATTGCCTTTCTGGGAAAAACAACAGTCTTGATAGAACCTATAGCCACTTTTAGCAGGTGTGTCATATGGCAGAATGAAGAAGTCTGCATACAAGTGACTGGTGACCATGACTTTGGTCTCTTATTTGTTCTTAGTACTCCAGTCACACAAAATTGAGTACACAAAAAGTACAATGAATACATCCATGAACTTGCAGAGAACACTCCACAGCAACACTTCAAGTGTGGTCATAACCTTATGGGTGTTGCACAAAGTATCAGACTATCACTTCCATCATGAATAGTAGTATGCACTGCCACAACTCCCATAGTGTACTATAATAGTCTGCGTATTTTTTTGGGTAAACTATTATTCAAAAATCCATATCCTGAGTTTCTGTCACAATTCCAGAAGCAACAGGAAGACTCCGTCATGATTTTGGCAAGCACTTAAGAAAGAGACATAGCTGATCAGAAAGCTCAATTGTAATCCTGATTCAAGAAGCAATAAGCTTGTGTAAGGTAAACTTCCTTTCATTTTAGCTTGCCCCTGCACAAGCAAGCATCTAAGCAGGCATAGAGCTGCCTACATGGAGCATAGTGGTTGGGGACTCCACCATCAACCTATCCTTTAAGTACAACTGAGTGCAGAAACAACTTACAGGAGGAATGATGCCATAACTTTGGCCCTCCCAGTAGGGAACATTCCCTTCATGATCAATCACAATGTGGCAAGTTTCACCAGGGGCATTGGGTCCCACAATCCTCTTCACAGACTTGATGGTGCCAATATATGGCTCCTTGTTCTTGTAAGTGTTCAAAGGTGGCTCTGTTGCTGTCTCAAGCTGTCCTGGGAATGTTGCTACCTTTGTGTATGGCTTGGTGTAAGCCTCAACTTTCACTGTGGTTACTCTTTGAAATCTCCTTCTGGAGGTGGTCCATTTCACGGAATGCAAAGATTGTCCGGCAAAGAATTGATGTCTCTCACTGGAGAATGCTTGACTGGGAACAATCTGCTTAACAGGAATAAGCATCCAACAATCAGAACTCTTGTCCATCTCAGTACATACCTGCAACTGCAAACAGCCAATTCATCCTGAACTGTGAATGGGCTGTAGATGTGGAAGTCTTGATGTCCATAGAGGATTTAGCACGTGGAACATTTGCAGGATGGTTAAGTCACAATGCTGAAAGTGGGACTTGTTTGAACTTGGAAGTCAACAGAGGTGGTGAGCACTCACCTTGCAATCTTGAGGAGTTGGCAGATGGCTTGTTGTTGCAGCCTGTTTAGGAAGACACAAATTTGCCTGCAATTGCACATCAAAGAAAAGTTTCAGACTGAGGTCAAGGAAACAAAGAGACAATTCCACTGGAAATCAGCAACATGCTTCTTCAACTTGATGCAATGGAACTCTTGCTTGAACTTGATGAGCTGCAGGATTTTCCCTCGACAAGCACACAGCCCAATTTCAGTTCAAGCCTTAGATTACTAGGAGATATGACACAGAGATGTATAACTCCATCTCTCACAAAGGAAAACATGCTAATATGGCTTGGGCAATGTTGGTCCAGGACACAGGAAGCAGGCTAAGCAATTGCCAAACAACTCCAATTTACATGATTCAAAGCACAAGGTACTCTTCATCACCTCGCGGTCTCTTCTCTTATTGGTTTGCATTAAGTTATACAAGCAGGCCAAAAGTTTTGTACGAATCGATCCTTGCTCTCAATGGAGTGTAGAGAAATGTGCAAAAGAAATCTTCAGAATCATCATTCTCATGGACAGCAAAAGAGAACAGCTTGTTGTTTCATGCACAGACCATAATCCCCCGAAACAAGAATTGACATCCTGTATCACGCAATCAAATGCCAACAAAAAAGAGAAGCGAGTTACAAGAGGGAAACGAGAACGATCGAGTTCGTAAGGGTTTGTACAACCTGAAGGGCAGCAATTGCTGGCGCCATTGTGCACACAAAAAAGCTCACTCGCTCACTCCCTACTGCACCAAAAAATGCTTCACAACTTCTAATTCCCTCTACACACTTTAAGAACGCACTTCTGCAGTGAAGAAGCGCCCGGATCCAAACGACTCCTCAGGCGAAAAATCTCCCGAGAAGCCGCGAAGCCTTAGAGCGCGCAAGCGCTCCCGAGTCTCGTCGTCTCGTCGTCTCCTTCCCCCCCTCCCCGAGACCAAGGCCACATCCCGGGCCGGGCACGGGCCCGGCTAAACCCGTTCCTGGATCCGCGATTCAGAGGCTCGTTATGTGGAGGCCGGGGCCGGAACACAAAACCGGTGTGCCCAAACCGGTGTGCCCAACGGGTCGTGATATCATAACCCGATGCATAACCGGGTACGAAGTCTGAAAAGAAATTCGATGGACCCGGCAAATCGGCGGTCAGTTGTGAAAGCGACGGGAGGGGTCATCGTGAGCGTGATGTTTGATTACCGTGACAAATCGTAACCATCGAAACTGAGGTGTTCTTTTGTGCAATCGAAGGGGTAGAAAGCGCTGGAGGGAAATGCGAGCCTCATCGCCGCATCCCCACCACTGAAAATACTGTAGCAGTCCAAGCCGTTGGATTGAATCCTAGAAACTCGTAGCAAACCCTAGCTCTGCGCAATACAATGTTTGGCAACAGTAGTCACAGAGACTGAATGCATCACTTTGTGTTGCGTCTGCCCCAGAGAGCAGAGACTTGAAAGGCTGGTTCTTTGTTCATTCATTTCTGTAGTCAAGCTACGAAAAGCATGTTACAACTTAACATGCTTCCATTTATTCGTTCTTCCTTTCAAGGTAGAGACATTGTGAAGCACTCACAAACAGCCCAAATTTGGTATCCTTATATTCTAGGGTCATGTTGAGTCCACTATAGAAACATCTTCAGCATAAGTGAAGGATCCACTTGGACTTCAACATGCCAACCACCATGTGTTTTCAATTTAGTATGTTGAATATTTATCATCCTTATGGAAATCATTTAAAGGGCAGAACCGTTATTTAATGAGCCACTTGCTTCTCATGGATTTTGTTTGGTCTTGCCGTAAAGTACGGAGCATCCATTACATCAGGAACTGCTTATCACAAGAGTTTGTGTGCATTTGATTGTTTGGAGGATTTGCAAGGGTTGAACCCAAAGCACAGACACATGTACCATGCATAGAAAAGCAGGGTTGACAAATGACTCATTGACGCAGCATCAACTTGCAACACTTGATGTCACGGGAGTTCCAACTTGCTCCAATAGTCCACCCACCTGCAATTGACTGCTCTGTCTCAAGTTGAACCTTATTCGAAACAGCATGATGTGAAATCCTCAAAATAATCCAAAAGCAGGCTGCTCAGCAGTAAGAACCAATCCAAAACTGTATAACGATACAATATCATGTGGAAGCAAAAATGGACAGCTATAATAGTCACTGCTAAGCAGAGGTGACAACTCAAAGCATATTTCTTAGAGCATTCTCTTTCTGACACCTGTGGATTAACACCAACATCTTCTTCGTTGTTCAGAAGCTGTTCTCCAAACAGCATCATCCTCGTTGTATTGACATATCCAGAGTAAGACCTTGTGGTGCCAATGGTGAATGATTAAAACTCAGAAAGGTGGGAAGAAAGGGGCAAACTATGGTTGAACCATAGGAGGCAGCACCAGACAAGGCCTTGGAGCTTGCAGCACATTTGGTGCAGCATCTTGCCTTCTTCTGCAGGCCAGTAAACATGTTTTGCTCAGCACTTACCAACAGCTTGTTGCATGTGCCAGCATTCTAAGTATTGCACTCCTTATCCACCAATCATGCATGTATAGCAAACATCAACCTCCACAAAACATACATTATTATTCTCTTTTCTGAGAACCCCTTTCAAGAAGAGCAATAGACTATTTACAGTGCTACCAATGCAACACAAAGCACTCCGAAGAGTCGTTAAAATGGCCAACAGCCATAAGTTCCTTCATTGCCTCGATTGCTGCAGGTTTGAAGTTAACCTCTTCTGCTCACCGCAAAAGAAAGAACTCAAACCCAGTCCAAAAGCACAGGATCCTTCCACCAGACTTGCGAGCACACTGTATGCAGAGTATCATCTCCATTGGAAGCCTTCTTCAATGGTGAGGCACTTGCCATAGCTAACTATTAAGGGCTGCCGTGGCAGATTATGTGTAGGACAAGGACCAAGAACAGGGACATTCTGGGAATGAGGGCCCTGCACAAGGCGAGGGCCCGGCATGAGGTGGGAGCCAAGCGCAGGACCTGAATTCCTATAACTGGCCTGTTCATGGTCCTTATCCAGAGCAAGGATCTGGTAGGATTTTAACACTGCAATTTTGTTGGTCTTGCGTACCAAGGCCATTAAGGATATTGTGTTCAGATTCATTATAGAGTATAGTAGCTTAAG
>Ga0209208_10009300_pt1 | contig 12935 bp, 10 predicted proteins | sample S1TSphfallax_3_FD_187694 | JGI IMG/M metagenome (GOLD analysis project Ga0209208, IMG submission 187694) | Host-associated microbial communities from peat moss isolated from Minnesota, USA - S1T2_Fd - Sphagnum fallax MG (SPAdes) (version 2) | ecosystem: Host-associated > Plants > Peat moss >...
GGGGGGGGGGGGGGAATCCATAGATTCGACCATTGTTGTTCAAAATATTTTTGGTCAAGCCACACTAACATTATTCAAAATTTTACATTGGAGGAATTTGATAAGTTGACTTTTCAAGTCATCCTTATGATTAAAGCCCATGCTAGATCCATAGGTGAGATTCCTTTTTTCATTTTTATTTTTGGTTTTAGGCTATGTTTCATTTTTAAGTTTAGGGTTAAAGTTGAGGGTTAGGATATGATTTTCAAGGTTAAGATGGGGCTCTAAAGGGCAGATGTTTGGGTTTTTGTGTTAAGGTTTGAAATGTTTAGGTTTGACTTTTCAAGTTTAAAGTTAAGGTTAAGTTTTCATGTTTTTTTAGGGTTTAATGTTTAGGGGTTAAAATTAGTGTCTTTAGTACTAAATTAAGGTTTAAGGTTTTTGGTTTAGGGTTTAAAAAATTTGGTCTAATTTTTAGGGTTTAAAAATAGGGTTAATGTCTAGGGGTTCGGTTAAAATTTTTAGGTTTGATTTTTAAAATTTAAAGATAGGGTTTTTGGTTTTAAGGGTTAATGTTAAGGTTTTCAAGTTTGAATTTTAAGGTTTAAGTTTGAATTTTGGGGTTTAAAAATATGGTTTAAAGTTTTGGGCTTAAAGTTAAGGTTAGGGTTTGAGGTCTCATGTTTAGGGTTAGGGTTAGGGTTTTCAAGTTTGATTTTTTATCTTATTTTAGAATAGGTGAATTTTTAATTGATCAAATAGGCCATAAAAGTCGACACTTAAATAATGTTTCTTCAACTTCGTATTCTATATAAAACACAACAATGTCACTATGTATGATGCCTTCAAGTGGAAATAATTGAAATTTGTATTATATGTGGATGCATTCTTCATTCCATCATGCATCACCCATGCATTTGTAGATGAGATTCAATCGCCTACCTTGGGTAGACATTTATGGGAGTTGTTAAATGTATTGGGTTCATTGATGGCACATTCATTGAGATCCGGAAACCTTGGCAAATGAAACACATTGTACATGGTTTAATGGTAAAAATAATAATCTATGCAATGATCACCACTATCATTTTAGACCATCATGAATTGTTCATCTACATAGAAATTGGTTACTTTGGCTCTTATCACAATGTGAACATTTTATGGTGGTCAAATGTCTATAGAAATTGGCATCAATAATTCACTTGGGAGGATGAGTACTTTGAATACCTCTTGGGAGATATGGGTTATATGGGCAAAGATATGTTTATTATACGTAGGATAGGGCAACAAGAGCTGGCACTAAATGTTAACCATGCTATAATGTAAGCCTACAACAAAATGCATGCAAGTTTCAAGGTGCAAGTAGAATGGCGCATAGGTGTGTTGAAGAGAAAGTGGAAGCATTTTATGAAAAGGTTCGATTCAACAAAACCAAAATAGTCACATTTGTTTCAAATTACAATTCTTTTGATTATCTTCTTGCACATGAAACACATGGACCCCATCTATCAAACTTTGATGTTTGTTTAAAATGTTCATTGTTGCATGCCAATATGTGACCTTTAAGTGTTCTAATATTTGATTAGATTACAATGTTGTTTTTTCTTCACCTTCTTCATTGTTATTTCCTATTTTTAATTCCTTTAAGGTTTCCCACAAGTGGTCCTTCAAAATCTCCTTCGCAAAAATTGAATTAAGGTAAACTACATCGTAATCTATATAAGTTTACTTTTACACAATAATGAGAATGAGTTGAGTCCTTTGCTTTTTACCCATTACGTTATAGTTCACAAAATGCAAGTGATAAAAAATCACCATGGTGTTAAGGTGGAGAAATTCCACAATTCATGTATTTAGGGACCTTAACTTTGTGCAACACAACATATTCAAATTGTTGCATTATTCAAATCTCACTTGAATATAAGTGTATTTGGTTGAAATTTTCTATTTTATCAAATTCAAATTCAAATTATTGAAGAGAATTGAATACACACACTCTAAAACAACCATTCACAATCACTAAATTGAACCAAAATGTTCATTAGATTGAACCAAAATCAAAGAAGATACCATTAGAACTTGCACTAGATTTCAAACCATAGCAATAGATAATCATTGGAAATCAAACCAAGAGTCACTCGATTTTCCATGTCAAGATAGTTAAGATTCTATAGATAGTCATTGGATTTTCCCATGTTAAGATAATCGTTGGATTTCTTATGTCAAGATAGTCACTAGATTTTCCCATGTCAAAATAATCACTAGATTTCTCATTTCAAAAGAATCATTGGATTTTCTATGTCAAGATAATCATTAAATTTTCCCATGTCAAAATGATCACTAGATTTCCCATTTCAAAACAATCATTAGATTACCTATGTCAAGATAGTCACTAGATTTCCCATATTTCCTATGTCAAGATAGTTGTTGGATTTTCCCATGTCAAAACAACCATTGAATTTCCCATTTGAAGATAATAATTAGATTTTCCCATGTCAAAATAGTCATTGAAATTCCCATTTGAAGATAATCATTGGATTTTCTCATGTTAAAATAGTTATTAGATTTCCCATTTGAAAATAGTCACAAAATTTTCCCATGTCAAGATAATCATTGGATTTCTCATGTCAAAACAATCCTTGGATTTTAGGTCTAACCATAACCATTTTAACACATATTTAATTAATTCTAGACTTTACAAAAGTCCAAAAATAGCAACACACATTTTAGTCCATTCAAAAAATGAAACTTTCAATTATAAATATGACTTGGTGGCCACCGAGTTGTTAACCACAACAAAAAAGCTTGAAAAATCAAGAAAATGCAACTTACAAATTACACCTTTTGGTCATTAGGTTGTTAACCACATCAAAAAGACTTTGAAAAATTAACAATATACAACTTAATACATCAATCATACAAATTTCACCTTTTGGCCACTAGGTTGTTAGCTATTAATGTAGATCAAGAAAAATTATTGAATATTTCAAATACATTTTGAACTTTGAGCCATGGTGGCCACCTCGTTGTTAGCTACATCAAACAACCTTTAAAATTCAATAAATGAAAAATTCATTATAAATAACATTAACAACAATGCAAACCATAAGAATAAAGTCAATTCCTCTTCTTCTTAAAACTAAATTGGGATAGTCCATGGTCAAATATGCAATTAAATCATCATCATCTTGAAATAAGAATCTTAGTGGCAAAAAAATTTTATCCCTTTTAGAACTACAAACGTCGTCACGTAGTCTGCGAATAAGAATCACAAGTAACTACAAACAAAACTTGGTACAAAAAAATAAAAACATATAGCATAACAAATGACCTTAGAGATGTAAAATGAAATTAGATGAAATGATTCAGAGTGCATACCCAAAGGGAGTTCCACATTGTGAAGATCCCCATTGTCACTATCCATATATTACAAGAACAAAGAATAATAAAAACTTGAACAAGGCTTAGAATTGAACATAAAATCATAATGATTTAGAATTGTCCTCGTGAAAGGCAATCTAATTAAGGCTAGCCACAATCAAAGTGCCAAGTCCAACAATTGCACTTTATTCTTTGACAAAATCTCATCCCTAAAGGATTTTTTTAAAAAACCACTCCACTTTGGATTTCAAAGTGTTTTGCTAGGTTTGTCATCAATCAATCATGTTTGATCTTCCATCCAATAAGGTAGCCCACGGCAAGCATAGTACACACATTTCAAATCTTTTATATAATAATAGGACACAAGAGTAATTTCATAAGAAGTCTTTGAACATTGTTCATGTCCCCAAATAAAAATGAATTCATTTAAGAATTTTTCTGGCATTAGCATTGGAAGAACTTCCAGCACATCTTCAAGTTTCATATAATACCAAATTACGATGTAAAACCTTTTAAAAGCATTGGAAAGAAAATGTTCGACTCCAGCTCTAATTTCAACTTTGCTTATGTCAATGTTTCTTCGAAACATTCATGCATTCCCTTGCAAAATAGCACATTGTGGCACATAACATAGCACACCATTCACATTGAAAATTAACAATTCTTTAGGTCCTGCAAACTTTTAAAGTCCACATGAACCATTGAAGTGCCTTTGATCAGTTTAGTGAGATGCAATGCAATATTGAACTGCAATGATATCAAGAACTTTGTCAATAAACAAAGTAAAGAAATGTGATAGTATATTAATTTGTTTCTCACACTTGAAGATTAAATGACAATGTGCAATCAATAATAGTGTTTTAGTCTTAAGTAGGACATTGAACCACCATGAAATTCCACTAATGTTTATAATAAATATATGATACCACCATGTGCCATTATCAATTTTTGAAAAAATAGTTTTCAACAAACATCTAGTGGGCACCAAGCCATACTACAATAAACACACTAACAATTATGATTAACAATATATATGAGAAATGCACAATCATTCAAATCAAATCAAGGAAATAGAAATGAAACAAATCATGTTCAACAATACATACATCATAATTCAAAAAACATTAGATAAAATATTTCATGTGTTTTTATTTCTATGTTTTTATTTCATTTTGTTAGAAAGATTGTCATCACACTTGGAAGAGCATTGTGCATCCAATTTCTCATACTAAAGGTCGAAAGGAAGAACCTCTGTAATGTTTTTGAAAGGATTACATTCCAAAAATTTAAAACCCGCATTCTCAACAAGGGTGAATGCATACTAAAGTGGACTAAAAATGGCAAATGAGGAAGTCCATAGTTTTCCTTTTTAGGTTTTTTAATTTGAATGTTTAGTGTTTTGGGAATGTAAAATTGTCCATTTGAAAGTATCAGGCAAGTGGAATACCTAAACCTTAAACTTATAAGTTTTTAAATTATAACACATGTTTCAATTTGATCAGCTATGTGAAAAGTTTTTTAAAAAAACATGGGTTTTTAAAAAAATTATGATTAGCATATGTTATGTAGGGTAGTAATGTCATTTTTTACTATACAAAATTTTTCAATTTTTCCATTTCAATAAATTATGGACTAAACTATTGGAAGTCTTACTGGAAACTTGATAAATTAAAATATTAAACTTGTTTGTAAACCTTTACTTTAACATTATAATAGCTTCACAATCATACTAAGGGGAAAAAATCAACATTTCACACATGTTTAGTATGTAATAAAAGTTCATAAATTTTTTTATGGACTATGACAAAAGATTTTACATTGCTTCAAAAGTCCACCTTATAATGAAGTGATGACATTTTATTTTCAAAATTTTTAATTTGATTCTACAAGTGTTATGAATTAGTTAGATGACTCCCTTCTATAATTTTCAATCATATCCCAACAAATATTATACCAAACTTAAAGGTACCCCCACCCCCCTAAAATTGTCCTTGTGACACCAAAAAGTGGATTGTTTAGTGTGCAACTACCCACAAATGTAAGGATTCCAAGTATAAGAAAACAATTCCAAACAAATAATTATCGTCTTCTTCAGACGAATAAAATGTCTAAAAGACAATGGCACTAAAAAGAGGATTAAACATATTGTTGTGAGTCATGTCATCTACAAGCAATGTATTACCATAATTTATACTTGGGAACATATGAAAAAATCCTCTAGGTTTTCATGGAAAACAAGTTTCTCAACGAGGAAATGTTCATTTCTAAAGCAAAGAGTTAGGCCTACTATTCTTGAAGATGGAAGGAAAATTATTGTTTTCTACTTGATTATTTCCAAATGCCTAACAAAAAGTTTCCTCATCATGGAAGACCAAATGTAAACAACGAATTTTTTTACACAAATGTAAAGGAGTTCTTTCAACCCGAGTTTCAAAACCATTACGTGAAATCCAGTTGGACCCTCTCCTATCACCATTAATATTCCATTTATGTCAAAAATTAAATGATATTCATTCACTTTTGTTGTAGCCACAATTTTTGTGGCAAACCCAAAGCTATTGCAATGTCCAACGATCTTAGCTTAGTTTATGAACCTTGTGTGACTAAGTTTATGACATTGAATCCCAACATCTAATTCTTGAATGATAGGGATGCACATACAAAAGGAATGACGAGCCTTAAAGTAGGCAAAAACAACCACCATCAAGTAGTTCAACGAAACCTTTATTCTACCATTCCATTTTTCAACAAACATGACATTAGTAATTGAGTTCATCATTTTCCTAACTGGATTATGGTCTACAAGTATAATATTTCCAAAATGAATACCCATGATTCTCTCAAAAACGTTTATGAAACACTTATGGAAAATTATGGTTGAAGGGTTTTTCCAAAGAAAATAGTTGTTTTTCTGACAAAACTCATGTCCAAATATCTTAGAAGACTCGATATTAATCTCTACATGCTTCTTCAACTCCTTTAGAATCATAGGCACCTTATAGGGCTCTCATTTAATCTAGATATACATTATAAACTAATGAAGACACTTTTGTAGGATTCTTGTAATAATAATCCTAGTCGCAAAATCACTAAAGAATCAAATGACGGACATCTATACCATTCTCTAGGAATGAAGCTAAAAGTTTCAAAGGATCTTCCTTGTCTTGTGAAAACTCCCTTTAAGCCAAAAACAACATGGAAAGGACTCACCTCTAAATTCTTTTCAGAACCAAAATTAGGTTTATTCTTTGATCTATTCCATCTTGAATATAATGATAGGAAAGGATGTTCGTCGAAGAAATCAACACATCTTGAATAGGAAGATTAAACTCGTCTTCCATTGTGTCCACTGCAAAGGTTCTTGCAACTGAAGTTTTTGTAACAAAATTCCTAGCAGATTGACTAAAAATGGGGCATTTTTCCATTGATTCCACTTCATAAGTTTCAACAACATAAGTAGAATCACGAGAATGGTGGGAGCATTATGTCCATCTCAATAGGCCTTGTGTACAAATGAAAGAAATTAACTACTATTTAAAATCACATTTGAAAAAAACTCAAAAAATTGAAAATAATACAAGTTCATTAACACTGAAATATTAATTCATTTTTTTATTTGTGAACGTCTAGTGGCCACTAGATGTTTCCAAAACAAAAAACAACATAACAATATGTTTAATTGTAATGCCTGGCAACCACCAAATGTTTTCAAAAACAAAATTAGCGATAGAAATTTTCTTGTTATCAACATTTGGTGGTTGCTAGACATTTTCAAAACCAAAGCCAATGGTAGAAATTTTTGTATCATCAACATTTGGTAGCCGTTAGACATTTAAGAAAACAAAGTAGAATAATTAAAAATATTTTAATGGCAACGTTTAAAGCTTTGTAAAAGAGAGTTTAAACGAGTTCAAATTAGTGGTCACCATACATTTTCAAAACAAATTAAACTACCAACAAATATTTTATAATCCAAATCTTTGAACATAAATTATAGTAACATCATATTCGGTCTTCCTTTGAAGAGTAGTTTCTCTCCACCTTTTTCCCCTTTCTCTTCCTTTGTCCTAATTTCCTCCTCCTTGTTCCTCATTTCCTCCAGCTCATGCCTCGTGCCTTCCTCCCTATTATTTGTTCCCTCCTCCTTGGTCGTCTAAGTCATCACAACTACTTTGTTCAATTTTAGGATTAGTTTGTGCACTGGTTGTGATTTGCAACACTCCTACTTGCAGCTCAGTTCCCACATTTTGGGTAGTAACACCCAATAGAATTCACATGCAAATGGATGTTATCGTCTCACAATGATCCCCATCGAGGTCAATAGGAATAAACTCTAAAACTTTACATCTTGTCTTCTATAATTTTAAAAAGATCCATGATTTAAAATCCTATACAAAAAAACAAATCAAGACCATTAAAAAAATGTGAAGGATATGACTTACAAGGTAGACATATGTCAAAACCTTTTCGCTAAAGACATTGTGACACACCATTCCGTTAGAAATGGTCGGTTTGAGGATTTAAACTAGGGCCTTAGGGTAAATTTCATTCTTGTACATGTTTTTGTTTTCTGGGAAAGAGGCTGTTGTATGCTCCACTAACAATGGCAATGCATTGTTACCGAGAACATCCTCTTGAATATTTATTTTGATATTTTTGCAAGGGGACAAATATGCATAAAGAAACATTGGATCCTTCATTAAGCTTTTTGATGAACCTAGTACTTCAATTTATCCGACCATGTACTGCTCGAATTCAAATTGAAATTCGTCACATGGCTAGACTTTGTAATTGTCGAAAATAAGTTCATGAAAGAGTCCTAGTTAGGGCTTGTCCACACTACTAAATTCTCTTTAGTCGTGTGTGTGGTATACACAACTGTGATTGTTCTAATGGCATTATTGTGCAAAAATGATGCCACCTACTCCTTGTTGATCACATCAAGGTTGTGTGCCATGTTATCAACTTTTTTGAATTTATAATGTGAGTCCAAAAGAATTGCTTCAACTGCATTCCCCTTCAAAGTTCCATTTTCAACCCACTTTTGCAATGCATGTTTCAATCCAGCTAGGGGTGCTTCCTCCGGGGGGTTCAACCTCATCTTTTGTTGTAGAAGTCCTAATTGAACTCCACGTCTAGAATGGAAAAAAACATTTTGTTCAAGTTGTGCTTGGTCTTCACTTCCTTGCATTTGCCATCCTTGTAGGGCTTTTGATTATTTGTTGTCAATTTCGAAAATTCGAAATGAATCATGATTTCATTATGGATCACCACTTTCTATTTCAGGACCTTTGTGAAATTGTACATTGATTTGAAATTGGGCCTCCCTCCACCCTTAATTAGATGTTCCTGTAGGGTGATCGTGTGGTCAAATAGTCCTCTTGCCAACTTCTCAAATTGCTTTTCCTTTAAATTTACAAAGCAACCAAATTTTGATTTTCCAATTGGTTTCGAAGGACAAATAAGAACATTGCCACTTTTGTCCAAAATATTGCACCTTTTTCATTGAACAAAAACATTTTCCCACAACCGAAATACCTTGTTCGACAAAAGCAAAATACTCTTTTGTTGATTCCACATTCAAAACGTAGCTTGAGAAACTCCTTAAAAGCTTACTGAGTTGATTGCATTGTATTAGTTTTGGGGAATAAATATAATTGATATAGTTGGAAGAAATTAGGAGTCTTTCATATTTACCTTGTACTCCTTGGAATGTCAACTTGATGCATCAAAATTTAGTAGTGGTCTTGTATAAATTTATTCCATATGCGATGTGTGTGACCAAGATTCTCTCAATATGAAATCTTTGTAGCTAACTTGTAATGCTTGTTATTCAAAACTTTAAAACCTTGCACATGTGAACAAAATCATTGCCCCACATCACAACAATCTCGAACTTGCTATAAAGCTTGCGAATTTTAGGTCCTATGTTTGGGTCTGCCACGAAATCCTATTAAGAAAACCAAGATTTTTCATTTGATCAATAATCATTTTTACTCCACAAATTTGAAATGAGAAGTTCCAAGCAGTCGTAAAGGTTTTTCCAAAATGCAAAATTACAAATAGTGTCTAAGAAGTCATTAATGGCTGTCAGGCATTTTACACAATATTTTGTCCATTGAGAGCCACCTAACAACTACTAGGCATTCTCCATAATTTACATTGGGAATTGCATGGCGACTGTTAGGTGTTCTCCACATTATACATTGGGAATCTCTTGGTAGCTACTAGGTGTTCTCCACACTTCATGTTGGGAACTGTTTGGTGGCTACCAAACATTCTTGACAATTTACAATTTGAAATCACCTAGCAACTGCTAGGCGATTCTCATTTCATATTTGTTCAAATTTTTTCTGTAGTGTTAAAAATTGGACAACTAATTAAAAATCTAATTAGGTCAAAGAATAAATTTAATCCTTTCAAACTTACTAATGTTGCAACAATTATGTGTTGGCCCCCATTAATAAAAAATTGATGATTCTTTATTTCCTTCCAATTTTTAGCTTGCGAGTTGGATTCTGCAAATTGGGTTCTGTAAGTCTTCAAGAATCATAAAATTGATACTTTCGTATCATATTTGCTATATTGGACAATCTTTTTTTTTATCTCATCCACATGGATGTTTAAAAGCAATTGGTATACAATGTTTAGGGGCAATCATTTGAATTTGTGTACATCAACCTATACATTTGGCATTGGAATGTGCCCAAATGAGAAATAAATATCATATTTTTCTCCTATGGTTTCTGCAACAAAACAACATTCCTTTGCATCAAATCCTTTCTCCTCCTCCTCTAGCACAATATTTTTTAGGATTTTTCCCTTCTTTTGTGCCTTTGTCTTTTCCTTGCATGGTTTTTTCACTAGTCACTTTCCATTATAGTTTTCCATACTAATCAATGTGCGGTTATAATTTCTTAGGGATTTTTGAGTAGACTCTTCATTTTCAAGCTCAATTATCTCATGGAAATCAATAAAATGTTCAACAATTTGGGCTAGTGATCAATCTGGGAGGTCACTCACCCTAAATCCCTTTTTGATTATCTTGAAGGCAAGCTCGTCACTTATTTTGCTACATTGACAAACCAATCCAATAATTTACTACTTTTTAAAATCTTCTAGAAATAAGACCACCTTTCCAAGGTCGTGTACTTAGACCGCCATACCCTTGAATCACATTGTTTTACAGAATCCTAGTTTCCATTTTTCACAAAATGGAACTACAAGTTTATTTATGGTTCTTCATAATCCTTACCGCCCAAGAGGTTACCTTGAATGTAAAGTCCCACACTCTAAACATTGCCTCGTTATAAAATGGAATGAAGCCAAGATAATTTCCAATGACTTTCTTCATCAGAGGGGGTGTGTACCTCTAATTTCCAATTTTTTTCTATTAACATATATTTCTTAGTGCAAGGCCTGGTGGCTACCAAGCTACATTTCCTTCAATAGATTGAAATATTAGTTTGGTTAATGTTTGGTGGTTGCCAAGTTCTTTGTTCACTACAATTGATGGAGTGGAGAAAAATGTTTGGCTAACCCATTGGTTTTTAGGTTTAAACATAAATGGCAAAGTGTTGGGATCACCAATATTCATTCAAAGGAGCTTATGGCCATTGTTTATAGATCTTAAGAAGGGTTAAATTTCACCAAGATCATTTCATTAGGAGGTGAGGGCACGTAAATTCACACTTAAGTGCCATAAAACATAATTTGTAAAGCTTCAATAGGCTCATGTCCACAAATAAACATCGCCATCAAAGTCCTACGTTAACTTAAAGGTTGAAACATTGAAGGATCACATGACCAAGAAGACCATCAAATGTGCTTGCAAGGTTTCAAAAGGTTCATACACATCAAATGAACACCACGACTAGATATACAATACCCTAGGGGTTGAAGCATTGAAGAATAACACCAAAAATGCACTCAAATGTGCTTGTAAATATTTAAAAAGATTATACACATCAAATGAAGACCATTACCATATGATGTAGAACTTCAAGTAGTTCATACCCACAAATAAACACCTAAGTTAGCGTTTATAATACCTTAGGGGTTGGAGCATTGAAGAATCACACCAAGGACACTTAGAACAAAATTTGTAAAACTTTGGAAGGTTCATTTCCATCAATTAACACCACCACAAAAATCTAGAACACTAAAGGGACAAGGTCTTTCAACAACCATACCAAGGAAAACATCAACTATATTTGTAGAGTTTCATAAATTTCATACACATCAATTAAACCTTAAACATGAACCTATAATACCATAACATGAATATGTAAACCATGTGAGCACCATAAACATCAAATGAGCACAAAAAAAAAATTCAAATTTTTGCCATGTACATAATTTGATTCCCTTTACAAACATCAATTGTTAACATCATCTTTCATTATCAAGTCACCCATATGTAAGCATAATTCCAAGCACTTGATTTCAAATTGCAATCAAACTTTAAGACAGCACTTGGGATATCCTTGGGCTATAATCATTTGACAGTAAGAGGGATTGTTAACTTTCACAATTTGAAATGCATTCCATGTTAAATTATTGTCAACATCATTATCTCAATCTTTGTTTATTCGATGAAGATGTCACATCATTGATAGGTCCATGGACAAGTGAATGGGGATATGCTCAATGACAACGCTCGGCATCTTAAGAAGGGGGGTAATTGGTTACAATTTTCACATAAAATATTGACATCTATGGATTGCATGGGCTCGAAGGCTCCCTAAATTCTAGAGTTGTTGGAGCTTTTTACTTATGATCAATGGGTTTTGGTCTAGAAGCTTTTCAAATTTTGGTCCTCTTGAAGTTAATTTCTTAAGTTTCCTTGAGAATTGTGCAACCCATCTAGTAATTAGGATTTGTATGATCTCATACACCTTGTGAGCAAACATGACAGTGACCAAACAAACATAGAAAACGACCATAATGAAAGGAGGAATGCCTATTGATTAAGTGTGAAATCTTGAACATGACAATTGTAAAACACCTTTTCTTCATCTAAAGCACTAAATACAATCACCATCTTTCTAGTTAGTTACTAGTTGGGCTAAATCTCACCTGAAGAAAAAATGGCTGCAACTTTGGGCATTGGTGTTCAAGTTATTTTTCAAGATGTAAACATTGTTCATGTGATACAAAAAATCACCTCCTTCAAAAAGGCTTGAATTGACTTTAGGGGTGTGATTCCTTTGAGCTTATGCATGCTAAGCTATACAATTCCCAAGCTACCTCTCCAAGCTTTCTCCAATCTTTCCAAGCTTATAGTCCCAACTTTTTTCACACCTAAACATTTGACTCCTCTTGCATTCCTCTCACCTCCTTCACTTCTCCCACATCTTTCTACGCTTCTTTATGCACTTGTGTTTAACACAATCAAAAACAAAAGAAGGAGAGCTTCACACAAGCCTCAAGTTGCAAAATGTCATGTCTATGTTACTTATGCTTTGCACATATTCTTGTCATACTTCTCTTCAAATGAGTATATTAGAAAGATTCAATGGAGGTCATTGTAATTTAATCCACATGTCCTCATCAGGGTTTTTTTTTTTTTTTTT
>Ga0209208_10009301_pt1 | contig 12934 bp, 13 predicted proteins | sample S1TSphfallax_3_FD_187694 | JGI IMG/M metagenome (GOLD analysis project Ga0209208, IMG submission 187694) | Host-associated microbial communities from peat moss isolated from Minnesota, USA - S1T2_Fd - Sphagnum fallax MG (SPAdes) (version 2) | ecosystem: Host-associated > Plants > Peat moss >...
AGTGTCTGGTTGATTGCTTTGGGTCTTTGCTTATCACCATAATTTCAGTATATATCTGGCTTAACTGCAGGATTATATTCTTGACATGTTGTAATTTTTCATGTAGTGGCTTCTATTAGCTAGAGGTGTCATGAGCAGTTTGTATGATGTATTTTTCCATCTCTGAATGTTTTCTTCATTTGTGGCTCACCTTTGCAACAACTAACAAAGTACGATGCTACAACTCTGTTTGGTTTTTGAGATTCCCCTCAATTCTCAAGCTCTTTCCTACCTATGCCGAGCACAGAAGTGAGTGATTGGAACATCATCTCAGTCATCCGTGTGACTACTGTATTCCATCTTTCCCTCATTTTTATCCCAATCTGTTCCAACTCTCTCTCAATGCCACCTCTTGATGTTTAAGTTGGTGTTAAATAAAAATACAGGTGGCATCTTAGGTGGCATGAAAAGCTAGTAATGTGATGACATAATGTGAAGTGATTGTTAGCTCAACATAAAGTCCGTCTTTCGAAGAAGGATTAAATCCGAACATGATGTTCGTGGACTAAACTTTTGAATACCTGACACCAAGTGTGAATGCACGTTTATTAGGGTAAGTTATCAATCAATCGATTGATATCCAATGTTTATCCTGTCGGTTATTGCTTGATTATAGGATCTTTTAATCTTAATTTTTTAAGATTTGTGACTTTTAAAAATCTGTATTTCTGTTTTTAGGTCATAAACATGTTTAGCATTTTAGTATTGATGATCTACTTGGATGAATAAAAAGGTCATCCTGGTACGTTATTACATGTTGAAAATGCAGTACAAGTGGCTAAGGTTATTAACTGGTTATAAAAAATCAATACCCGGATGGGAGACTATGAATACCCAGGTTACTAACTCGGTCAAAACTCAAGCAGTGGACACTTGGTTAAACCCTAAACCCCAGTGTGCGTGTGTGTGTGTGTGTGTGTGTGTGGTGGGTGTAGTGAGAGCTTTGTGCAACTTTTACAATGCTCTCTTTCTAACTCACAATTCTCATGCAACCCTTAAAATGTATAATGGCCATTGGTCGGACCTGGCAGAATGGCAGGTGGCGTTCAGCCAGGTTTTACAATGGGCCATTATTTGACACAATCGTCATTGGGACATGGTAGGAACATTGGTCACAATTTGCTGCCTTTGCACGTTCTATGCGACAGATGAATTTGAAAGCGCAGCTGATAAGACGAAGCTAAAGCTTTGGGGGTGAGGAGGACCAGAATTTCACACCAGTTCGTTACGCCATTCAGGAATCAGCAACAGCAAAATCCCCAATTCTACTAAATCTTAAATCTACTCAGAATGTACATCTCTTTGTCACTTTGTGTGCACCACGCTTAATCTATAAATGCCCCATCCACGCTTCTCGCTTCTCAATCCATTATGATAAGTCACTAAGTTGGTACAGTCTCTGGTTTTGGTAACTTGTACAGAGTCCATCCCTGTTAGGGGCAGTAAACTCACATGGCCAGTGTTGGCTGTTGGGTGGTTTTCTCCTTTTTATAAATGAAAGATAGGTAAAAGGATAACCTAAATGGGCCTTTTTAGGAAAGACAGAAATTTTGAAATTCTTTTGGGGTTTATGTGTTTTGTTCCCCCTTGTGTTCCCAATAAGGTTCCAAAGGGTGTTCTCAATAGTCCCCCAGTTCGTTTTCATGTCCACAACATTCGTTCTTTGATTGCATTCCCTATGCTTTATGAAAAGTTCCTTATCTTGTTCCCTCAGTTCCCCTTTCCTTCTACGTATGTTCCTTGTTTATATGTCATATGTTTTGTCAATTGTGCCCATGTTCTTCCCTCAGTTCTCAAGTGTCCTGATGTCAATCCCACTAGCCCCCATTCTTATCCCATATTCCTTGCCCAATGCCTCACTCTTCTAGTTGATGGACCAGATGGAAAACCTGTTTATTCCTGAAGATGGCCTCAGTGCCCAGCACCCACCTGTGCACCATCCAAAAATCTCGCTTAACCAACTTGGCACAATGCAATATTCTCATTTGTTTTTGTGCATAGGTACATAGATAGGTAGATAGGTGGGTGGATAAGAAGGTAGCTGTGAGGATAATAAATAAGTAGATGGGGGATGGAGTAGGCCTTTTTTCTTTTTTTTGGGCATAGGCAGGCAGGGGTGAGGTGAGGCCCAAAAAAAACAAAAAAAAGTTTCCCTAAAATGAAAAAACTAAAAACTAAGTGCCAAAAGGCCTGAGGAAATGAAAAGAAAAAAGTCAACATGTGCTAACCACCTTGGTTAGCACAGGGACAGGAAGGAACGAAAAAGGTACACTCATCAGTGCACTATCCATCCAGATTGGTGCACTTGTGAGTGCCTGCCTGTTCATGCTGGCTGTTGAAGACTACATACAGAATAGCACACTCCATTTCATGGGAAATTTGGTCACATTTGGTCACTAAGAAATACACTGGTTAACATCCTTCGTATCTCGATTATGCCCTGCAAGAAAGTTTCACCATCCATTCTCCAATCTAACTCATCTCCCAGGGATCCAGGATTTTTTCCCCAATTTTGTGAGGTTGAAATATTGGTGGAAAATTCTCCCCAAGAGACAGCAAATTCAATCAAATGGATATCCATTTGCATGATATGCCATGACCACAGGTTCAATAGGTCATGGCCACATATTAAACCCACGGATGCAAATCCCGCATGACCCAATGGATACTTGAACATTAGGGTTCCTAAACCTTGTGTGGAATTTGTATTTTACTCTATCAAAACAATACATTTTGGTTATACAGCCTACAAAGTGGTCAAAACCTGGTATGAAGATTTTTCTTAAAAAAAATTCAAGTTGCAGTCACAATTTGAACAAGTGACTTCATTGTCAAATCCGTTTTATTGCAACCAGTAGTCCATCTTGTCACAAGACACAACGTAACAAATACAATTTACACTATTTTCCGATAACTAGTGAAGTGTATGCATGAGCATTTTTTAAAAGCTTTTCATCAAAAGCTTTCCAACGAGTGATATATTATGTCTCATTTGCCCAAATCATCCAATTATTACTTTTTGCCTTATCATCCATACTAGTTTGTGTAAGTCAATATCTACAGATAACAACAGAAGTAGTTTTACACTCAAACTAACTTATGCATAAAGATCCATGGATGAACTCTATTGCATGCGTGACAAAATTCATCCATGGTTATTTGATGTTTTGAGACCATCAACTATTAGAATCTAACATGACTTGCCCCCATCCAATTACATCTTGCAACCTCATTCAAGTTATATGGCTATACAATTATTGCATTGTCCACCAAAACTTTAAAAACATTTTATGCATGAAAATAGTCCCACTTCCAAGAAATTTACCATGCTCCAAATGCGTGCTCGCAATAAAAAATAAGCTTAAGAGCAGGTCCACCCATACCCCCCTACTTGGGCCTCTACTGATATTAATCACATCCAACATGGAGTGCTGCCCACCTATAACTGCAATTGCCAACAATGAATGTTTGATGTACATAGATTATTATAGTGCGAAAAAATAGTGAAGTTTATGACTATAAAACATTCAAAATTTTATGGAAAAAAAAAATTAACCACAAAGTTTTTCTAAAAAACAAATTTTGGGTCTCATTTGGATTGAACAAAGTTTCTAAAAGAATGAAAATCAACAACAAATTCCTTTACTTGGAAGCAATCTCACAAGACATGGCAATGGAAGCTGTACCTACATCACCACCTTACAACAAACTCCAATGCCTTCAATTCATGTTTTGACAATCAAAGTTGGGTGTTACAAATTCATAGTAACCATGAACTATGGAATTCAAGTCAGATGTTAGCCAAATCATTTGTAACCATGAACTACAGAATGCTTTAATCTAACACCGTATCTAGTATCCTTATGCTTACAGTCTTATTATGTTGAAGACACTCCGTTTCAATTGACTGCATGTAGCAAGCTTTTACCCCAGCACTGGTTTGATGGCAACCTTGGGAATCCAAAATATCTGTTGCCACTACTGTACCAAAAACCAAAAACATGATGGAAATCCCATTAAGAAATCAGTCTGTAAACTCAAATGAATAAGCAGCATATCATGTAAGAAACTTATCAAGTAATAACATAAATGAATGTTGCATCCAAACTCAACAAATATAAATGGATCATGTGTATTTAGACTTCATCCCTTTTCATCACTGACAAATAACTACACTGCAAATCTGATCAAGTAAGCAAGAAAAAATATAATTTGGGCACAAAGCTAGATTTAGTGGGCATAAGTACAATCTAAGGTCTCTTGAAAGATCATTCAACAAGAGTCGTATCTTCTCTCTGGCCTTCCATCCTGCTGTTTTGTCACAAGGGTATATCAGAATTAGTTTCCTCATGACTCTAGATAGGCCTAGCCCATCACCATGCCTCTGCCCCTGCACAACTGATCATGTACTAGTACTAATATCTTCCAAGCTCTGATGCATGACCCACATTGAATCTCCTGCCAGATTGAACGAGAAAAGATCTAAGAGGGGCTGCCAGCACAGTACAGGTGCATTGGGCAAGACTACTCTTTGCCACTATGTGACCTTAGGAAAGTCGTGACCATTACTGTTTTCAGAAAAAATTAGATAACACTGGAGGGTTATTAAAAAACATGGGCCCAAACCCCCATAACTTTTGGCCACTGGCTATATCTGCTCCCACTCAACCAACAAATCCTAGATTCACAATCAAGGTATAGCCTTCGCTATGTATGGGGTGGAGCTGTAGAGTTCTGCTGTAGCAAAATAGGGTTGCAAGTTGGAAAGCACTAGCTTGATTCACAACTGCAGATTGTATGTACATTCATAGTTGGGGCTTTGCAACTTGAGGACCATGCAGTGTGTTAACTTAACATTGACTGTTCTAACTTGTTGGACAACCTTGTTGAGCTGACCAGCAAGGGTCCAAAAGTCTAAACAGTACCAGACCTTAGATCGTCTTCAGGAGGTGAAAGAAAATATGACATTTGGTCCACCTCAATCTAAGTGATTGGAGTCCAACTAAATTCACACCACTCACAAGATGGTGGCCACAGCCTTCTGATCCTAAAATCTGTGCCCAGTTTGGAACAAGCAAGACCTACAGTTCAAAAAGAGCAGTAATGGAGATAGCTGGCATTTGAGGTAAGTGGGAGTGCATACCTGAGTCTACTGTACTGTAAGGGACCTGTCAGGGCTTCTTCAAGTCATGCCTGTCAGCTGATTCCAGCAAAACGAAATTCTCTTAGATCATTCCAGCAGCTTATCCATGTACTTACACCAGAAGATTGTCTCTCCTTCACCAAATGCCTATTTACAGTGTGATTTTATTGTCGAACTCAGCATATACTACGAGTGCTTCATCCAGCAAGCTGTATTAGACTTTTGAAAGAGTGGACTGCAAACATTTCCTGCTCCTGAGAATGTTCAGTATGTCCATCACTCATTCCCTGAACTCTAGCTAAATAGATCACACATAGTGTACAACCTCTTGACAATTGCTCTTGGCAAGGTAGCTTATCATCTTCTGCATGTCTATAATGGTCCTAAATCACATGTTGACATCCTTCCCTGTACCTGACTTGTCCCACAGCAATTCAGAGGTATTGTTATCATCTTCTGGCAGCATCACTGCAGCTCCGTTTTCTGCAGCAAGTAGTGGATCAGACATACCACTCTCTTTTACCTGCTTCACCCCAATGATTCCCAAAATATCCCAGCACAGCAAATTTCAAAATCCCTCACCAATGAGGACCCTGCTAGAGACAACTGCTATAGAGAGTGAGGAAGAAAACGAAGCATTTGTGATAATTTCACATGGTAAGGACTTGAGACCCCAATAGATTGCATTATAGTGCATCTGTGCAAGGAAAACCGTTAGGATTCTGGTAAACCATGAACAAATTACCTGCAAAGATGTAGCTGTGTTGTCCTGAGCCTTTTGCTGACTTTCCAGAATACAGGCATAACTATAAAGTCCCATTCCAGACAATGCAATGAGAATCCCACATACATTGCGCCAACTGAAAGGATTGTTGAGTAGAAGGTATCCAAGGGCCAAAATCAGGCATGTCTTCAGATGCCCCAGTACTTGATATGTAACTGCAGATGTTTTTCCAATCACCAAAAAAGTGCTAAAGTTGACCGAAACTGAAATCATACATGACAGTACAATGAACATCTGTCATCCACACAGACAACACCAGGCATTCAAAAAGTTGAGAATTGAGCCCACTTAGGTGACACAAAGTATTCCAGGAAACCTTAGATATTAAACCACAAAAAGGAATCCAGAACTCAAGCCACATATACGAAGAAGTTGTCTAAATGGACACAAGATGGGAAACTCACCAAGATATAAGAAGTGTAGTCAAAAGCAAACACATTCTTTTTGGTCAAAGCAGCATCCAGAAAAGGCCCTATGATAAACAAGGTCACTGCTTGGTATGGGCAAGACTGGTACAGCAGCTGCGTGGATGACAGCTTGAAATGCTTTTGAATTTTGTTGGTCATCTGGAAAAAGGAGCAGTTAAGAAATGAACCCTAAAAAGAAGTGATATAGGATAAGATGAATCTGGTAGCTCATATAATGAGTATAGAGGACTCGATAGCATCAAGCCAATGGGCCAAGGGTCACAGGCACCACTGAATTGAAGATGTTGCCCATGATAACAAATATAGCTAAGATGGAAGTCACCAAAATGGTCACACAATGTGTGGGATCTTAGGGGCTATTGGATCCTTTGGAAAAAACCAGGTGACCACATTGCCTCTCTGAAAATGTGTAACATCAGAAAAAAAAAAGAGGACACTAAGACTGCTTGGTGAGGAAACCCTGGTATCATTAATCTTCTAAGGCTACATAAGAAAGGATACAATTTGTGCCACACATGTAGTCATGACAGCTAATATAGCAACAATGGAGCCCAGCACATTAAGTTGCAAATCAGTGACAGTTGCAATACCCACACCCACCAATAGTGTCATAAGTGAGAGCTGAATTCTTTGGCTGCAACAAGACAGTTCATTAAGCGCTGTACTGCAAGGACATACAGCTGAAAGATCTATGGATCAGCAGGGTAGCCAATTTATTTCACCTTAATGTTTTGCTAATTTTAGTCCAAAGTGTGAGAGCCAAGCGATAGACCATACAGAAGACTTAGTGACAATGTCAGCTAGCAGTCCAGAGAAATAGCTAATAAAAAGCCAACAGTATCCTCTCAAGCTGCAACGAGATTGTGAGGGTAAGCTTCATTTCATTATAGCACCTGTACAAGCAAAAAATAAGCAAGCAATTTCAAAGGAGAGTGTATCTTTGCAGCCATCAAAATCCAAGGGGTTCAACAGATTGCAACATCATAATGTGGCTCAAGGAAGCTGTCCCTTGAAATCTTAGACCCCACTTGAAAACTGAAAAATGGTTATGAAAAACATATGCCTGCCAATTACAGGTTTCAATGCTTACAACAAACAATCCCAAAAAGCATATCTGTGAGATTGTGGACAAAACTCCACAACAAAACATAATGATGAGTGCAGTCATAACCCTATGACTGCCACTCACAAAGTATTAGACCATCACCTTCATCATGAATAGCAGTGACAAGCTGCAAAAACTACCCCACTCACTTCAACCGCTCCTGATGGTGGGTGTGGATAGGTGTATAATGTTATGCCCAAAATTTTGGGTAAACCATGTAATATAAACATTTGCATACTGAGTTTCTGTCATATTTCTGCAGGCAACAGGAAGATTCAGTCAAACAGTGCAAAAAGAGGAGCAGGGAGTGAGAGTACCTGAACTGCTTGCCAAAGAAAAAAGTTTCAAGAAACACTGTGCAGGGAATAATTGCAAGTTTAGACATCTGCAAAATTGGTTGGCCACAGGGTTAAGGCTTACAATCAGCAACATGGATAATTCAGTCTCTCAAGTGTGGCCTCAGGATGGGAAGAAGATAACAATCCATATCAATCATATCAATGCCTAGAACTCCAAGAAACAAATGGCTTACTCAAATGGGAGTGTGCACACTGTTACCTGATAGAAACCAACAGAGTTGAAACCCAGGCATAAGTTCAGAAGGCCGATGGAAATGCCATTGAGAACACCAAAACCCATGATCACTGTGCGGGAGTCAAATGGCTTGTTCTCAAACAGGTGAATCCATTGTGCAACATGAAGTGAGCAAAAAGTCACTATTAAGTGCCAGCTTGTCAATGTTGTTGCTGGATGACAAGAAACAATGGCAATGGTCAGAATCCCAGCTATGACGATGTTCTTGCAGAGCATGGGATTCCAAAGTCTTTTCTTTTTGTAAGTTCAGAAAGTGTTTCAGGACATGAAGACTAAAGGTATTAGGGTTTTCAAACAAACTGCCTAGCATTGTAGCCAGTCTTCCAGAACAGAGAGCCAAATAGAACTAAAAATAAGATCAATCTGTGTTGGATCTGACCATATGGACTTTGCAGTAGTAGCTCAGGAGTGTTTGTGCAACAAGATCTAAACAACGAGGAACAGCACAATTTCCACGGAAAAAGGCGGGGGAAAGGTTACCAAAAGTGAATCCGAGAGTGCTGATGAGAGCCTTGTTGCAAATGACAATTGCTACCGATGATATCACCGACAGACATAACGCTCCCACAGTTCCCAGCTGACAATGACCTGAAGCTTCTGCCATGTGTTTAAAACTCTTTAACGCCAAAACGTTCCAAAAATCGCAATGGTCGTCTTCCTCGTCCTCTCCTTGTTCTTGTTCGTCTTGACGCAACCGGAAAAGATGTGCTGTACCGTCACTCCTTCTTCTTTGCAATAATTCGCAAAAACTTCTTGCACTGTCTGCCTCCAAACACTATTTTCTCGCACTCGCTCCAAAAAATAATTCCAGCACTTGCTCTAGGACAAATGCGATAAAACAAAAAAAGAAACCAAAAGAAGAAGAAGAAGACGAAGACGCGGCAGCAGCCTGGAGCTCACATCTGCAGAAAGGGAAGGAAAGTGCAAGAAAACAAGAAGACAGCAAAGAAGACCAAAGAAGATGCAATGCTCCAGCGACAATAGACCCCGGGAGTAAAACACGCGCAGTAGTAGTCGAACGTGCTTCGCGCTCACCTCCGGTACAACCAAAAACAAAAACCGGAAACCAAAGAATACATAATAACGTGCAAGCAGGACTGCCAGCGGATCTAGAACGCAGCAGTAGACGTGGTAATTACTACTAGAACTGCAGCAGACGTCGTATAGCACGATGTGCAACAAACGTGGGAAGCAGCAGCGAGCGAGGCAGCGGCCCATGCAAAACACTCGTTGCGCAGCGAGACACAAGACATTGCAGGGGGCTTTTACATATCCTCCGGTTCTAAATAGGACCGGATTGCAATTTTCGCACATCGGGCTGCTCCTGCTCCGGCGGGTATATATCCAACCCCAAGGTTTGAGGCGGGGAGACCTATGATTCAATAAGTATGTGTCCTGAATTTCTCAAAAGGATGGCTATGTGTAGGGCTAAATGCCCTCAGCAGCAGGGATCACAGATACCCGACGGGTATAATGAGAATTAGTTGTTCCAATTTTTTGAATTAAAGGTTTAATAACAATGATATATGATTGATATATGATTTTTTTTGGTTATTAATATAGGGTATATGATATACCAATGCATTTCCATATTTTCAAGATGAAACATTAATTTCATAATTACATCTACACTTTTAAATAAATTATTTGGAAATTAATTGGTTTTCATTGTTTAACCAATTATTTGTTCTTCATATGTGAAGTAAAGTTTGCTTATGTGTCAAACTATGTTTTTGAAATGAATGCAATTTGAAATTCATATATATGATATTTTGTTAAAATATATGTTGGGTTTGTTGTTGATATTGATATCAAAATCTTGGGGGTGCCCTCCCAGGGCTGGGCATGCCTTTCTTAGACAGCGACACATGCGCAGAGAGGGCGGGGTTATATATTTCTGCCAGGTTTTCTTCCTTGTATGATGCCATCCATGGATGAATGACGGAACGAATGGATGGACGAATCACATGATGAAAAAAGCTTCACGCAAAACGACCACGACGCCCTTTACTATATGCCCTTTACTATATGTAATAAGTAAGGGCTGTTTTTAGTTACTACCTACTAACAACATGCTTGTGGGTGGTTATAGTAGGTAAAGTAGTTCAAAAAGCAACTGAGCTAAACCACCATGGTGGGTATCATATCATGAAGGAGAAAAGACTCCTGGCAAAACAAATTTTGCTCCATCAAGGTTTACATCTGCAAATACAACTACAACAAAAACAAGCAGGTCTTTTACTGCCATTAAATCATGTTTGGTTGGAAAAGTGCTTAAATGTCTCCCATTCTTAGGTGATGCTCAATTGAATATGAAAGCTGAAAGATTCATTCTTATGATGCTCTGAAATGTATCCTAACCATTGCATGATGATCCTTCGGCCTCCCTTATTTTTATTTTTTTTCCTTGTGGGTGGTGAGGGCAAGTCCAAGAGTTCCCATGTTCCTGACATGTTCCCCAAAGAGTTCTCTTTAGCACCTCACTTTTATCCTCTATGCATGCTGTGGCAAGTGTTGTCCTCCATTCTAGCTACATAGCTGGGCCAAAGGGAAAGGAACTTTATACTTCAAAGTAAAACCTTACTTCTCGGGAAGCCTCCCATAGTTTCATTTTTGTTTGAGTGATGGGCCAATGGGTCAATCAAATTGGGTTATAGTTATTTGATTGGTAAAGAAAGTGGGGTTAAAAATGCCTCATTATGTGGGACCGATCAGCATAAGAGGCAACAATAAAATAAGTGACGATATTGTGAAGCGCAAACATCAAACCCTAAGATAATTATTAGTGAGTTCAGACTAAGCCCTAAAACCCTGAAGCCCTAAAACCCTGAAACCCTAAAACCAACCCACCCACCCGCACACGAGGGCTTCGTTTCGTCACCCGCAGTTGCGCAGCCGCATCTCGCCGCACAGCCGCATCTCGTCGCAGCTCCGACAGTAGTGCGCGTCTCCGCGACTCAAGCGTCCTCTTCTCGTCCTCCTCTGCGAAAGCTCTTCCTCGGTCACAAAGGTCGAGTTCCGAGTCTTGATACTAATGGCGGATGGGTATGTATGTTGCTTCCTTCTTGCGTTCTGTGGCACTTAGAGAGCAGAAGTTTCTTCTGTGAATGAAACTAGGCTTTGTGTATATGCTATTAATCTTCAGATGAGATTGTAAGATTGGAGTATCTGAATTTTGTTGGAATTTGGAGAACCTCATGTTTGTGTTCTGTTGTGGCAAAAACAAAATTTGAGTGCTGTTGAAGAAGCTCATCTTTTTTTATGTGGCTAACATTTTTTTGTTTGATTTGAAATGCTGCTGCAGAGAGGAGCCTGTTGCAGATGTTTCAGCCGAGAAGCCAGCAGTTGCGGCTGAGCCTGTATTGGGAGAGCCCATGGATATCTTGACTGGTCTGCAACTTGTGTTGAAGAAGTCCTTGGCCCATGATGGGCTTGCAAGGGGCCTTCACGAGGCTGCAAAGGCTATTGAGAAGCATGCTGCTCAACTGTGTGTCTTGGCTGAGGATTGCAACCAGCCGGATTACTCTAAGCTGGTCCAAGCACTCTGCTCAGAGCACAATGTCAACCTCATCTCTGTGCCCAGTGCTAAGAAGCTAGGAGAGTGGGTTGGGGTAAGCGTCTTGATTTTTGCATGGCATTTTCGGGTTCTGGAAGCCTGCATCCTGTTGAGAAATTTTGCAACTTACTTGTCTCGTCATTGAAGAAGACTGGAACTCGTAGTCCAGGATCATGGTTGTTTCTGGGAGTTGAAAAATGCCAGGGAAACAGGTTGAGTAGAAATAATTATTGTTGCTGAGTAGCATCGGAGGAGACTGTTTTGGAAGTAGAGAATGTAACAAGGGATTGGGGTTACAGTGGGAGTCCTGTGACAGAGTTGTCATCCCTTGGTTTGTATATGTAGAAAATGGAACCTCAATTGTATCGTGGGTAATGTGCAGCTTTGCAAGATTGATTCAGAAGGCAAGGCTCGCAAGGTGGTGGGCTGTTCTTGTGTGGTTGTGAAGGTATGAATTTCTCTGACATGGTTTGACAGTCATCCATCTATGTTGGTAACACTAGCCCACTTTGAAAGCGTGGAACTCTTTTTCCCCCTATTTTTTAAGAGCTTTGCATGCTTTTGTGTTCATTGATTTCTGGTCTTAATATTGGATTCTGTTCAGGGAACAGTATCACAGGATAAGAAAAGTGATTTATCAGGTTATGAGAATACTGTTCATAGCTGGCACTCATGACTCACATTATGAATTGGGCATGCTTGCTGGTTAATTGACTTGTTGTCAGGACTATGGTGAGGAGACAGAAGGACTGAATGTCGTTCAGGAATATGTCAAGAGCCATTGAGACAGCATGTTCCTACCATGGGAATTTTTTTAAGCCTAATTTGGTTTTGAAAGGTGTGGTCATGAATCTCCAATGTTGACCTGTTCTTTCATTTCTACTCACATCCAGACTTTTGGATTTGGTGAGGTTGAACAGTATGGCACATTTTTTTAGTATGTTCAAGAGGTTTTTGAATCAAAGCTGAGGACCAATACAGCAAGAGGGATTTATGTGCACGTTTTTGAATCAAAGCTGAGGACCAATACAGCAAGAGGGATTTATGTGCACTATCTGTCCCATTGCTAAAATTCATTGACAAAGTGATCAACTAGTGGTTGATCTGAGCTTTATGCATGCATGTGCGGTTGAATTGGTCTTCATTTTGAGTCAACAAATTCCTTCTGCTGTTCTGTTAGCTTATATTGACTCATCTGCCATAACTCACAGCTATCAATTTGCTGAATGATATGTCAAATAGATGTGATGATGTAACCTGAGACAGCATTGCCTTCCAGCATTGC
>Ga0209208_10009302_pt1 | contig 12933 bp, 9 predicted proteins | sample S1TSphfallax_3_FD_187694 | JGI IMG/M metagenome (GOLD analysis project Ga0209208, IMG submission 187694) | Host-associated microbial communities from peat moss isolated from Minnesota, USA - S1T2_Fd - Sphagnum fallax MG (SPAdes) (version 2) | ecosystem: Host-associated > Plants > Peat moss >...
CTCTGGAGATGGATTGTTGCAAGGTGGGAATCCTGTAAGTAGGCTAGAGCCACCAACTTGAGTTCCATGATTGTTGTATCCATGGCGCTCCATGCTCATTGCTTTCTGTCTGTGTAGGGTAAGGATCCAGAATGGGCCATTCTGGGAATTAGGGCCCAGTGGAAGGCTGGAGCCAAAGTGTAGGATCCCAACACTGGGAACTGTCCCCTTTAAGGTCCTTACCCAGTTTAAAGACCCAACAGAATTTGACTTTTGGTCCTTACCCGCTGTAAAGATCCAAAAGAATTGGAGTTTTGGTCCTTACCCGCTGTAAAGAATCAACAGAATTGGAGTTTTGGTCCTTACCCGCTGTAAAGATTCAACAGAATTTGACTTCTGAAATGGATGTGAACTTCCCATTCATGCTACAATCTTACTGAAACTGGTTTTCAATCCATTTAATTGTGCAGCCAGTTTCATTCATAACCACATCCATCAATTGGGCTTCTTTTGTGTTAATTACAGCCAATTTATAGATCACCCCGAGTCTTCTTGGATGAGTAATTTACTTGTTGGGTAGTCTGCATCCAGTGACTGGTGGTCTAGAAAGGCAAGTTTTCAAGGCTTCTAGACTTATAGGAGGGTTATTTTTTCAGGTTTTAGGGTTTAGGGTTTAGGTTTTAAGGGTATAGTGAGGGCACAGGGCTGCCCTGTTGCCCTTCCCTGAGTCTTGGGGGCTACACATTGTACCTGGTGAGTTGCTTGTGAGAAATTCAGGCAACAAAGCCTGGTAATGCTGCAAACCCCAAAACTTCCATGAAACAGGCCATTGGCCTGGTGAGGTCACTGTGAGAGAGACTTGGGAGAGCTTGAATTTCTGAATGAGCAGTGCAAAGGGGGCAATGGCATGTACCTTGTATGCTCCATTATGTAATTGGCTTTTGATAACGGCTTTTGTGGAGTTACATCATTGTCATTTTTTGCAGTATGGTCTTGTTGATGATAGGACTTGGCACCTGCCAATTGACCTATCCATTGTCCCTGAGACCTGTCCACTGTGTGAGCACTGAAAAGAGGCAGAAAATTTCACATGAAGAAGACCATTACACATTAGAGAGTGGTTTTGTGCTGGCCATTGCAGCTGGCTCCCGACACATCTTGGGGTCACCTCTAGGTATGCATGGGTGGTTTTGTGGCCACCTTTATTGTCCCAATCCAATCTTGCCATAGAAAATGAACCTAAAGTTAGAGGAGAATATGTGTAGTGTATGTGGAGGGCACCTTATATCCATCAATTTCCCTACTACGAATTGGGAGGGGTATTATTATGCCTACTCCTCAAGGGTGGGAGGGAAATGATGCAGGTGTAAGAACCCTCCCACTATTGAGGAGTAGGCATAAGAACCCTCTTCTTCCTACACATCATGATCTACATAGGTTTGGTTCATGATAAATTTTGCCTTGTGCTTTAACAATAGGTAAAGCCCATGGGTGGGGGACATTGCCAAAATGCGGGGCCAGATTCAGCTATCGCTTTGTCCTAGGCCCCTTATTTTGAGAATGCCCCCACCTTAGGGTTTTACCCTACACTTAATTATGCAATCATCCACGAGGATGCTTTGTTGTCCGTTGATGCCTTTTCAACTCTAAGGTGATATTTCATAGTGTTGTCATCTTTGACCATACAGATTAATGTATTTCAAATGGTAGGAAGATGTGAGAATTTAGTTTACTTGCTACTTATTTCTTTCTTTTGGAGTATTGCTTTGGTAACATGTGTGTGCTATGGGTGTAGAGTCGTAGACATAAGAAGAGATTTACAGTTGGAAGGTGTAGAAATATGTTATAAAGATTGTATTGAGGAAGTTTGATGCAATGAATTGATCAAGTATATGGTAGAAAGTGTTTGGTGCATTTCTAATTTTTTGAATTGTCAAATAGATCTTTCACAATATATTTTCAATAGGTTATGGGTCCACATGACACTTCAAGTTTTGTCGAGAAAGAATAGTTGTGACATGTGAGTGATGAAGGAAGAGATATTATTGCAATGATTAGACTTATTGGAAAGATTTTCTTTCTTTCGAAGTACCAAATGGAAATAATATTTGATGCAAAGGAACTATAGTCAATAATTGATTGAACTTGGCATCAAGCATATGTCAAATCACAAGAGAAAAAGATCTTCTTGAAGAAATGTGGCAACATTGTTAAAATGTTGATAAATACAAGTGTAGACAAGACGCATTTGGAGATGTTGATCAATTGTTAAACCTCTAAACACATGTGGTCAAGATTAACATTTTGTTGATGAACATAACTCTAGAAAGAATGTGCATTTGTTGCAAGCTGATTTTTTAGCTACAAGGTGCAAGAGGGCAATACTATTGTTGGACACATATCAAAGATAGAAAACATGTTTAGACAATTAAATGACCTTGGTGAAGGTGTCCCATAAATCTATGCAAATCACCAAGATTTTGTGTAGTCTTTTGTCGAACCACAATGTCATATGATGTGCATGGCATAATCTCCAACCAAAAAAAAACCATCAATGTTTTGGTTATGAAATTGATGAAGCATGAAAACTTGGTCAAGATGTATAGTGGAAGCCATATGGTAGATGTAAATATAGTTTTCTTTTCTTAATCATCTAGGAAAATAAAAGATATGAAAGGGAAGAAGAAGAAGAAAGGAAACTCTAATTACATAGAAGAATTGAAGAAGAAAATGAAATGCAACATTTGCAAGGAATTTAACCATTGGCCTAAGGAGTGTCTGAACAAGAAGCAAAAAATGGAGTTGAAGGACAATTGTGAAGGAAATTTAATGATGATGACCTAAAAGATTGAGACTTGAGCTTTAATGGTGGAAAACTATGAGTTGACAATGAGTGAATGAGAGCTCATGAGCAAATTTGAAGTCCATATCTCAATTGATAGTTTCGTTCACTAATGTTGATGATTCAAATCAAATGGAAAGAAACATCATGTTGTTTGATGACACATTCACAATGATTGATATGAATAATAATGGAACAACCGCACTCAAAGGATGTTTGAATGGGAAGATATGTTAATGATTCAAATTTGTATATACATTGAATGCTATGGTTGTGGAGATAAAGAAACAAATCATCTTCAAATGATCAAAAACATTGATGATACGCAAAACATTATTTCTCAAGGATTTAAGTTGGGAAAACAACACAAACATTTTTATTGTTCTAACTCTAACATGAAAAAAGATGTAATTCCGATAAAGTTGACACATTTCAACCAATGTGGACCAATGGATACAAAATTAATGAAAAAACACCTATACTATTTGTTATTTTAAAATGAATTGTAGTGCATTTCAATTTTATTTTTTTCATCAAGCACAAGTCAAAAGTGTTTGAATGTTTCTAGACCCTTTCACACAAGATTTAGAGGGAAGGGAAACACATTGTAAAGACTTTTTGATAAAAAAAAATGCAAATAATATGTTGATGCAAAATTCAACAAATTTTTTGAAGATACCAAGATTAAACATGAGTATAACATGCCTTATGATAAAAAACAAAATGGATTCATTGAATGTGATAATCAAACTATGGTGGAAACAACAAAAAACATTTGCATGTGAAGGGGATGTTGAAATTATTTGTGGGAAAAAATCACACATACAATTGTGCATGTATTGAATAGAGCCATGACATGAATTTTGGATGAGTTGACACCATTTGAAAAGTGGATAGGGGATAGATTGGACGTTTTACATTTTGGAGTGTTTGGGTGTTTCATGTACAAGCATATTTTGAAGGAGTTGTAAAAAAAACTTGATTTATAGAATAGGAACATGTTTTTTTTTCAATATGCTTCAAATAACAAATGCTACTATATTTGGGATCCACATACACACAAAATCACAATGTATTGAATGTAGACTTTGATGAAGGAATCTAGAATGTATCTATTAGTTTTTACAAATCAATGCCTACTATAATTGATCAATATTTGCAACTAACTAGGGACTTACTACTATGCATGATGCAATGGGAATGTAGCCAAATCAACTAAAAGATCATACTCAAAAGGATGCAACTAGAAAGTTAAGCACAATCCTACACAAAATGCTTCAACAAAATATGCTAACAACTCATTCTAATGGAAGAATGTTGAAGCCTCCTAGAGATGAATGTCTAAACCAAATGTTGTAGATGTTGATCCTTAGATTCCAATGATCATCAACAAGGTTTTTAAACATAATCTAAAGGTTGCAATCCAATCAAGACTTACAAGAGACTGTTGACCACCACTGTAATATGTAAACTTTGTACCAATCATTAACAAATCTTATACTTGATCCCAAACATTTGTTGTTGATTATTTGCCATTAAAGTTATGTTCATTTCATGAAGCCATTTGTTCATCTGAAACATAATGTTGGCATAAGGCCATGCATGAGGAATATGATTTCCTCATGATGAACTCTACCTATGGGGTGGTTGCTCGTTAAGATGGTTCATTTCGAACAAATACACCACTCCATACGGTAGTGTTAAAATAACAATATACTATGATATCATTGGTTAAATGGGGAATTACATGGTGGTTAATGAACTTTTAAAACCCATATGAAAAAATAAATTAAAAATGTAACTTAATGTATAACTAACATATTATTAAAACAAATACATTAGCTTATGCTAGCCATTTGAATAGCTTGAAATGGGCTATATTTTCATAAGTTCATATCACAATCATTTTTTGGATGATTATGATGTGGACTCATGAAAATATTGTCCATTTTAGGCCATTTAAAAGTCCATAACTTTTCCTGGTTAAGTTTTTTCTAGCAATTTTTATGCATTCATGTTCTTATTGATTTAATATATCATATATCAAATCGATATAAGAAATCCCAAATAAAAAACATATGTAGGAATGCATGTATAGAGAAGCACAAACAAAACATTAGTCCATATGTTCCAACTTCAAAAGTATATTATCATATATTAAATGGTGCATATATGTTATAATTTTTTTATATAGATGTTTTCTTATTCAAATTGACAATCTAAATTTAATCACAAATTTAGGATATTGTTGATTTATGGCATGTTGATAGCATGTAAATGCATGACACAAAAATGAACCACCTTACCCTCAACCTTGTAACCACCTTAGGATTTTGTTTCTTTACCTCCAAGTCACAAGGATTAGAATTTCACAAATTTTGGTTCATTTGCATTGATATTGTGACTTTCCTTGTGCACATGTTAAAAACATAAATAATAACATACATCCGATCATTTAATGTCCCCAACCTATTCCTTGCCAATATTTTGACATATTGCAAGGGTGGTGTGTCCATGTGAAAATACAAAATGCTTTGATAAAAGGTCATAGACATCAAATAATGGAATAAAATTAGTAGATATTCATTTGAAGCAATATGTTTTGATGCAAATGGAAGTTTTCCATTGTTTATTTTGTTCATTTTTTTGGTGTTGAAATATTTGTGAAATTTAGCCAAAATATAGGAAATTTGGTTGAATTGACATCTAAAACGCAAAATTTTCTTGAATTTTCCCAATTTTTGGTTTAAAAACAACTTTGCCCGAAAATACATTGAAGCCATGCTAATTCATTTTCCATCACCATAATTTGGTGCTTGGTTGTTATGTGGTGATTGAAATTTTTAGTGACCAAAATAGGTTCGGTCATCAATGGATTATGGCAACCGAAATATGTTCAGTTGCTAGTGAATTGTTATGACCAAATGCCATTTTAGTCACCACAAGGTTTAGGGTGACTGAATGGCATGACTTTCAGTCACCCTATACCTTACCCCGAGTAGCTCAATTTAAGCTATGACCTATTTTGACCTTATGTTGACATAGGTTGACCCAATTCCGATGTGATGTTGGGCAATGTCAATGTCCAAACACACATGTTGCCTCTTGATGGGCACCTAGATGCTATGACTACCATGTGTATGAATGAATATGCATATTGTTAATGCATTTAGGCATGAAGATGTTTCATTGTTTATTGACACATTTTTGTTCTACTTCATAATGTTGTTATTTTCAACCAACACACACATTGGTGCATTTGAAATGCTAAGAAGATGTGGCAATTTAAGTTACTTAATATTTACTTCTTTCTTTTGGAATATTGTTTTAGTAGCATGCATGCACCTTGGGTGTAGAGTTGTAAACACAAGAAGAGGTTTAGAGGCAAAGGTGTAAAAACTTGTTGCAAAGGTTATACTAAATAAGTTTGATGCAATGAATTGATCAAGTATATATGAGAGAATGTTTGGTGCAATTTTGATTTTCCAAATTTTCAAATAGATCTTTCACAATATATTTTCATGAAGTTTACAATGTGTCATGCATGTATAATAATAAAAAAAAAACCTTTGAATTGTATTTCCTTGCCATTAGTTTATTAGATCAAAAATGGTGACAAACAAATGTAGTAATAGAACATGTTGGGTGCACCTGCCAAACTAATTAATAGAACGAACAATAAGGTACTTCTCAAATGTTGGAACAAAATGGGTTTAAACTTTGAAACCATTAAATTCCAACATGGTTGTTTGCCATCTAATCACCAAACCTACATATCACCCTAAAAGTGATGTCTCCCAAGTGTTATTTTTGGTTATTTAGTTATTTCCTTGTCTTAACTCTTGAATTGGATTCACAATAAAGGTGTGCAATGTGCACATGGCTCAACAAGAGGAAGAGTAAAAGCTTGGTGAGGACCATCACCAATGGAAATTCATTTAAATTGTTTAATAATAGTTTAAAGAAAAATTTAAATTCACACCTTTTTTGGTTAAATTCACACCCTTGAGTGTGTCTGCCCCACCCCCCTGATGTTCATTTGATTTAGGAATTTAATTGGATGCATGAAGAAAGGGTGTGAATTTAACTAAAAAAAGTGTGAATTTAGAATTTTCCTAGTTTAAGGCACATTATGTAATGGAAGGCTTTTTGTGCAACTTGTTCCAAGATCCCCATGACTTTTAAGTATCCAAAAAATTGGTTGATAGAAAAAAATCATTTTTAAAAACATCTTTTATATTCTTGGAAAATTTCCTACATGGGTGACAAAGCCCCAAGTAAACAATTGGGGTCACGTCGTATGCTTGTTTAAAGTTTGAAATTTTAGACCTAACTCAAAGTCATCTTGGGAATGCTAGTTTTGCACATTTGTTTGACTTCAATGTAATGCATGTGAAAATTTTAAAATATGTTTTCTGGTCAAATAATGTGCCTATAATTGTCGAGATTGAACAAAATCAAGTCACTTTTTGGAGCACCAAAACATTAGCCCATTTTCTTGTTTGTTTTGTAAATTGGAAGATTTTTATAAATGTGTGATGAGGAATAAGGTGTTTTTTCCTTTAAGTTCGTATATTCATCTTATTACAAGATACATTAATAGATTTATTCCAATATTGGAATAATATGTTGTCTCAACTTGGTGTAAGCATTATTATATGTGATAGTCTAGAAGATTTGATTAGCGTAGTAGTTCAATTGTACAATACTTCAACCATACTTACATTCCTTTAATATTTAAATTTGCAATCACTATAAAAAATCGCATCTGTTGAAACCACATTACCCTACAATTAAAGTTCAAAAAAAATTCATATACAACCATTGTGCAACTATCCCCCTAGAAATATGGGTATTAATAAATAAATTGCCATGTCATAAAATTGATTAGTTTTATTATAGTTACAATTGAATTGAAAATGGGTCTTTTATATGATAATTTACACATCATACATACATATGTAGTTAACCATGTTTGATTTTTTCAAAAGTTACATTGTAGTTGCATGTGGCAACTACTTTAAAACTATTGTAAATGTGCCACTAAAACAACAACTATGTTACAACCAATGTACAATGTACATACGTACAATCATGCCATGTGTTCACATTTCCACCACCCATTATGCGATACATTTGCAATTAGTATTCAACTATGATTCCCATTGATACAATTAATAAAGCCAATAGTGTGCCACTATTAAAGTACTACTTTTCAATTATGTTATGATTATAGTGCAATTGTTTATAATTTAATAAGGATACATATTCATATGTAATGTTTTATAAAAAAATATTGTTTCAATAATTTGACTATTAAATATTAACTATGTTTAATGCACTTATTGATTATACTAAATACTTTACCATTAATATGAATAAATAAATGTAATTTATATGATTAATTTTACACTAACTAAATTTTTTTTTTTATTAAATAACAATTTGATGAATATTTATCCAAGTTGGGAATACTTCATAATGAATTAATTGATTATTCAGGATAATTATTAATTCCTCAATAATCACCAAATCATTAATTATCTAAATTCATTAACTAATTAATTATTTGGATATATATAATTAATTTAAAAGTGAAACTAAAAGTAATGTGTATATTATATAAAAATTTCATTTCAGTGTAAATATGGATATTCCTATTTATACCTTGATGTCTTTACCCAAATTCATATTTAATATTTAATATTTAGTAATGATTTCTTTTCAATAATTTATTATTCATTACTTAGTAATTATCATGAATTATAAATAAGTTTGATTCATATAATTATTTTATTAATTAATTAAAATAATTACTAATTTTTTTTCAAAACTTTAGATGATATAAGTGACTAATTATATGGATTTTGGATAATCAAACATCTAAGAATAAATTATCTGAAGTCAAATAATTAATTACTTGAAATAACCAACAAATAAATTAGATTGATTAATTCAAATAATTAGTTAATTCATGGATTAAAATAAATAATTATCTAATATCAATTATTCTAATTCATGAAAATAATTCAAATCAGTAGTTGAAATTACAAAATATTTTTAAAATGATTCACATATTTAATTATCATATAATCTCTAATCCAATTGTATAACTAACTTAATGAAAAATAAACACAAAACACGTGGGAATATCTTTCTATAGTTGTAATTCAATTTGCAACTAAGAAACAACTAAAAGATTTGACTCATATGCTTTGTTTTTGAATCCCATAATACAAATTATATAAAGAAGGCATGATCTCTAATGTTCTCACATAAAAATACATGTGCCATTTTAAAGTTAATTCAAAAAAACTTAATTCTAAAGGCAAAACATAAAATTAATTTTTTTTAATGACTATTTTTTAGTTCACTTAATCTTGTGCTTTCCTACCTACTTACCTACATAAGTAAGTAATTAAGTCCTATTTTTTTACCTACTTATGGTCATGTATGACCTACCTAGCTATTAAAATAATTTTTATTATTTTTTTCAAAATCAATTAAGATGCCTTGTGCAAATTTTTTATTGTGGCATGTGTCACAATTTCGAACCATCATTAACAATAATGGACAATGGAGATCAATATTTGAATTTTTGAAAAAAATGTATATATATATATATATATATATGTCCAAAAATCTTCATAGTGCATTGTGTTAGATTTTAATGGATGGATGACAATTAATGATGTCAACATGACATCATGGGTGTAGTTATTATGGAGTTGCAATTGAGTTGCAATGCTTTGCATTGTATATACAAATAAATATAATGAGTTGTAAGTGTCCATTGCATACTCAAAAAATGAGTTACAAGGCTAGTTGTAAAACATTCCTTTTTCTCATACTAGATATTTTGAACAATACCAAATATTGAATTACTATGTGAAATTAAGGAATTGCTTTCATACATTTATTCAATAATATTGATGGTGAATTGTTATTATACTAATATGTTTATGATGTAAATGTTGAATCTGCAATGCTAAAACAAAGTTTAAAATAAATGTTTTGATGCAATTTGATGAAATAGTCAAATATTTTACCCTTCATTATTGCTTTAAATATATTCAAGATTTTGTATAATAGCTTTATCCATACCATTTGTTTGGTCCTTTAGTAATGTTTATCATTTCCAACATGGTATGCAATTGTTTCCCATTCCCCAATCACATACATAACAAATGGGAGAGTATAAAGAAGGGCATCTAGAAAATAGCTAGACTTTTGAAAAATTATCTATGCGTTGATTCAGTGTTGTGAAACTTGTGACTAATGCTGTGAGAGAAAGAAGGTAGGGGGCCTAGGTTTGATGGATCCAATGGAAGCTACGTCAAACCTAGGCCCCCTACCTTCTTTTAAAATGGGTGTTACATGCTTTTGAGTGAAGGGATTCCAATATTCAAGAGTTCGTAGGTTTTAGCCAAGGGGATTTCAATTGCACAAGGGTGGTAAGTGGGCTCTAGATTTTGAATGGTGTGTATAGGTAAACCATAAAAGAATCGCTATTTTAGCCTTTTGGAATAGAATGGAGAGAACTAAGAACAAAATGGCAAAGGAGTTGAAACATGTTAACCCAAGAAATTTTAAGGATGTCCTAGTAGTTAGCTTTTGGTGGAGTGTGGTAGTTGAACTTTAGGTTAAAAGCCTTTTAAAAGACAAAATTGTTGAACTACATTTTTTGGGCTCGATCTTTGGTGCTAACATTTAGGTGTTGTTGAAGGTAGGTTTACAACCAATGAAGAGGTAGGGGGAAAATTCATGCCATCCATGGAAGAAATAGTTGGGTATATTAGACTTATTATTAAGTTGGAGGGTGTGGGAAAGTTTGTTACAAGCACACAACAACTAGTGCTAGACATGAGTGTCGGTAGGTGTGTTTGTGAGTAATAGGTCTCCCCCTTTTTTGGTTTGTTAAGTGTCCATTCTTTTTAGACCTTAATGCAATGATGTGGAGTAACAATTGTTCATTCGAAACAAGGTGAACATATACTCCATAAAGTTTCAGTCTAGAGCTCTAACATTTTTCAAAGATGGGGATACAAAAAAGGAATATCTTTGGTTCTAAGTAGGGAATGTGGCATAGGTTAGAATAGTTGAGGTCATTAAAGGCTAAAACAAACATCATGGAGAAAAGATGGGTTGAGTTCTTCCATCTAAGGTAGAGTGGCACATCATGGATCACTAGCCTATCATAGATCACTTTGGCAAATCTTTTTCAATTCTTCTCCATTTTGAACGATTAAAATGTTATAGGAATGCTTTCTTAAGCTCTACAAATGATCTTTGAAATGCAAAGCCAAAGGACCAACCAAAAAAGAGCAATAAAGAAAACACATTTTTTGAATTACAAAACTCGTTTTTTTTCGATTTTTCTTCATTTTGATCCCTCTTATTTCATTAGTGCATAACTTTTTCAATTTTTGCTCAAATTGAGCAATTTAAACTGCTTTGAAATTGCCATTTTAAACTCTACAAATCATCTTGTAAGTTTAAAGGAAATAAAATAATATTTAAGGATTTTTTGAGGGGATCGAAAATAGGCTATGAACTATTCCATTGAGACTTATTCTATAAAAATGACTCTCTCTATTTTAGGGGGCTATAATTTTTTTGCCTCTTGTTCATTTTGGCCAACTTTTAGTGCCATAGATGTGGTAAGAAGAAGGCTTCATCTACTTTTTAAACACCATAAACAATGGGACACTCTTATATAAATAGCAAGCAAACCCTACCTCAAGTGATTTGTGATGGGCTGTTTTACCCTAGTTGTGATGGTCCAACACTTGGAACAAGTGATGTAGCAAGAAAAAGGTTAGTTCATATGGGCCATTTGGAACAAGGCAATTATGGTAAATGTGTGGAAAGCAAGGGTGAATAGGTTAGTTAGTTTATGTTGGCCTTTATGTAGGATTGGGGAAGAATCCATGATAGATAAGTTTTGGGAATGTAACACACCCAATGTGTTTGGAGCTACACACAAAAGATTATGAGTTGTCTGATGTGCGGAGCTAAAGCATTTTGACAAGCATCCTTGATGCAATGGAAACACTACATTTTTTGAGGCTAGGATTTCAAGACATTTTAGTAGCATGGTAGGCTTTTCATGGTCCTTGCTAAGGGGGACAATTTTTGGATGTCTAGATTGAACATAGTGATTTAGTTTTTAACAACGAAAGATGACATGCCACTAAAGTCCAAAGAGTAACTTGAGAAGCCCTATTAGATTATTGTAGGACTAACTGATTAATTGCATTACGCCCATCTCTAAAGAGGAAATATCTAAAGGGTTTTGATAATAGTTGAAGTAGGAACTAGGTGAATTTTGCTAGAGTGGGTAGGTATGTTAGTTGGTGTTATGATGGGTTCTACCATGCCCAATTCAAATGAAAGAATCCATTCCGAAGAGAAGACAAATGCAAGGGATGGAGCGCCACAAGGTGTTTAGACCACAAACCTAACTAATAAACCTAATTTAAACCAATCAAATAACTAGCTTGAGAACAGGTTGTGTATGTGAGGATTGCGTAGCATTAGATCTTACATCTATAAGTAAGGACAAGATCTCATAGGCTTAAGATCCTTCCTGCTCTTAAGGAGGAGGCAAAACAACCCTCCACCTCCTATGCCTTGTTGAAATGTATATGTTTAGGTTCACGATAGCCTTTGTCCTGCACTTTAGGTTGGGTAAAACCCCAAGGTGGGGGACATTCCTAAAATGTGGGGCCAGATTCTACTACCTCATTCTAAGCCCCTTGTTTTGAGAATGTGCCCACCATGGCCCTATCACCATATGGAAGTAAAACAATCTGTCTGGTTTGTTACGCAACGTAATGTCCTTAGAGCAAGGCATTCTCCAATTAAGCTCCCTAAAGAAAAAGGGTGGGAGGCACAATTGGCTGCACTCCCAATCAGCCTCAGGGGTTCTCAATCAGCTTCCTTCCCCTCCCCAATCAGCATGATATCACAGAATTTGAACAATATTGGTTGATTGTAAAATGTGTGACTTTTTCTCAAATCAATGCACATGGTTCATGAATGACACCACGGCTATGTGGGTAAGTGCACTTCAAAGTAGAACTATTTTACAATCAACCAATATTGTTCAA
>Ga0209208_10009303_pt1 | contig 12933 bp, 7 predicted proteins | sample S1TSphfallax_3_FD_187694 | JGI IMG/M metagenome (GOLD analysis project Ga0209208, IMG submission 187694) | Host-associated microbial communities from peat moss isolated from Minnesota, USA - S1T2_Fd - Sphagnum fallax MG (SPAdes) (version 2) | ecosystem: Host-associated > Plants > Peat moss >...
AGAAAGAACATAACAATCAAGACACCAATAATACATTAATAAAATAGAAAATTGTACACTAAAATGGCATCGTCTATTGTAAATTGGCTAGTGAAGGGGGCGCAAGGCTTCACTCACTATGATGGGTGGAAGAGATGAGATTTGTTGTCCAAATGTGGTAGCACATTGAAAAATTGCAATGATTTGCACACATTGGAGGTCTATGGACACATTATTGATAATAATATAAAAAGCATCACAGGAATTAAAGAGGACCACAAGCTACAATGGCTTGAATATAAAAAGGTTAAAAAAATCAAAACGAGGATGAAAACAACCATAAGTCTCTATGACAAGGCTTGAACATAAAAAATTAAAAAAAGAGTCAAAATGAGGATGAAAACAACCATAAGTTTCTATGAAAAGGGGAATAAAGTTGTTTCTTAATGAATGCTTTGTGTATGAACATGTTTTTTCTTGAAAGACAATTGTCATCACATATGTTATTGTGAATAAATGCATGTTATACCATATTTAGGTAGGTTGGATTAGTTATAACAATGTCTGATAAGGTCCTAAAACCATATATTGTTATGATAAGGTCCGAAAACCATATTTGGTTATAAGAATATCAAGTCATTCTCAAATGAAAGGTGGGAAACCTCTTTCTAAACATGTGTTCTACTCTTTAAAATAATAGTTGCGATGATATCCCAAAAAAGAATTGTGGGTTGTAATGTGTTCATTCATGCACGGACATTGAAGCTAGTGAATCCCAAATCATCAATGGTATATCCACACTTGCAATTATAGGATGTGGCAAGTTATGGCAAGTACGTAATGTTGTAAGGAAATGAACTAAGAACAAACAGAATGCAAATGCACTATAGGACGAACTAATAACCAAGTGCCCAAGGTTGGACCTACACAAGACCAAAAAACATGTTAACACAATGTCTAAAGGAACATTTAATAGAATTGTGGCAAACTCCTATTCATGTAAGTGGCTTGTTAAAAAAACATGAAAGCGAAAATATGATTATAGCACAAAATTTTCAAAAGGGGGCCCCATGGATTTGATAATGGACAACATGGGGTTATAAAGTTTAAATATCGTGTAGTCTTAACTAAGAGGGAAAGGTGTAAATTTTGACATGTGCCACAACATCAAAAAGAATAAAAGATCATCCCACTAGAAACAAATGACAAATGCAAAAGCGATCAAAGCCCAACATCCCAAAAAGGTGGGGGTAGCAATTAAAGGAAGTCCAAGCCTCTTTTTTTTAAAAGTAAAATGACATGATGATGAACCAAATGATTCACCATAATGTTAAAAGGTCTTTGTTTTCAATAATGTTTTTAGCATAATCATGGTATGGAAATCAAATTGGACATAATGCTGCAAAATACTTAGGGACAAAAATATGACATGCAATAAATAACATGGGCATTGGGCATAACAAAGCAAAAGCATCACAAAGGTTGCCTATGGATTTGTAAGCATAGGGAGGTTAACTATGGTGTTGAAATCCTCTTAAATCACCTCTACAACAAAGGATATCACAAATGGCATAAAATCCATTTGTGCACTTAAAATATGGAAAACTTACGTTCGGTGTAAGAAAGCTTAGAGGAAATGATATGGACAAATTTCAACCCTATGGAGACCAAATTACATACTTCATTACCCAAATGGAAAGTTTTAATTCTACAAATTTTGCATGTAATCATTTAAAACAAGTACCACATATGAAACATGACCAACAATTCATGAATCATTCGTGAATGAAGGAAAAACACAAATAGTGGGTTGCTAAAGTAAGGTAGAAAACGCAAAGGTGTGTTAAGGCGAACAACATTTTGCCCAAAGAATCCCACTATCATGTACCAAATTTGAAAAAAATGATTGTGAAATCCCAATGTTAAAAAACTTGTGAAAATATATAATGGGGATAGGCACACATAAATGCATTGGACAAATGAGGGAATTTGATCCAAGGTACCAATAGAAATTAACAATTCTTGAAAATTAATTGTCCATGATATGGAAATGAAAACATTACGAATGTCCATTTATGATATCACCCAATATGCATGCAAATCCAACATAACACAAACCTCATGGACCATTTTTTCACACCTTCCGCATGTCACCACATTAAATTAATGAAAACAAAAATGTTCTACAAATGCATCCCGAAACTAAATGGTGAATGTGGGATGACCAATTAATAGGGTAACCTTTCCAATCACGATGGGTTGGATGCCATCAATTTGCTTCTCCAAAACTAGTAATTGTGATGCCATAAATAAATGCAATACAAATGGGGAAACATGACCACAAGCAATGTGCCCATATACCACAAAATTTTAATTAAAAAGGTGTAATTATATCTTTATTACTGTATTTTTTTCATGAAATTTTGCCAAATGGAAAACTCCCCATGGCCTTTTCACATAACTTTGTTAAATTTAAGGATTTCAAGGCATCCAATTTTCCAAAATTTGAACCATTGGATGTAGGGTTTGTTATGTTTTTGAGAAAATGAAAGCATGAATAGGTGGACAATTTGGACTATCACACTTGTAATTTTTATGGATTACATACAAACATAAAATTTAGAACCATATTTAAAATTAACATTGTCAATTTCTAATTATGGATGTTGTCATAGACTTCAATGGGAATCATCATAAAAAAATTGGATGAATTTTTAAAAAGATTATGGACTCATAATGGACTTTTGAAATGACAAAATCATGTCTACTAGTGCATAGAAAAAATGAAATATGTGGATTCAAAAGATATGTCAAAGTAGTGTCAAAATAAATAAAATAAAATAAAACATCATCAAATGAAGAATTTATTAGTGAAATGCATTGAAACTTTCGTAATGTATGTATTTTAATTTTTTTAAGTTTTAAATTATGCGATTGATGTAAATTTTAATCCTTGAAAATCCATTTCACATTAAAAAAATTAATCTTTTGCATGGATTTTTTAATCAATCACATGTTTAAGGATATTCATAGGTTGGCTTATTAATATTTACAATTAAAAGCATAAGGGATAATTATAGGATTTATGGTTTGAAAATTGTTACAATTGAAAAGAAAATTTGATAATGTTAGATTATGGACTTTCAAATGCCACTTTTGAACCACATAACCATGTTTTTGCCCATAGGGCTTGAAATCATCTCATTAAATGTACCTTCCATTTGTTTTTTGTCTCATCAATGTTGATAAGTAATTGATTAACATCACCTCCCTTGCTTCGCCCCTTTGATCTTTTGAAGATTTGTAATTATTCTTCGTTACTACTTTATGAACTCACATCATTGCCTTTTTTCAAACTTGCATATTTCTTTAGTGCATCCACTTTCTATTTTATATTTGAGGTTAGTTAGTTTTCTTTTATGGAAGTTGGTATAAAAGATCAATGTTTTTCATTAATAGGAATGATTTTGTATTTAAATTAAGGTTTGAATGTGAAAAGGATTGTAGACTTTATTGTGCATAATGGAGACCAATGACAAGGAGCAATGTGAAAATCTTTACCTTCGTGGCTTTGGACTATAAAATGTTACAAGGGGAAATGTGACAAAGCGTGCCAAATGCGGATACATATTCCTTTTTCTTCCCAAAGTTTCTAGTAGTTTTAGTAGTTAAAGACTTTAATAGTTTTTTACTTTTTGAATGGTCACCAATATGGTTCCAATTTTTTTAGAACAATGCCAATTTGGCAATATAGAGAATGAGGTGAATGACCTAATTATTGTGCTCTTCAATTAAAAATTACATGACAACATGTTTGGAAATTAAAGGACCAAGCAATGGCAACTATAGGTATTTGGAAAAAGCTATTGTTTGTGCTCCCACAAGATGTCAAGTGCATTAGTTTAATTTTTTGGTGAAGTCCTAATTAATTAGGGATAAATTGGGTTAACTTCATTATTTTGGTTCTTATTTCAAACTAGTTCAAATGTGAATGGGATTTAAGATAATCTATGAATAGGATATAATCCCAATTTGTGTGATCTCAAATCACTTGGGAATCCAACACACTTTATTGTTGTGTGCAGGTTTCTATGTGTTTTGTTCATAGTGTTAGGCTTTTCATTTTTATGTATGAAAGTGATAAGCTTGGATTCTTATTTTTATTGTAAGTGAATGATGATCTTGTGTTTAAACATGTTGTATCATTCAAGATATTTTCATGTTATGTTTTGTATGTGTAATTATAACAATAGTTGTAGGCATTGACATAGGAGTGCACAACAAAAACAAATGTCATTTTCTTTCATCAATAATTTGCAAACATTGTCCAAGGAATAAATTCAAGCAAAAAAAATCCTTCCATTATTTCACATCAACCACATAAACCAATAGTAATGGTAACAAATCACATGAAGAGATACCTATGTTGTGACAACATCAACAATATCCAAATGCCATTTGATGAAAACCCTAATCCTAGATCATGTTTTTTCTAATGGCATCAACCTTCATCCAAGGGAAACTACATCACCAAAACCATAAACCTTTCAAATGTCAAACATGATCTAGCCCTATCCATAAATTTTGCAATTAATTAACATAGGCCTTGTCACCTAATGAAAAAGAAATGCAATTTAGATTATAATAGCTTTAAAAAAATCCTTGATTAGTTTGATGCTTGAAGCAAAAAAAAATTAAAACATGAAAAACCTCAATGTTATAGGGGATTCTATACATCCCTTTGCAACCCCCATAATGAAATATTCAAAGCAATTGATGATTAGACAATTGAGAATTCAACTTGTGCGTTTTGTGTTCCAAGAATAAAAATAAACATTTAAATAAATTTTGTCATGTTTTTTATATATTAATTTCATCACATATTTTTCCATTATTATGGGATACAATGTGAATTTTATTATATATAATAGTGCTTTAATATATTCAACACCCCAATGTTGAATAATTATATATAAATTTTTGTTTTTCAAGAAAAATTACTTGCATTTTTTTAAATAGTTAGTATTTTCACCATAAATGAGGATGTTAATTGTTTTTCATCCAATTTGATACATGACAGTCATGCATTACATTTTTTGATTTTTTTTTGCATTTTTTTTATGTCACTTTATTTTGTTTGCCACACTTCAATCCATCTTTAAATATTTAAAAATGTAATCAATTTGCATAAATATGTGTGAAGGATTTGAGCCATTTGCAAACGAGATATGAACTTTTTCACAAGAGATTACACAATTTTCAAAACAAAATTTAAACAATTGTAAGAACAACATATGGAATAGTTGATAAAAATAAAAAAAACCCATGGAGGACAATCGAAAACAACATTAATAAAATTATTGGGAAAAGAATTGGGCATGTTCAATTTCATGGGATGCTTAAATATTTTTCTTTGCCCTTTTCCCCTTGCCTTCAAAGGTTGTGTTTCAACTTTGAACCCCCTTAGAGGCTTCCATTTAGGTCATCCTCATCCCCATTTGTATGTGTGCATACCTTCAACTTTGAGGCGGAAGGTGTAGTTGTCTTTCCAACTTCCCTTTGACTATTTGGCATGTAACCCTATTTATGTGCTTGCTTGACATCTTTTTATTTATTCCCACAATGGTGTTTTTTTCCCCCCCTTGTGGTGGTTTAACTAGTCATAGGGAGATTGGGAATGTTTATGACAATTCTTAACATGATATTAGGAGGAGCTTTAGGCATAACATGTTTTTTAAGGGTAAGGACTTGCAACAACTCTCTCCCCAATTTGAACCCCCTTGGTAAACTCCCTTCTTGAAGCACCCTTTCAGTTTTCACCCCTACCACATTGTTTTGGATGAAGTCTCACTTTCAAACATGTTGGGAAATATGCTTGTGCCATTAAGGCTCTTACCCCCCTTGCCTTGGCCCCAACCTCCTTTAAAAGCATTCATGTTTTGCAAGCACTTCAACCCTTAGATTGTCCTCCCCTTACTAGGACTCCTTGTTGGATTTCCAACCCGATTCGAATTTGAATTTTTTTTGGATTCCTTTAGGTTAACTTTCATTTGGTTGCCACATCTTTCAACTGACAGTCTTTTAGGTATGTTTTTAACACTAGTGAAACCTTTTTAACCTCGAAGTTTGAGCCAAGAACTTCCCACAACTTTTTTAGATGAATTCCCATCTTGTTGTAGGTCATAACCCAAGGTCCATTGCTTGAGTTTTCAACACTATTATGCTTTTGGCTTTGGCCAAGCCTTACATAAGCATTCGGTCGATTGCAGTGGGTGAAGTCCTATACCAATTAGTGAGTAGAACTTTATGCATGCAATTTTGTGATAGTTTCTACATTCATTTGTCATTTCATCAATTTGGTGTGGTAGTCAAAGGGGGTGTGAAACATTGGTTCATGGTGTTTGAATTGTTCTAGATGTCCATCCCAATTGGCTGGTTATATAAATGGATGTCACAAATGCCCCAAACACCATTTATAGGAAAACAATCTTTCAGGAGCTTCATGTGGTAGGAGGTTAATTGTTTCAAATTTACCCCTTTGTTTAATCTTTCTATGCCAAAACTTTCCCATTTTCTTCAATCACATTCCCTTTTGGGATATTTTGTCGATCATCCATTCTATGGAAGGCACATGCTAGGGCGATGCACTTGTTGAACCTATTTTGCACTAGCCCATTTTCATGCACTACAATGTTCATTAGGGGTTTTTTCCTTTTGTATTTTCCCTTCCATTATGAACAACACCCACATCATTGGCCTAACCCCCATCATTCATCTTGCTTTAACCATTTTGTTTCTTAGTTGGTTTCTATGGGGTTTATGGTATAACCCCACAAGTGTTCAACTTGGTCACTTTCTAGTCCACCTTTTTTTGTTTTTTTTTCCCCTATCATTTTTCTTGCCCATTAGACAACATAAGGGTTTTGGGCTTTTTGTTAAATTTTCTTTTTCTTTCTTGGAATGTTAGAATCTAAACCACCTTTTTGTCTAGCATGTGATGTTTTTTCCTATGTTTTGCACACCAAGTTGGCCTCCCCCATGCTTTAGCCCTCGGGGTGACTCATTGCATTTGTGGCCAACCTTTAATCATGTAGGGATTCACCTTTTTCATTGTTCCCATGGTGAGGAACAAACTGCATCCCACAATGTGGTTTTAAATGCATTTGCCCATTCAAAGAGATGCATGATTTTATGTTTTGCATTGAGCAAACCCATGTCCTTCCACCACCTTCCCTTTAGTCTTTTCATTGATAAGTTGACATTATGTTATTAATAGATGGCATTCACACCTTGGTTGACATGGTCATTGTCAATCTTATTTGAATATATTTGATTTTTTGAACCACTTCATTTCGCAAGGTGATTTGTGACGATGGTGGCTTAGGCAAATGAAAGACTTTACCATGATCAACACCCAACAAGACACATGCCTTCCTCTTGCCATAAAGGTTTATGGGTGCTTACACCAACATGCAAATGACTTTTTTCATCAATGTGTTAGCATGACATGGTTAGCAAAAGGCACCGATGGCCTTCATTTGAGGGTTCTATGTGCATTTTATAGGCAAATAGTGTTGGTAGCCTTGCAAAGAACACATGTCGATTCTATTTTGAGGCACATTGTTGTTGCAAATGAAAGTTGTTTTAGGTTTACATCACTTTTAGATTTCCTTTTCCTCTTATGGTATTTTGGTATGCTCCTTGCCATTGGTGGGGGGTTCTAGAACATACTTTGTTCCTTTGCCCCTTTGTGACCAACTATGAGTTTTTGCACTTTTGGCTTGGACTTGGGTCCTTTCCCTTTGTTCTTCCTTTCCCCATTGGTTGGGTGCTTTGTTTTATTAAGCTTGGAGGGTTTCATCACCTTTAGCATTCCTTTAGGAGTAGGCTAAGGCAAGGGTCAACTTTGCAAGGACATACTCTTTGGATAATGCTCTAACAATTTTCTTGCCCCAAATATGTTGTTCAACTTGTCAAATATGTTCAATAAACAACCTAGAAAGCTTTTTTTTTTGGTTTCACTACCCAAGGTTCTTTGATCTATTTAACAATCCCTAGCTTTTCAAGCTTTTTGCTTCCCTCACTTCCACATTAGTCATCACAAGTAAAAAAAGTTATCTACCTTTTTGTGACCTTTGGTATCTTAGTAGTTATTAATATTATTGTGTACATATATTCATCTCTCTCTCTCTTTGGCAAGTGACTTTTTTTTGTGGCAAGTTTTGTAGTTTTGTGAAATTTCTTTTTCAAAAAATAGCATTTTGTTACAAATTCTCTGTTTAAAAAAAAATGCGAAGAAAAAAATTTGCCAATTCTTTTCACTATTGCTTATAATTTGAAAAGCTAATTAAGATTTTATATTTTTATATTTCGAAAATCACCAAATTTAGCTAAAGATACTTATAGATTATTGCCATTTGAATAACATCATAAAATTGAAAATCACAAAATTGAAAAAAGAAAATCTCTTTGGTGGGTTAGGACTCATAAGGAACTTTTAATGGGCAAATAAAAATTTCCATCTAGACTTTAGATCAAGTGTTGGAAGGTTCTTTACTTTTATGAAAAGCCTTGGGTTTTGGTTTTTTAAAAAATAATAATAATCTCTCTATTTTGGTTCCACAAATAAATGAAATTTGTTTGGTTCTTTTAAAAATAAAAAAAAGTTTCAATTCTATTTTTGGAAATCAGACCATGTTCCAGTAATTCTTCCTAGCCCCATACTAGAATAATTGCTAATTTAATTGTTGATTAACCTTCAATTAACCCTGGTTCTAATCTAGGTTTTTTTTTCAAAAACATGTATCTTGATTTTGGTACTAATTCCAAACATAAATAGAATTGGGAACTTGATGTTGTGTTTAATCCTCCTTTATACTTAAATGGCTTAAAAATAGTTTAGTAAGTTATTGTTAAATTAAACTTATGTTCGATGTTTTGAAAAAAGGTGGACATTCAAAACATCATATCAATATTGAGTTGTCAAACATCTCAAAACAATAAATTAAGGTAAAAACATCTATGCATAACACATGTATGAAAACATTCCAATTTAAAATGTAAGGTAATAATTGGAATATCTTACACCCAAACACATCAACCATGCTTATACAACTTCACATTTAAAAACTTAATTCCAATGTTTGTTGATGAGGTTATGCTAATATGATTTTTGCTTTCCCTTTTTGAGTCCTTGGCTATTGTCTTCCTAATCTTAAAAATAGTGACCTCCAAAATTCTAATCACAAGTATGGTAATAGTTGGACATTCATGATAATCATAATCCTTTAGAATCACGATGGTATGTATTATGTACCTTGTAACTTGTGCATCTCATTATTCTTGTGCACTTTAGGTTTTGTGTGTCGAAGTTCCTATGTGTCCTTGTTCATGGTTTGGGTAGTTGAAAAGTGAACCCTAAGAAAAAACAACTTTCCAAACCTAATGACAGTTTGACACCATTTTTTAATAGATTATCTAAGAATATGGTGCCAAACCTACCTTAGAAATATATGGTATTGATTCTTATCCTTGATAGATGATAAAAAATAACTTATGTATTGGATGTGTTCAATTTTTAATTATTGGTTTTGGAACATGCTCCTTCTATTTTCATTTGTCATTTTTTTCTTTTGGAATGTACGACATAGTTATTTTTGGTGTAAAAACAACCGTCAACAAGAATGATAGAAAAGTTCTCTCATAACTTTAATTGAGAACATGTTGGGATGTGGGGTATTTGGGGGTGTTCACCAAATCAATATTTTTTAAATGAACCATTTTGATTGGCCCATCACACAATAAAAATAATAAAATTTATTTTGTAAGTTTTTATATAAAGTACCTCCCCTTTTGCCCACCTATACAAGTCACAAGAAGACAACTTTGAGATAAATATGTTACATTATTAGGAACATCTTGAGGAACACATTGAGAATGTTAAGAGCTTGATGGGAACATAATGAAAACACATTGGGAACAATAAAAAGACTCCAAAAATTCAACTCTTAAACCCTTGGTTTTTTTTTTTGGACAAAGTTTGACTAGAAACTAGTTTGATTTTCAACCACTCTCTTACCTCATAACTTTAAATGATGAATGTGAACTTACTTTCAATATTTATGCTTCAAGATCTTTTGAAAAATTCAAAACTCTCACAAAATTACAACTTCAAAGTGATTCTCATTTGGGAATGTGTAATGCCCATGCATCATTCCATACTTATGACAATTTGGTTGAATCCTAAAACACTTTTTGGATTCACTCCCATTGTCATGGCTTAACCTTTGTCATCAAAACTTATTTGAGTTTTTATTGTTCCCAATGTGTTCCCAATATATTCTCATTGAGTTCCCAATGGATTCCCCCTAGATGTCCCAATGGCACTTTTGTTCCATTTGTTTTACCCAAAACCAAACTTCCATATATATAAACTATAAAGGTGGGCCAAATGGAAGCACCTTTGCACTTTTATTTTGGCAGATGCCCAATGTTTTAAAAGATTAGTGATGGGACAATCAAAGTGGCTCCTTTGGAAGGAAAAAAGAAAATAAAGAAATACATAAACTTTGGGTGCACACCCCCAACTAATTAATAGAAGAAGTTACAAAAGGTACCCTCAACACCAATCTTTTAGAAATTAGAACTTTCAAGCATGGAATGAGATGGCTCAATTGCACCTAGAAAGGCCAATCCCTTTTCCTTGGTGGGAGGGCGGCATGGTCAACATTCCCATGTGTTCTATATGTGTTCCACAAGCTCTTCCGTCCCATAGCTTCACACTTTATCCCATATCTTTTGCCCAAAATACTACCTTAGTAACCTATATACCTAGAGCAAAGAGAAAGGCTCAAAAACATTTTATTTTGGGAGTGTCCATAGTTTGAGTGGAGTTTTTGGGTTTGGGCAACGAGCAAATCAAAGAAGCCATCATCACACCCTCAAAAAACACACCACACAAATTGGATGAACCCCACAACGAGTTAATAAACTAACAATAGGTATAGTAGGAAAGCTTTGGTTTGCCTCATGAGCTTCCCAAGTGACTTTATAAAACCTAGAAATCAGATCTCATAGCCCTAAACCCTAAACCATCCACATGTATCTACACACCTAATAATAACATCACACTTCTTCTTCTTCTTACCTTATGGTACATAGTAACCACTTATATTCCCCACGACTTTGAATTGCAATCTTGCAGATATGATCAAATGTTAATAATTCAGGTGTCCCCTCAAGAAAATGATTCTTTGAGGGGATATTTTGGATGCAAAAATGATGAAAAATGTGCCACACATATGCACCGATATCACTCAAACCTTGCGGGGTCCCTCATGTTGGGGAATACTCAAAAACAATATGTGATCCTGCAGAGTAAAATTGGAGGATGAAGAAAAGTTAAAACACATGGGTTTGGCTCAGCGAAGTTGCGCACTTTGCAGTGGCTGGTAAAAGAGTGTAATAAATGGGACCTGACTGCTGGCTTAGTGTTTTCTGATTGGCTCATCATAATGATTGGTCCAGGTGGTTTGCTATTAATAGTCCCTAAACCCATTTGCTGTCCCCATTTCAGTTTTAATGGGTGGGGTTGCGAAAAAAGGATACAACAAAACTTGGATGTGAAAAATATTTTTGGAGAGTCATATACTGAACACAGGTGGAGATGCTCTTATCAATTTTATATAATATGTTTACATAGTAACACGTATGATCCAAAATAACACTTTAACACAGAGATTTATCACAGGACTTGTCAGCAGAATATGGCAGATATATATATGATCGGATCTATACACTTCTGGGTTCAAACACCACAAGGACTATGTCATGTTGTTGAGGTTTAGAGTGCCCGTAGTGTTTATAAAAAAGAAATCATACAAATGGGTGAGAAATTATGCCATATTTTGACATAGTTTTTTAAAGTGCACACTATGTCATGTTGTTGAGGTTTAGAGTGCCGTAGTGTTTATAAAAAAGAAACCATAAAAATAGGTGAGAAATTATGCCATATTTTTACATAGTTTTTTAAAGTATTGGTGCAGTTTCTGGCTAATTTTCTACAGTTTTGACAGGTTTCTAAAAAACTTGTTACTAAGTTAATTGATCATTAATATGATGCTGCATTGCATCAGAAAACTGAAAACAAAAAACTCTGGAGAGTGTAAATTTGTGTAAAGCTCTGTGTAAATTTTGGTGTACCATTTCTAAATTTGTGCAAAACTTTGGTTCCGAGGAGGAAAGGTTCACATGACATCACTAAGAAGCTCAACCTTGACATCAGCTCATGACATCACTCAGAGCTGCTAAATGTGACATCACTGTTCTTTCTGTTTTATTTAAACACGAGATCGTTGCACAAAAGTCTACAATGGTATTAGCTAGTGCACAATTCTATCACATAGGGGCATTTTGCAATTCATAGTTCCCTATCCTCACCCCAAGTGTGTAACTTGACTTGGTGGGATGTTAATTATTCATTAACAAGCTTTGTTTGGTGCATTTTTGAGCTTGTCTTTTGGCACCTTGCATGGTTCTATGTTGAATTGCATTCCATTAATTATCATGTTTTGCATGTTTTAGAAAAACATATGTTACTTATTTATTTTGAAATGTTTTGTTGTCTTACGGCAAATTCAAAACTAGCAACATAAATTTCAATATCAGAAAAAATTAATCCTATGAACGTGGTTGAAAATATTTTCGACCACTTTTTTGTGCCAAACAATGTTCATTAAGGGATGTTTACCATCTTCATTCAAATGACCCACAAACCTCCATGCTTTGCTTTTGGTGGGTCTTGTATGAGAAGTTTCTCTTAACACCGAAAAAGCATCGAAACTCCCAAACCTAACCTATTTCAACTTATTGAGAGCTTGCAAGTAATGGGTGTAGTGGGTTCAATTCATCTATAGCCCATGAGGCTAGTTGTTAGCCATAGATGTTATTCACATA
>Ga0209208_10009304_pt1 | contig 12933 bp, 10 predicted proteins | sample S1TSphfallax_3_FD_187694 | JGI IMG/M metagenome (GOLD analysis project Ga0209208, IMG submission 187694) | Host-associated microbial communities from peat moss isolated from Minnesota, USA - S1T2_Fd - Sphagnum fallax MG (SPAdes) (version 2) | ecosystem: Host-associated > Plants > Peat moss >...
CCTCACCTACTAATCAAGGAGGCATCCGCCGCCACTAATCAAGTGCGGCGGTCAGATTACCTAGATCAAGACGTTTGTGTTCACACAGATAGTGCGCTCATGAGATCTTTGTCCGGCTACCTATTGTTCGGTCACAGCGCCACGGACCCTTTTAATAGTGGCAGGTTGCCGAGCACTGATAGTGGCACTGGGTGGCATTTTTTGCCCGAATGCCACTATTATTCACCCCTGCACATAATTATTGGAACGATCAAATGTTCTCACAACTTATTTTTTGAAAGATCCAAGGGGGACACTTAATGTAAAATTTGGGATATACGTGTATCAAATGACCATTTTTAGGGGTGCTATTTGATAATTGTCCAACCTATTTTTTATCACCTTATTATTATTTGATTTTCTAATTTATACATATTAAATTCACCTTATATTAATTATAGTCCAATATTTCAAATTATTGCATATTTTATATTATAATTAAAAAATTTATTTGAATAAAATATACGCTGTTATTTAACTAATTAACTTATAATTTTTACCCAACAACCAATATATTACACCTTTACTCACATATTTTCTACTTTTCTTTTACTAGTGTTCCCTATCCCCCCTCCAGTTGAACCAGTCAACAACTCAATTTCCAATGAGTCACATTGTGCATGCCTTTGTTTCTTAATAAGATTAATATTGTACTTTTAAATTTTGTTCAAATAAGCTCCACAACATACATATTTATTATTATATTGTATTTTTTTTCTTGGGTACTAATTGCATTTTGTTTGTGACCAACCTCTTTCTATAGGTGAGGTTTTGGGATTTAGAAACATTAGTGCACTATTAACTTTAAATTGCATTTGAACTTGCAAAAATTTCATTTAATTCTTATTTCAAAAATTGATTAAAGTTTTCAAATTTTCTTTAATCAATATTAAATATAGCAAAATCAACACATCATTTTTATCAATCTAACATCATTGGTAGTGCAAAGCAACATGAGACCCAATTGGTGTAATTATGTTAGTTATTATTATTATTAGCCTTAACTACATCACTCCCTCCCTTCATGAATACAAAAAGGCACAATAACTTGAACTTTACAACACCTCCTTTACCATGCAAATTATTTTTTTCTCACAAAATTTTCATTTCAATTGTCTTTACCTTCTCTTCATAACTACCTCGCTCCTTTCCCCTATTGACTTACACAAATATGAAACAAATGTCTATAAACATTTTTTTAATTCAAAATTATTTTATTTAATCTTATACAATTGTTGTGACAATTTCAAATATCAAAGCTTAAGTTTTAAATTCATCTATGTCATCCATATAACTAAAATAATTACCTCTTCCAAGCCTAGCTACTTCATTTGTCTCCCCTACCCACCTACACTACCCACCTACACAACAAAGCAAAACCTTTACAATTAATTTTTCATATACCCATTCAAAATCTTCACTTGTTTTATCATTATTTTTACCTCTTTGTCACATAGACTTTGAAATTTTCCGTTTGAAATGAGCATATCATTAAAACATTATTTCATTATTGGAGTACATTCCACAAAATTTTAAATGATTATAAAATTTATATTTATAAAGATGATTACTAAATTGATTATAAACCTCCACCTTCTTTGCCATTCTTCTTACCCATTGCTTATACAAGTGAAGCAAAATGATCATAAAATTTAAACTTAAAATTTAATTTAACTATTAGAGTAATTTCCATAAAATTTCAAATTTTATTATTATTTCAAAAATATTATTAATTTGATAAATCTCCACCTCCTTTACCATTACTCTTACCTTTTCACATTCTGAAAGTGATGTTTAAAATTTAAAAATTTATTCAATGATTAAAGTACGTTCCATAAATCCAAAGTTTTTTTCCTTGGCCACGAGGTTCGTATTATTGAAACAATCACAAAAGGACAATAATATATTTACATCAAATTAGAATAAATAAATTATTGTTGGACAAGACAACAAAATATAAGAATAATAATATGCCTTAACTAAAAAAACACAATCTATTGCACAACTTTGGGTTATTGATGAGAAGCTTGTTTGACTTTCACAATGAAAAAGGTTCAAGTGCATATATGTTTTTGAAAAAGGAGTTGAGGTTATTTGCGCATTATCAATGCCCACACGTGTGGAAGACATCATCAACTTCAGCATAATGATGCATTGCACAGTTAAAATCATTACCTAAAACTTTCTTTGGACAAGGTTTGCTCCTATCGAAAGCCAAGGTTCATCACCATGTGTTGTCTAAGGAAGAACATTTTTCAACTAAAAGAAATGTGCCCCCTTTTCTAGATTTATTTTTTAACACGATGAGGATTTTGTCTCATTAAATTTGACATTGACAGAAATTATGATGAATTATTGAAAATCACATCAAAACATAAGAAAAAAAAAATAGTTGATCATTCTTGGTAGTGTGCAGGAACGCAAAGCTCAAATTTTTTAACACAATGGGGACTGTGTCTCATTCATCCCCAACTCCAACATGATGGTTTGGGAACATTATAGGGTAGAAATGCCCATCACCGAACATAAGTCGGTAACTGATCAGGCAAACTGTTCTAGCCTATGCCGGTCAAGGCAATAAAATACATATGTCTTTGTGCAGATTTCACCCTATCACTAAACACACGGTGAAAAAATCAGCATTTGGTGGTTTTTGCTACACCACACAGTCAACCAAATTTGTTTTTGGCATTGGGTCAAATTAAAGCCATTTTTATACTCTTTGCACCCCACTTATATTAAAGATGTGGGTGGTGATCGTAGACCAACATTGCACTTAGACAAGTGAGCTATGCACTCATATGTGAGTGGCAAACCACTGATAAAAAAACATTCAAGTTATCAAACATAAGTGTTTGGCAATGGGGGTTTACGGGTGCATTTTTATGAAAAAATTGTCCCACTAGTGGAACCAAGTAATTGGTCTAGGGTGTACAACAGCCCAACAAACAAGGTTATTTCAGCCCACTTTACAAGGAATGATTGTTTGTTGGTGGGTCATTTAAAGCAATGTTTTAAAGATTTAGGATTTTACAGTACAAATAATCTTTCAAGTGCCCCCAACAAGTTCTCAACACTTAATACAAAAAAAAATCCTTGCATCCCAAAAAATAACAAATAAATGACTCTAAAAACCATGTACATTTGCACAAGGGCATTAGATTCCCACCAAAATTAGAAACTACAAACTCTCTAAATCATATTAAAAGGATACACTTCAAAAATTAGAAAGCGTGTCAATTTCTCTTAAGCATCATTGTGCAAGAATGTCCTCACTATCCAAGATTGTAGAAGATGAAGTTCAAAGTTTCATAGAGCTTATGTTTTCTAGTTTTAAAATGTTTAGAGGAAATAGAGATGAGAGTGAAGCTATATTAGAGTTAGAACAAGGGCTAAGACATGCGAAATAAGCAAATAGCTCACAAGATTGTTGCATACAAACAAGTGTCCAAGATCAATTCACAAAAGTTGCATATGTAGGAATAGGTGCAAAAATAAGAACATCTGATGTAGATAGGTTCTACCAATAAAATTTCAACAAGTATCTATACTATCGTTAGATCTAACAATTTATAATTCCTAGAGTAGTAAGAAGATCAAATAGCTTTTGTTCTCAAAAAATTTAGCAGGTTGCAAGGCATTACAATTTCAAGTACACACCAATAGCCTACACAACAACCACAGATGTCAATTTAGAATGCGATGACTTTGAAAATTATATGTAACAATTTCTTTTAACTTGTTACACCATGGATTTCAGCAACTTAATTACCATCAAGGAAAAGGTTGTTGAATAAAAACATGAAAATAAAGCTTGTCTTCTATGTGATTACCGTCATGCTACAACTATCATCTTGTAGCGATTACCATCATGCAACAACCATCGTCATGCACATATTGTTATTGGCAAATTTGAAAGAAGACCCCCATTGCCTACAAACTTCTAATAGTTGTTGCCTACCATCTATAACACCTACAAACCCTTTGTAGCTAGTACCTATTATTTATAATAGTTTTTTACCCTTTGCAAACCTCAAACACATTAGTTATTTTTTTACTACTACCTTTTAGTGACAACTACCCTCCTACAACATGTCTATTTTCATACTCCAGTAACAAGTATAGAGAGTACTTTCACTGTAAAAGAAAAGAAGAACCAAACTAAAAAACTAATAATCCACATCAACTAGAAGGAACTACTTTCCCTACCTTCCTATAGGTTAAGACAAACAAGAAGAAATAATGCACTTGACAACCTTCAACTATTTTCCATTACATAACATCTAATGCAATATTATTCTATTTTTTCTTTTCTTTTCACACACACACTTCTTCCCCAAGAGAATTCACCCAACCACAATCAATCTAGATTCATACATAGGAATGATTCACAATCCTCCTCCTCAAAGGATAAATAAAAAACCCAAGAAGGATATTCACCACACAAGGGTCGAGTCTTTATCCTCCTAAATTTTCTTATTCGTCTATTTGACCTTATCCTAATTCCTTCCACACATCGTAATTAAGTGAAATCCATCCATCACTTACCCATTTAGACTAATTACTTATATGGTTTCACCCCCTAATAAATAAAAGATGATAAGTAGGATATTTATCGTTAGTAATTAAATAGTTACTAAGATGCCCTTCTAAATGACCTAGACTAGGATATTATTTGTGGTTACTAATTACTTTTATTAGAATTCCTCCCAAAATTAACTTTTGATTATTTTATCCCATGAAAGTAGTTCACTGGATTGACAAGACTACCATCAGAAAACACTTTCACTTTAGACATCTCTTGAGATTATTTTGTCATCTAACAATAATTACCATCTAGTGGCAGTATTACCGTCTTTTAACACCCATAGTGTTAAAACAAATTTCTACCTTTAACATAACCCATCTTTGGAAAGTCATGTTTTTGAATATTATGTAGATTTAACCCATTTTATAATAGTCTTGGGGTTCATACAAGAGGTTCAAATATATACCCCTTGTATGACCAAATTAGACCCCCCAACTTGCTTGAGGCTAGGACCAAGAGGAAAGGGATTAACACCATGATGTCCATTGTACCTTACAAGAGACGAAATAACTTACAAGACAAACAATCTGCCAATAAATAAAACATTCCACTAATAGTTCTAGCACAAGAAAAAAAACTAGCAAGAGTAAATAAGGTTCCTAGCTTGACATAACGAGGAAGATGGACGTCCGATACGCTAGAAGCTACAATGGATATAGTGGAAAAAAGACAATTATCTTTGAAAAACTAGCAAGTTTTGGTAGATATTAATCACATCCCTTTCAAGTCATTTGAATGGGAATATAAGATCAAAAAAATAAGGGCCACAAGGTGTGCTCACAAACCAGGAGGATGAAGCATTTGTGGCTTAGATTTTGGGAATGCAAAAATGCAAACTTTCAATCACCTTGCATCAGCTCAAAACAAAAATAGCAAAATTGACACAAACTAGGTCCACCCCTTTCAAGAATGGAATTCCAAGGAATTCTTGGTGGTGCTGGTTCAAGCGTTAACATCTAAAGCCAAGTATTTGACTTGTTGAAAGATCAGATGTCTATAGATAATAAGGTCTCACAAGTTAATCATGCAACATTTTTTAACAAAATCTACAAACGTTATATACACAATACAAATATAGCCCTGATCACATTTATAATTCAAATGGGATAGGAATCCAAACAAGGTGATAATCAAGGTTTAAAATATTGGCAAGAAGAGGTTCCAATCAAGTTTAGAACACCATTCAAGGTCTAGGGAATGGCTAATGGTGAATTGTGTTGTTAATGTAGCAAGAAATTACCTATTAGGTTTCTAGATCTTCAAAGGTGGGTGGATCAGGGATGAGTACATCATACTATGCAAGGCACGTACATGTATGGCAATGCAAAGCAAGGCATGGATGACATCTTTCCTCTTCAAAGAATTTTTGTCAATTTTCAAAAAGTCAGTTCCTAGTGAAAATTTTCAATCCAAGACATCTCCTAATTCTAAATGGGCATGGATCACATGTTACACTAGAAGCAATTGCACAAGCACATGAATTTGGTTTAAATATGGTCACCTTACAAGCTCACACATCTCATGTTCTAGAACCCCTAGATGTAAGTTGCTTCAAGCCATTCAAAACTACCTTCAAGAAAAAAAAAGACAATGCAATGGTCAAGAATAATCATTGTGAGCCATATAACTACACATTAGCTAGTTGGGTACATAAGAGCTTGGACCAATCATTGTCCAAAAAAATATCAATAATGGGTTTAAGGTTACAAGAATTTGGCCTATAAATCCAAAGGCAATGGATCACAAGACTTACACAACAACATTTATAAACATCTCAAATGAAAACAATGAGGGTTATGATGATACAACTAATGGGCATGAGTAGTGGGTAGAAGATGGAGTTGCTACATAGCTTATGAACATAACAACAACATTACAAAAGTTTGAAACTCTAGAAGCAAATGAACATGAACAATCAAATGTGAAGTATTACATGGAGGAACCTAGGAGCCCTATTGCTACAAATGCAAATGGGCAAACATAAATGATTTATGATTTTATTGTTAATGCAAATGGACCTCAACAAGTTCATCATCTTGTAATAGTAACCTAGGAGCCAATATCTTTTGCAAATTTGTTTTCTTTGCCACATTTGCCAGCAAAGAAAACAAGAGGGAAAAAGCTATTTGTGGATTATAGTTAATAATATGTAGTAACATCAAGTGATACACTAGCATTTTGCAATAAAAAACCTTAACCAAGGAAGCAATAGAAGCAATAAGACAACAAAAAAGGAAAAGGAGGATAAGAGGGCCCAACAAGTTGTTGACTCCTTTACTATGGCTGAGAGAGTAGTTTAAAGGCTATTAGACAAGCAAACAAAGGCAACATTCAATGCAAATTGGTCCACAACTGTTGTAAAAGAAGCATGAGATAGGTTCCATAAGAACTTTACATCTAGGTTAAAAACACGTCCTTTATTATATAGAGGGGTTAACCTTGGCTATGGAATAAAAACTCAAAAAAGAAGCAAGGGCAAGGGCAATAACTTGAATGAAATCTAAGGGGCACGTTGCAACAAGGGTGCAACAACCCCTCTCCCAAGGACTTATACTACCATTAAGAAGGGGGGGTGGAGGGGGAGGTTGAATAGGAAGGGGGAGCCAAAGCTTAAGGATTATCACCAAGAAAAAAAAGATCATCTCCAAGGAGGATGATCATTAGGAAGACGATAATTACCAATATGAAGGTGATAAACAAGATTAGGAAGAGGGTGACAAAGCTCAAAGAGTTGGATCACCAAGAAAGGGACAACCAAGACCAGGGAAAAGGCGAAAAAGCTCAAGGAGGAGGATCATTAGGAAGGGGTGACCACCAAAAAGAAGATGACCAAGGGGGGGAAGAGGGCATCATAGTTCAAAGAGGAGGATCACCAAGATTAGGAAGAGGGAAACAATTCAAAAAGATGATCACCAAAAAGGGGACAACCAATATTAGGAAGAAGGTGGCAAAGCTTAAGGAGATGATCACCAAAAAAGGGATGACCAAGACCAAGAAGAAGGCATCAACATTCAAAGAAATGATCACCAAAAAAGGGAGGACCAATACTAAGAAAAGGGCGTCAAAATTCAAAGAGATGATCACCATGAAGGTGACTACCAAGACCAGGAAAAAAATGATTACCATGAAAGGGGATGACTAAGACCAAGAAGAAGATGATTACCATGGATGGGGACGAATAAGACCATGAAGAGGGTGGAAAACTCAAGGAGTTATATCACCATGAAAAAGATGAATTCCATTAGGAAGGGGATGAATTGCTTTAGGAAGAGCGTCGAACCTCTAGAATTGCCACATATCGTTGTCGAAAGAAGATAATTGGAAAAGGAGCAAGAGCTCACCAATGATCAACTCTCTCATGTAACCATACTTGCACACAAACCACAGGAGGAGCGAGAACTTTCATCCAATGCACCTGAAAAAAGAAAACAATAATCTTAGAAAGGGGTATTGTTTCAAACATTGAACAACCGTGCACAGAAGCAAAAAGGGAACACAAATTCAGTCAAACCAACTATAGAGAGAATCCTAGCTTGAACCCAAAACCCTAACAAGCAGTGCTACTTGGTTTTTGAAGGTTACTCAAACATGCCCTTACCCATAACCGTAAATTTTTGTAACCATTTTTTTTGGGAGATCTAGACCAATGGATTATTGGAACCATTTTTTATGAAGAGAATAAATCGGTTTTCAATTTCATCCAATGTTGCCACTAATGTTTGAAACATGTCACATGCCATGAATATTGTCTTGACCTATTCACAATATGTGCCACGATTTGTCTAACATGTCTTTAATTGCAAAACTTGATGAATTTCTCCCCAAGCCTGAAAAAGGTTGAATGCCATTTAATCATGCAAGCTTTTTAAACAAACAAAGGGTGACTGCAGAGCTTGGACATCCATTGCAAGCCCCCTGCAGCTTCAGGGAAACAATGTCTGATTCTTTGCTTTCCCTAATCTTAAAGCATTATAGAACAAGGCTTGTGCTTTTGCAAACATATTCTTTTTTTACCTTTTTTTTTATTATTGAAATATAAAATATTGAAATATTGATTGAATTAAGCTTCTTTATTGACTATATATTTATTCCTAATTTTCACTTTTACTAATTCTATTGAGCTAAAATTGAATGTATATCTTGATTACATCTTTAATATATAAATAAATAATATTTATTTTTCATATCAGAAATTTAATTTTCTGTCCTTTTTAAGTTGACCAAGTTCAATGACCCTAGAATGAGATACAAATTTGTAAACAAGCCACCGAATTCATCTTCTGAGTCTTCAAGTCTGTTTCCTAATATGAATATTTGATTTTATGGTCATGCCATTTTACATGATGCTATACCTGGGGACACAATGAGCTTGAGACTTTTGAAGTTTAACACAATCAGCCACTTGCTTTTCTTTCACATGGCAAAATGTTTGTTCAACTATTGATTCACACTTTTAAGGGTATAAGAATTTCTAAACTACAAACTCTTGTTTCCATAACCAGTGTAACTTTTTCTAGGTCCTAAGTATGTTCTCATTTTGCAATGCCAACCAATATGGCAATTGTCACTAAAACACTAAGCTCTTGTTTAAGGCCTCATGAACATCACTATTTCCAAATTTACAAACACTCACTATTTTGTTGTGAAGAACGGACAATGATCAAAGTTAAGTGTTAGTCTCATCTTAATAAGCAACCTTTACAAAAAACTGGGGTGACTCAAACCAAACATCAGTAATTGAAAGAAAGTCTCATGTGTACAATTAGGATCCTAATAAAAGGGAAGGGACCCTAATATTTTTCCAACAGAATTTGTGCATAGTTTAGTTCCCTCTAGTAAAGCCCAACAAGTCTTCTCTAATATTTTGTTTAGTTCTTGATCATTGTTGAAGGCTCTACCAAAAGAAAAAAATACATTCTTAAGAGCCAAGAGTCCAAATTTGCAACAGGCTATGAACTATGAACAAGGTACACAATTCGCATGTAGTTGATAAAGTTTTGGTATGTTGTGTACTTAAATTTTCTTTGTTGGCAAGAGAGTTTACTAACTACAAGTTATGGAAAAATGTGACCATTTGTTGTTGGTCTTCTCTCTGAGTTTGAAAGACACAAAATTGAAATTGCAAAGCCAGAGTTTGCAATTCATTAGTATTAAAAAGACATGCCACTCATTACTCTTTGCACAGATCAAAACCTTGGTCACTAAAACCTCAATATTCCGAGCCCCAAACACAAAATGGACCAGGAATGCGTATATGAATGATAACTGTAATCAATCAAAAAACAAAACAACATTTGTGCTGAAGAAAACTTGAGATTAGTCACTTGCCTAAAGGTAATTTGGTGTCACAAGATAGCAATGAAAAAATTCAACCCTCTTTTTGCAAGGTTATGAAATCCATGGGTCACATATCATATAATATTCCAACCCTAAGAAATTGGCAGAGAAAAGTTTCTGTGAATTTCAGAGTGAGAAGATTTTATGAAAAGCATGCTCCTGTATTATTAGCATTGGAACTGAGGTTCTTCTTCACATTTAGTCTTCCCATGCATCCAGTAATGGATGCCAGGCTTCTCTCTATCTCTCATCTTTCCATAGACTTGTGATAGAATCCTATGACTTTCTGTACAAGTAAAGTAACCTTTTGTCTTAGTGATGGAAAGTTTTTATGAGATCCATAATGACAATTCCTATGACCTTCTGTACTTGAGATGTCTGTAGTGATGGAAAGCTTTTATGAGATCCATATTGATGAATCCTGTGATCTTCCTATGACCTTCTGTACTCAAAATGTCTGTGGCGATGGAAAAAGCTTTTATGAGATCTCTATTGGTGATGTTCAATTCAATAGCCACCGCGAGATTTCTAATTCCCAAGCTTGAGAATCTACGTGCCTGTGAGACAAACGTAGGTGGGGTTGATTTCACAGCTGCAAGAGAGAAGCTAGGGCTAAAGCATGTTTCTGAACCTAGGGTTTGATGTTCTTCACGCAATGAATTGCTTACTTACCGACGCCCTGCACTGCACAAGTGCAGCAGCCTCTGGAACACATTGGCAGCTTGTGGGCGCCGGATGATCAACTGCATTGTAATTGGAGTCGAGGTCCCCGTGGCGGCCTCCTCCTTCTCCTCCTCATCTACGAGATCATACCTGTTGAGAATGAAGTCGTCCTCAAGTACCTGTTGTTTGAGCAGGAGCCTCTGTCGTGAAGGAGGAATGCGCTCTCTCTTCTGGATCTGTTTCTTGACACTCAACACCGTGTCTTCCCGCGTCACTTCCAGCGTGAGGGTTTTACCCGTTGCAGTCTGGACAAGCACCTGAAGCTTCTCCCGGAACCTCTTGCATTCGCCGCATGTGCAGGCTCCAGTTCTCCCCAATACTTGTAGGGTTACAACGTCTGCAGCACGGATGCCATTGGAAGCAAGTGTGCTGGCATCCTCCAGCTCCCTATTCCGAAACTTGAGCTTTTGTTGATGCAATTCAATTCCTGACTTCTTCACAATCCTCCTTTTCAACTCTAATACCGTCTCTGTGTTGCCAACTCCCCTCAAATAAATGGTTTTTGGCTTCGCCATCTCTGCTGCTGCGCCAACCAACCCAACTAGCTATGCACAAATCAATATTTCTAACCTAACAATAATACAACCCCAACAAACTTGCAACAGCAAACCACACAGCACTTCGTGGCTTTCCTCACCACCAAATTAGGGTGAATTTCTTCTGCAACCTCTTTGATATCGTGGAATCCAACAACACTAAGAGTTATGTTTGTTCCTTGCCGAGTTTGAGAACCCACGAATTCAGGGGAATTCGGAAGTTGGTCCCCCACCAGCAGACTACTTCCTGCCATTGACAACACCAACAATGAGCGATTCTTTTTTTTGGCGAAATTTCGCACAAAAAAGAGGCGCTTGCGACAGTACGAAGGCTTTGTTTTTTTGGGAAGGAAAAATGGCTCTTTATCGCCACATTATGAAGAATTTTTTTTGAGTCGCCATATTTAGACAATAGGTTGTATCATATTGTCAAATTATTGCATCAAACCTAAACATGTCTACTATCCTCCCTCTGACATGTAGCCAAATTTGGCTAAGTCCTCTTGTGGATGATCCCAGACCTCCCCCACCTCACAAATTTGGATTGAAAAACACTGACGAAGATCCAGATTGTATTATTTTTAATGTTTTGCACAACATTACTCAAACCCTGCTCAAACTGGGCCAGGGCGCTTCTCTTGAGTGAGGCCTCTTGGTCGTAGTTAAGACCTGCGGATTGGGGTGTTACCCAAGGCCCTGAATTCTAATAATGCCCCTAGCCAAGGGCCTTACTGTGCATAATGACCTGTCATGTGCACGAAGGAAAAAACCGTGGGCTTCTATGAAATGTGTAAGAGCCCACCCAAAAACTTAAGATGACCTCCCGTGTCGGGATGTAATCTTACAGGTTTAAGGTGCCCTGCCAATACACTTGGAAATCTCTGAGAGGTCATTACATGGCCAAATTAAACACCAAGAAATATTCGATTTGGACGCAGAGAGCCTGATTTAGTGCAAAGCAATGGGATATTCATAATATTTGGAAGCAATTTAGATGGAAATTGGGGGCTTTTAGTTTTTTGACCATTGTACTCAGGTGGGTGCTGCACTGATGCCCGGACAGTGCGTATTAGGCGTATTTAGCATCTTCCATCGACAACCTCTGGCAGAAAGGAGAGCCAGACAGAGTCCTAATGTCTTTGGTACTGCCCCCAATCACTGCGAGTGTCTGGGACCCAGAATTTCACTATCTTTAGATTGGCCCTGGCTGAGAAAGCAAAAGAAAAAGAAAAGTGGGCAGGGATTCCTTTTATCTATTAAACTTATCCGTAAAGTCAGGCAAAGACAGCACCGAAACCCCCTGTTTCGTCACATACGGTACGAGATTTCAAAAAACGGGGAAAAAAAAGTACGCTGGGCTTCAACGGGGCACCAAACTGAGTTTAGCAGCCAATTTGGTGCTAAACCGAGTTTGCCATGTCCTTTCTTTTCCTGAACGCTTTCAACCAATCACCGCTACTGCTATGTGTACTGTAGCTAGGCTTGAGTGACCCAGCACCCACCAGTGCACCATCCAAACAATCCCGTTCTGGGATTTCATGGATGGGATAGAAACTGTCCCACAGGGGTTAGTGTACTTGGTCAGTATTTTATTTTTCTTCTGCTCATTTTTTTCCCAGCTAGATTTTTTTCCCTTGCTCAGTTTTTTTTTTTTTCCTGGGAATAGTTTTTTTTTCACTTTTTTTTTGGCCCATCCCTGACCCCCAGTTT
>Ga0209208_10009305_pt1 | contig 12932 bp, 10 predicted proteins | sample S1TSphfallax_3_FD_187694 | JGI IMG/M metagenome (GOLD analysis project Ga0209208, IMG submission 187694) | Host-associated microbial communities from peat moss isolated from Minnesota, USA - S1T2_Fd - Sphagnum fallax MG (SPAdes) (version 2) | ecosystem: Host-associated > Plants > Peat moss >...
CCTGTGGATGATCGCCACTTTCATTTTACATTCACATCAGCTTTCCTGTGGATGATCGCCACTTTCATTTTACATTCACATCAGCTTTCCTGTGGATGATCGCCACTTTCATTTTACATTCACATCAGCTTTCCTGTGGATGATCGCCACTTTCATTTTACATTCACATCAGCTTTCCTGTGGATGATCGCCACTTTCATTTTACATTCACATCATCTTTCCTGTGGATGATCGCCACTTTCATTTTACATTCACATCAGCTTTTCTGTGGATAATCACCACTTTGGCGACAAACAAAAATTCATTTAAAAAAAAGAAAAAAGAAAACACTGCAGCCACTCACAAGCGTCACAGGTGTGACACACCGCTCATTAGCCTTTTTTTTGGTAAATGGGCGAAATTCTGCGAAAAAAAGAGAAAAAAATATCGAAAATGAAGTGGCTACTACACAGGGTGTTAATCGCCAAAAATAAGGGAAAAATATTTAAAATATCGCCATATTTCTATATTTGCCATAGCTCTTAGTGTTTAGCCAAAAATATACAACAAGGATGACTAAAGATTTGTACTTCATAGGTACTAAATCTTCTTGAGGACGATCGCCATTTTTTTTAATGAAAATTTTCCTGAGGACGATCGCCACTTTAGCTACAAACCCAAAACTTTTTGAACAAAACTCACTGCCGCCGATCACGGGCCTTGTCGGGACCAAAAGCCCAAGCGTACGTAGAAAGGCCACAAGTTTGTGGAGATGTCGCCAGTGGTTGCAATGAAGGTCTGTTGCAGTGTTTTTGGAGCATATGTATTATAGTATATGGTATTGTGATCTCGTCGTGTGATAGAAGAAGAAGAAGAAGAAGAAGAATAGCAACAATAAGCGTCTCTTACTCATTGCTGACGCATGTAGGTGCGTAAGGAAAACGTCTCTCTATTGTTGCTCTATAATCTGAGACCAGTGGCTTGTTTCGCAAGAGTTTTGGTAGAGTCTTTCTTGTCAAAGGGCCATCATGGCTTCTTCTTCTTCTCCTTGTCTCAACTCCCGCATAGTGTCCGAGGTTTCTGCTGCCGGGTTGAAGCAACAACGTCGAGATTCCACCTGTACTGGTGGTTTGTTGATGTCATTGTCTTCAGATCAGAGTGGTTTGAGAGCGGGCAGAGGGACAAATACGAGTAGGAATCAGCTTCGGTTCATCAGCAGTAGTAGCTCCTCAATCATTGGTGGCGATTCCTTCAAGAATGAGCGTTTCCTGTGCACACAAGCAGCTCCCGGAATGCCTTTGTCCAAGAAACAGCCTAGGATGAAGGAGGTGCAAATGTCCGTCAATGCAGAAACGGCCAAAATCTTAACCGGCTCCGGTGGTGCGGTTTTGGAAGACGTGCCTCATCTCACGGACTGGCTGCCTGATCTTCCGGTTCGTTTCTTTCCCAACCAGTTTCCGCATCCTTCGTGACGGTCTTCCTGGCGATGGTTTTGTTATTAGGTTGTAGGATCCGACCTCCTGTAGGGTCCATCTTCAGCTTCTTATTGCATTGCATCGCTTTGCTTCAGGTTCAAAACTCATTTGTTGCTTCTTCGTTCTCGGATCTAGGCAGTCTTATTATTGATGAGTTTGATAGCTGGACTTCCATGGACCCTGTGATGTTGCAGCAGAGATTCATGTGATTATCAAGCTGTCTGGCATACCTTATGCAGGAAAGGATCGGAGCTCGAATCTGAGATCCAGACGATCACTGAAATATTCTTATAGCTTGCTCTCAGTTTCCTTCCGTTGTTTCCCCTAACCTGATGTGCTGATCTGCTCTGTGCAATGTGCAGACATACGCCAATCCTTTGAAGCACCACCCTGCCTACTCAGCTGTGAGGTAAGGAATGAAAATTTTACATGTCACTTGCCTAATGCCTTGCAGGAGTTGAGGATTCAAGAGCAACTAAATGCCAACATGTAGAAAATTTGTCAAAGGAAGAGCCAAAGAGATACACACTCATTGGTCCAAAAGATGTGGACTGCACACTGTCGTATCGAATGCCAGTGTTTTGGTTCTTTTGTTTTTCTTGGTAGTTGTTTCATTCATTATTTTTGTCTTCACTGGGTGATGTCTGCAAGCCTTGTAGAGCTCTCTTTGCCATGTTTTTCAACAGGCTCGTGTGGTGGGCTGGCTTGTAATGCAGACAATATTTTGTGGAAAACACTGATGTTGTTGCAAAGGATGTAAGTTGACCTTTTTTGTTTCCCCTAGCATAGAAGGGTGAAGCATGTTGTAGGATTCATAAAGCTGATGGCTGATAATCTTAACCATGATATTGCAGTTTTATTTTCAGATCTACAAATGTTTACAGAGGAATGGGAACTGGAATACTGGTGGAAGCAGTAGAATAGGTACTATGTTGATTTTTGCAAGGCTATGTTTCTTTTCATGGTTGTCAGTATATGGCTAAGCAGGGTCTGTGTCAAACAGGTGGTTGTGAACTTGAACACAGCTGGAGATGGTATTCACTTTCGACGAGCTGGGCCTCGAGACAAGGTTATCTCTCTGTCCCTCTCTTGTGTCAGCTTGCCCAAAAACTTAACCGTGATGTGCAGAGAGGAAAAGTAGGGTCTTAATATTGACTTTCTGGACATGAAGAGTCTTTGGAAGAAAACCATGGTGCTTGCTGATAGCCCTTAGCTACCACATACTGAATTCCAGGAGTGAATTTAGAGCTTGAGTTCTGGACATGCAGAGTATTGGTCTAGATTTGTGTCCATTCAAAGTGTTGTACGGGCTGTGATGTTAGTAGTCATGTCTCTCTCTTATTTTCTTGTTTACATGACTTGCAGATATACTTCAGGTCAGAGGAAGTGAAGGCGTGCATAGTAACCTGTGGAGGCTTGTGCCCTGGTCTTAACACTGTCATTCGTGAGATAGTTTGTGGGCTGTGGACTCAGTATGATGTGAGAGAAATCTATGGTATTCATGTGAGCAACATCTTCCCACCTGAACACCTTTTACATATGATATAAAAATAGTTGATCCATATGCTTTAGACTAACTTGCGCATGGCATGATGTGTGAGGCCAAGTGCATCTACACATAACATGGGGAAATCTGGACTTCTAGTTTTAAACTTTGTTCTCTTTCTGATGTGGCATTTGCTCCTCAAAACAGCTCTGGAGTTTTAATAGATTTGTACATAACATGTATTGTCCTACACTGGTGTGAGAGCTATACTGTTGTCTTTCTTTCTGAGTTTTCCGCTAGGGATGAGCGACATGGAGAAAGTGAATGAGTGATGTCCACATGCTTTGCAGGGAGGTTATCGAGGCTTCTATTCACAGAATACTACTGATTTGAGCCCCAAGTTTGTGAATGATATTCACAAGCGGGGAGGCACTATCCTAGGCACCTCACGAGGTGGCCATGACACTTCAAAGATTGTTGACTCCATTGAAGACCGTGGTATCAATCAGGTGAAAGCAGCAACTTCTGGGCATAAAAGTTTATTTGGTAGTCAGTTTCTCACACAAATTTGAGCCATTTTTTAGTTGTGTTACAGATGGACACCTCTTATCTAAACCTACAATCCAGCACCTTGGAGAAACTGACTAAGAATTGCTATGTTTTGTCAATGCACAGGTCTACATCATTGGGGGTGATGGCACTCAAAGAGGAGCAAATGTGATTCATGAGGCATGTGCTCTTTCCCTCTTTGTTGTGGTGCCCAATGGCTTTTGCTTTCAATAGACTAGTGTCAATGTCAATCAAGGTCACTCAGGAGAATCTGTATCCTAGTTTCACAAGCAAGTCCTGGGCAACCTGTTCAGAGCACCTTCTTTTGCTCAAGGATATGTTACCTACATCAAGCTAGTGAAGTCATGAATCTCATTGTACTGTGCTGTGGCTCTCACAAATTTGTCCATGTGATGCATCCAAACAGAGAGACTCTGAAACTCATCACTAATGTTTGTGGGATGTTGGTGCATTTTCAAACTGCAGGAGTGTAAGAGACGGGGTTTGAAAGTGGTTGTTGCAGGTATTCCAAAGACAATTGATAATGACATTGAAGTAAGTAGCAGATATGCACATTGGTGCAATCTGAGATTTCGCACTTTATTACTTGTGGTTTCAACTTGGCAGATCTGTTATAAACTTGGGAATTCAACGTTCAAAAGATCATGTTCATTTTCAAACTACTGAGAATGTTGAATGTATGTATGTGCTTGCTTCAGGAAAAAGACTGGGTTGTGCATCATATTAAAAGAACAGTACTTTGAATAAAGTGAACAGCAAAGTCAAGCTGCTGAAATTGTGTCTTAAATGTTTTTGAGAGAGTTCCTCTCTGCAATCACATTGATTTCTGATGAAGTTAGCATGCTGAGTGTTAAAAAGAGTGCTGGCTTCAGTAGATTATAACCCTAATCCCACATTTCAACAACCCATATTGTCTAAGCAAATTGACATCTAATACGGTGAATACCACAAATGTCTCAATTTTGTTTTTGGTGTGGGTTGATGGCTGTAGATTATAGACAAGTCATTTGGGTTTGATACAGCAGTGGAAGAGGCTCAACGGGCAATCAATGCAGCACATGTTGAAGCAGAGAGCACCCACAATGGTGTTGGCTTGGTCAAGCTTATGGGACGCTACAGTGGTGGGGTGCCTTTCTTACATAGCAACTGTGTTTCCCTGGTGAAAAACCTGAATTGCTCTAAATGTGCATTATTAGCCTTTCATAAAACATATGGTATGGGGCGCTCTTCTTGGTATCAAGACTGACCAGGGAAATTCTTGGTGCAGGATATATTGCTATGCATGCTACTCTTGCTAGTCGTGATGTGGTAGGTTCTGCTTTCCCCAATCTTGAAGTGGTTTTACAGTTCTATGTCTTTTCCTCAGGTTTGAGTGCTGTTGGTTCTAAAACTTTTCAATAAGCTCTTTAAACTTCATGAGGATGTTCTATTGCTCTTATTCCATTGACAGTGGTTGGTCCTTCTAAGTTTGTTTTGGTTATCTTAGCATGTCGTGAATCAGAGACAGATTGGGTCTCTCTCTTTTCCCTTTCCACTTTGTCAAAGAGCATCATTCTGTGCATATGCACATTCCCTGCTTGATAAGAAGCTGAAGTGGATATAGTGCATCAAGTAGTCCTCATTGGTCTTTTGAAAGAACATATTGAGGGTGCAGGAGACCCCAACCACCATGCTTTATGTAAGCCTGTCTCTGCCTTTGGCTTAGATGCTTGCTTGTATTGAGGTAAGCTAAATTGAAATGGAGCTTGAAGGAGATAATAATGACTGCATATGCCAACATATGTGACTAGTGTTCAGAAGCAACAACTCAGGACTCACTTTTTTGCACAAATTTTTGCTCTAAGTTTTCAGCAGATCAAAATATACTTTTGTATGCCCACTGCTAGGAGTTGATGAACCGAGTTGGTAGTAATGGCAGCTAGTAGGTATCATTTGTGAAACTGACAGTCTGATGCTTTGTGAGTTACACTCACAAGGTTATGACTGTAATTGTACTTGTTGTGCTTATGTCAACAGTACATATGTTTTGTCACCTTAGATGATTTTTTAGTGTTTCACTCTGCAATTACATTGATCATCTCTGTCTCATTAGAGGCAACACAATGAACACTTTTCCTGCCTAGCCCTAATGGATTTGATTAAAGTTGTCTGTCCCTACATGTTGACCTTATTAGAGCACTTGGATTGCTTGAGTGCAGGATTTATGCTTGATACCAGAAGCACCATTTTACACAGATGGACCTGGTGGGCTATATGAGTTTGCAAAGAAAAGGTTGTGTGAAAATGGACACATGGTAATTGTGGTGGCAGAAGGTGCTGGCCAGGAGTTGATTGCAGAGAGCATGGGTTCTTTGGACAAGCTCAGGGATGCCTCTGGAAACCGCTTACTTCTTGATGTTGGTCTTTGGCTCCGCCAAAATCTGAAAGTAAGATCAAGCATCTGAAAGTTGTTTCAAGTGCTTTGTATTTCTTTGTTAGGAGAGAGCTTTCAAACCCCTGTGTCATTTACCAACTGCATCCTTTTGGTTAACAATGTCAGTCAGTATAATTCAATAATTGGTTGTTCAGAGCTGTTGGGAAATATTCTCCTTCATTCAAATCTGTGCTTTGACATGCCAGGATTGAACAGTTCTGACTTTTTGTTGTGGGCTACTCTTGCAGGAGCATTTTGTGAAGGAATTTAAAGAGCCCCTCAACTTGAAGTACATAGGTAATGTGAACTGGTCGAAATCCTCTGTTCATCAAGTTGCCTGCTCCCTGTAAAAAGTATAGAATGATATAGGAAGGATGCAGCTCACTTGAGAAAGTTCTTGATATGCTGTTACAGATCCAACATACATGATTCGAGCTATCCCTAGTAATGCTTCAGACAATGTCTACTGCACCCTACTGGCCCACAGTGCCATTCATGGTGCAATGGCAGGGTATTGTGGTTTTACAGTTGGCCCTGTCAATAATCGTCATTGCTACATTCCCATCAGTGTAAGTTCCACAAAAGAATATTTTGATGGTTGCATGCTATGTTCAAGGTGGTCAAGAGGTCAATTGGAAGGTTTCTGCAGGGCCCATAATTTCTGCCTTCAGAAAATCTGTGTACACATTAAGGGGTACTTCGTTGTTTGACCTTTTGTGGACTGGGGATACATGTAATCCCTAACAGTGGCTTGAATCAATACCATCAAATCCTTTTCCTTCTTGCCTGATTTTAAACTTGGCTCTTTGTTTCTTCTCTCAGAGAGTGACAGCAACACAGCGACAGGTAAATATTGAAGACCGTATGTGGGCTCGTCTACTGTCATCAACAAACCAGCCCAACTTCCAGCGCTACAAGAAGTTCATGCAACAGCTACGTAACCAGAATGCTTTGAAGAAATCTTCGAAAATAGAGAGTTGTGTTGATGTGGCAAACTCACACTCTGCGCCTATTTCTCTGTCTTCTTCCACTGTAAGCACCTACTAGCCATTTTCTGCAGTTTTTTTTTCAGTATTATCATTTTCACAATTGATAAATGGTCAGAACATATTTAGCTATTCTGTTCATTTGGCAAAAGGAATGAACTCAGGTTATTCACTTCCTAAAAACCTTGACATGGTTTGCCTCAATGGATTGTGTGTTCCACTCAGCAACTAGGTGTTCACAATCATCTCACCATTCTAACAACTTTACTGTACAACTAGAGCATCTTAAGTCAATTTTCTTTAGACGCTGCTCCTGCAGTTGACATTCTGGACATATACATAGCCCTGAGTAGTATGTGTTTAGAGATATACAAGGACGAAACTTAATAATATGAGCAAAGAATGATATTCTTACTACCAAAGCAACCTTGAGATGGTATTGTTTTCCTTGGATGAAACTTGTGGGAACACTCTAGACTAATCTCCAGAATGATCAATCACTGGCCATGATAATGTTTTTTATATGTGATTGTATTTTCACCAGGACGGGAGTGGAAACGGAAGCCTTGCAAGAGCAAATGAGACAATTCCACAGATGGAGACACATGGCAGACAGTAGGCAGAGTTGGACAAAGTGGAGACATCATCATTGTTGATAACTCCAGTAGCCTGGTGACCCAAGTGGAAGTCACAACCACAACTGCTGCTCGTTGACCACTTTACTGGGAATTTATATATCTACCTACTGATTGCACATCCTCATCTGTGAAGGCACCACCTACTGCAAGATCAGATAAAATCTCCTCATTGAACCTTCAAACCTTCACCCCTGTGAGAATGTTCAACCTATTCTCTATTCATAAATTCTTCAGTTCTTAAGAAACTTTCTATTACATCTACAAGGAGCATAATCTGAGAGGAGGCTGGCCCAACATTAGAGAGCCTGGGAGGGACCAACACCAGACACAAAGTAAAAGAACCCTTGGGATTCTCCTGGGACCATTTTGAACTATCCTTCTTACAGGACAGCTAGGGGAAGACAAACTACTTCCCCAAGTGAATATCTTAGTAAAATTAGCATTCTGTTTTCATACTTGGGAGGAGGGGGAGGGGGGCAACACGCTCACAGTTTTGAGGTCGTCTTCCTTTCCTCATATTGGGTACCCAAGTTCAAACACCATGAGGACAAATAGGTATGCGATTGTAGAATCAGCATCAGATTGATTACAAAAATGAGCTCACTAAGAAACTTGTCAATTGCAGCTGAACTAGATCAGATGGTTCCAAAAGTAAGTGTTTCATTCTGTTGTCTTTATTGCACTGCACTTCACAAATCCCTCACAAGAAAGTTTCATTTGTTTACGGCTTTTGGTTAGTAAGGATTGGATCTGAATTAAAACAAAATTTCAAAACCAGAATTGGAAAAGGGACTGATATTTTTTTAAAGAATTGGTCAGGTATCAACTTTTGAACATGAAGAAAGGAATTGAGATCATATGAGATAAACTCTCTCAGTTGAGTACTTAAATATACTACTATGCCAGAATGATGGCATCACTAAAGAAATCTAATTTGTACAGCAACTAACTCATGTCACCACTCTAATTTACCATAACTAACTTCCATCACCATAACTAATTTTTGTCATTGCTCTTTTAATCTCTACAAGTCACTGTCATTACTTTGCTGAATTTTCTGGATCACTGCAATTATTTACAGCAACTAGCGCTCCTAATTTCGTAACTTGCTAATTTATTTATGAAGAGCACTCTAGTCATAATGTGAAACTATTTTGCACACGGCCACTTACTAATTTGAGAACTTGGTGGTTAGGTGTCATACAATTAACTAATTTTTCTACACCTTACCTCACACCTTACCACAGAAAAATTAATAAATCTTGGAGTCTATTAATGGAACTACTATTTTTAATTATTCTTGGACACTATGTAGTCCAATCTTTTGTCTAGAAATTTCAAACTTCTCTTTTTCTAAAGGCTTGTCCATTATGTTTGGCTCCTGCTCATTGGTTGAAATGTATGCCACATCAATTTCTCTTGCTTCCGTCTTTTCATGGATGTAGTGATGATGCAACTCTATATGCTTTGTTCATGCATGGAGTAGAGGATTTTTGACCAACTTGATGGCGCTTTGGTTATCACACCAAATTGTGGTTGGAGCAAATTTGTGAAGACCTAATTCCATGGTTATTTTCCTTAGCTAAACAACTTCTTTGGCTCCATCCACTAGTGCCTTGTATTCCACTTTCACCGCAGATAATGCCATAGTAGGTTGCTACTCCATAGAATGGAATTGCAACTTAAATTGAAAGGTAAGCCAGTTGTTGGTCTTCTCCTATCTAGATTCCTGACCCAATTTGCATCAACATACCCCACTTTTTGTCTTGCATCCTTTCTTGGGAACAATAATCTTAAATCAATTGTTCCTTTGATGTATCTTAAGATCCTTTTTGTTGCATCCATGTGTGCTTGTTGTGGTGTTGATGTGTAACAACTTACGCAAATTATTGGAAACGCAATGTCGAATCTAGTGTTGGTGAGAAAAACCAAACTTTCCACAAGACTTTAGTACTCAACTTGACCATTGCATCTTAGGTTCATGTCACTCCATAGTTGAATCCCTTCTTCCATTGGAGTCATTGTTGGTTTGACATTCCATCATGTTGAATTGTTCAAGGAGCACTGTTGCATCTTCTTTGCACTAGTATGATACTGGTAGTCACATACACAAATTCCAAACCAATGTAGATCATCATCCAGCCTAACTTAGACATTTTGAATTGTTTTTCAAGTTATAGTTTGATCTTTCTTAACATGGTCACATCATTCTCAATCAAGAGCAAATCATCAACGTAGAGCATGAGGATCACAACTCTGGTATTTGAATTTTTGTAGTAGAGATTGTAATCTGCTTCATTTTTCATTAAAACATGTTGATGTAAAAAATGATTTGTCTTGGTGTACCAAGCTTTAGATGCTTGCTTCAATCCATAGATTGTTCAAGACAATCAACTTACTTGATGTTCCTTCCCTAACACTTCAAAACCTTGAGGTTGTTTCATATAGACTTCTTTGACAAGGTCATTGTTCAAAAAAGTTGTCTTCACATCAAGGTGTTTTATGTTCCAATTATGTCGAATAGCCAAAACAACCACCATATGTGTGGTCACCCACTTCACAATAGGTGCAAAGGTTTTTTCCAGTATCGATACCTTTTTGTTGTTCAAATCCTTGAACCACCAAACATGTTTTCAATTTTACCATTATACCATTTTTTTGTTGTCTTCGTCTTGTACACCCATTTCATGGTTATTGGAACTTTTCTTGACGATAGATTCATAAGAGTCCAAGTCTCATTTTTCATGATGGACTCATATTTTTGCTTCATTGCTTCTTCCCATCTTGGATGTTGTGTTGCCTTATACGATGTTGGTTCAAATGTTAGTTCAGTCATGAAGATGTAGTCCTTAGAGTACATGGGAACATTCCTTAATCATTGAGACTTTCTAATGGAAGTTGGAGCAATGTTCTATCTTTAGCAACTTGGTTGGACCTTTCATTTTCACTAGTTATACTATTTTCATTGTTGGGAACTTTCCCTCCATCAACAATGTGAATTGGATGTTGTGCTTCTTTGGTGATAGGTCTTTCGCAAGTGATTATAAAGACAATGGAACTTCTTCTTATGCACATTCTTTTATTTGCTTTTGCTATAGAAATTAAACTCCCATGACATCTTCATTGAAAACAACATCCTTTGAAATAATCATCTTCTATGTCTTCGGATTATAACAACAATATGCCTTTGAAGCCGTTACTTGTGCATATACATCTTATAGGTATGATCCCATCTTCCCTTGTTTCTTTCCAACATGGACATAGACTAAATAGCCAAATGTTCTGAGATGTTTTAAATTTGGTAAAAACATTTTTCAAATGCAAATTCTTTCTAGTCTACACAACTAAAAATGAAACAAAGGAATTGTCATAAGAACACACAAGCATATTTAACATTTTGAAAAATTTGTGTGTCCTCTTCAAGCACTTCCAACAAGTAGGACTTCACATGAACATTCTTTGCATTAGTGACACAAGACCTTCAACAAGGGCACAATCCTTTCATCTTCACAACAATGACATAATTTTGTGCAGTAATTAGTGTGACAAAAATGTAAAAACCAACTCATCTCCCATGTCCCATGCTTCAATCAAGATTAAACTCCACCAAACTCAAATGATCATCAATTATTAGAAAATTGTCTTCTTATAAAATTTTCCATATTCTAATTTGCAAGGTCTTTTGTTTCAACATGTGTCATATTTCAATAATCAATTATTAATTAACTAGTTATCTTCATTCATTTTTTGAACTTTGAAACACATTAATATGTGTCACTGAACTTTAATAAATTTTGTACAATATTTTCATAACAACATCACACGTACATAAATACACAAAATACAAAAAAGATAAAAATTCAAAAGCAAGCTTTCATAATACACCTCTACTATTTCTATGGATTATTGTTTCAAGTTCTTTAGCTATAGATATACTTATTCATCATTCTACATAGTATGATAACATCTACAAAAGGCTTGTTCTAAATTTGCAAATCTACAATTGGGATTATCTTGCTTAGTAAGGGCTAATAGTTGCAAGGCCTACCATGATAACTAATATTAAGTACTACACATGCCAAGTCTTCTTCATAAACACAAAACAAAAAAGTTCATCATTTGAAACTTGTTTGACATCTAAAATGTTTACCTTTTTTGCTTCAATTTAGTTTCAATGTAAACCTTGTTCAATTCATGTTAATCATTACTAGATTTCTTTGGCTGAATGATGCATTTTTATAAATCTACTTGGGTAGACTTGATGAAAACATATTGAAAACCTTTACAAACTATTTCATCACTAGTAACATATTGATAAGCTTTGGAGAAAACATGCCCAAACCATGTTTCCTAAAAAGTCTTTTTCAAACCTAAAGCTTCACATTTGATTACAAATTTGAAAACATTTGTAATTGTGTTCATATTTCAGCCCTCCTTTTTAACACAATGTTATAATTTTATTTTTCAAGCCAGATTCATCCAAAATATCAATTACTTCTTTTGCCAATGCTTGTTTTATAATCTTAAAAGCTTCAAATAAATCAAAGTAACATACTTTGGCTTCTAATCAAATTCCAAAAAAATATGACTAAAGCAAACACACCATGAACACCCCTGGACATTTAGAAATCAAAACTAGCAATGACAAAATGACATTCTTCAAATGAATGCATAACCTATGTTTGTTTGGTTTTTTCCACTAAACAAGGCAAAACATAATATGAAAAAAACTTTCATGAAAGGAATTGAACTTGAGGACATAAACACCATATTAAATGTTTTAGCCATACTCTTTATAAATTGTAAATGTAAATGATTTTTTACAATATAAAAGTTGAAGATCCTTTAAAATCTTTTGTTACTCCACATCATTTTAAAGAAAACCCTTTCAAGGTGAAAAGTTTAGAAATGGATGAATTAGATATATTTGATTTTTTTTAGTACATTGTTTCTCCAAGCTTTTTTCCATTTTAGAGTTCATTTCCTTCCAAAAAATTCTTAAAACCATGAATGATTTACATCAACATGTTTTATCAGATAACTTATTTCATTAATTTTATAATAAGATATTAAACCTTTTTTTAATTTTGTTATTGGGTTAAAATAAAATATAAGATTGAAATAATACAACATATAATGCATGACTACCATCAAACAATCCTATTATATGTGGCTTTCATTTTTTCCTTTGAAGATGCAATAGTTTTTTTTTTTTCATTTTTTTTTCATCATTTTTTGAGACTTTGTTTTTTTTTTTTGTTGGAAGTCAATTTGCAACCCTTGGGGCCAATGTTCTAGCATTTATTGGCCTTGTTCACAAAGGCAAGGATATTGTGTTTAGATTCATTATAAAGTATAGTAGCTTAAGGGATTTTGGCTCCTAAG
>Ga0209208_10009306_pt1 | contig 12932 bp, 14 predicted proteins | sample S1TSphfallax_3_FD_187694 | JGI IMG/M metagenome (GOLD analysis project Ga0209208, IMG submission 187694) | Host-associated microbial communities from peat moss isolated from Minnesota, USA - S1T2_Fd - Sphagnum fallax MG (SPAdes) (version 2) | ecosystem: Host-associated > Plants > Peat moss >...
CCTATACATGTACACATACATCAGACCTCTTCTCCCCAGAGTGAATGAACATCCAACCGCTTGTAGCATGCAAGATGGATGATATGTGGAAAGGAAACACTTTTTTCATTCATCATATTCGTGTCCCCCGTAGCTCACCATAGTGGATAGCTATGGGCTAATCATCCACATGTATGTATGTATGTATGTATCTACGTACCTATCTACCTACCTACCTACCTACCTATTAGCCACCAAGTGCCTTGCCTGCTTACCTGACATGTTACATAGTAACCCTTGCGGTTACCTACCCACTTAACTATGTTACTCACCTTTTAACCCTACACCAAAAAAATTCCATGGAAAATCCTTTGTGTGGGTCAGAATCATATTTCTCAGGTTGAAATTTGGCGAAATGAAATTGTCAATGAAATTGCTAGAGTGGTGGTCTGAATTTTTATTTTCTTAGTTTATCTTGAGTGTTGAAATGTGTAATAGGGCTTTGTTGGTAAGTTTTGCGAGAATTTTAGATGATCAATATTGGAAATGCTAGAAAGGGATCATATATTTTCAATGTTTAGTAGAATCGGGTTGTGTGTAGTCATTGACCTCAACAAAAATTTTTTTGGGCAAACTGGTTTCTGGAATCCTTTCACAATTTTGACACCAAGGTGAAGGAAGAAAAGCTCAAGAGATCAATCAACACACATCTAAATTGCCTTATTCTTGGTATGAGATCTACGACAGAGAAGATGAGAGATGAAAGAATTCAACATGAAAAGTATACAGGAATAGTAGGAAGAAGTTTTTTTTCCGATTAGTCTTGTGAAAATTGTCTCCTACTATGGGTCATCCTGGAAAGTGCATTTATGTGTCCTCTGGCAAGTCTAACACATTGTAAGCAATGTATGTATAGTCCACCATCTCTGGGAATTTGTCGAGGCTCACCTCCTGCTGCAAGCATGTGCTCAGGCATTGCTCCAACTCACCCCTGCAGATTGTTGGGTTCCAAACTTAGTGGCCATTTTTTTATTCTGGCTGCAAAGTGAGCTACAAAGTAAACCGAGGATGGTCAAAATGCATGTATTGATGATGTTTTTAGTTAATTCTTCAACTCATGGGACCAATATCATAAGTCACTGGATCCAGTCAACAAATACCTGGACATGTTCTCCCCTTCTTTCTGCAAAATCTCAAATAAGGGCTGGGAAGCAATCTTGCTTGTTGTCGAATCAGCACCCAGTGTCTTCACCAAATACCCAATACCCAAAAGCTTTAGTAGATGATGAATTCGCCATCATACCAGGATGTTCATATCTGGTGACAAAGCAAGACCATAAAACAAATCCCAAGCTGATATACATGAAGAAGCAACAGAAGTTTGATATATGAGGTTCACAGCTCACCAGAAGTGCTTGGTAGATGTGGTTTCTGTTGTATGATGAGCAAGGCTTATGGTTTGCATATATGCAAGCAAAGTTGTCGAATGTAATGGTTGTTGGTGGATCCGAACCTGAATTTATACTACATGACAACCAAACAAAAGCAGCACCCACATCATCCAACCTGACTCCAATCATGCATCTGTTCCTTTCTCCTTAGGTCAAGCCTGTCCCAGTTTCAAATGCAGCATCTGATGGCAATATAGATAACTCAGTAATTGAAATTGTGCTCAAGAGTGCATATTTCTTCTTTGCACAAAAGTTGCAAAGACATACTGTCTGCTGAGGAAAAGCTAGAATTAACCATTTTGAGAAGCATCTTTAATGCTACTGTCTACATAAAGAGAGCTATGCTACTGGACTTATGATAACCACAACCATACACAGAGATGTTTACTATGGTTGCCGTATCTCAATAAGAATGTCATCAATATCAGAGTTGGAGGGATTCATCCCTAAGGCACGCAACACATCTGGTATTTGTACCAAAGGAAGTGTGTCATCCAGGTGTCGTTCATGGGGACAATCTTCACCCTGTATTCAAAGCCCACCACTCCAGTCAGATAGCTTTCTGAGCTCTTCAAACCACTACTCATCACATGCAAGAGAAATACTAAGAGAGAAGGAGAAACCTTGGTTCGGATTTGAGCACAAAAGAAGTACTCCTTCACAACTTGCAGGAGCTGATCACTTGTCTGAGTGACTCCTGGATATGGCCCAAGCCTTTTTTCCTCACTATCCAAGGAATCTCCTAGTGATGGATAGTGCACATTCCAGACATTCACAATGCTGTCCCCTTGCAGTCCACCATTGGAGTTTTACATGTAGATCAGAAAAGGGTCCCAATGTGAGCTCAAAAATACCACCAAAACTGTTAAATCCAGACCAAGTCCTGAGACCTTAGTTGAAAAGCCCAACTCAGATATGCTGCTAGAGGATGCAAAAGCCATTGAAAAACTGTAGCAGAGTGGACTACATGGATGGAGTAGAGATGTCAACCTGTCCACACCACTTATTGAGAGGATAACCTTCCCATCATATGAGACAGCAACACTAGATATAACTCCAGGATGGGCAACAAGTCCAAGCATCTGCAGGTTCTTCTTGTTACCATTTGGAGTGCTCATGATTCCAATTACTTGCTCCTGTGTCGCAAAGACCATGTACTCCTGTGGCAAAAATCAGGTTTGGTCAATACTGCCAAATGCTCATGCAACTGATGGGATAGCACAGGAAATTCCCAAATTGCATTCACAGCAGTATAGTTACGGCAACTATTATGAGTTGGAATCCAAAAATGGGGTACCTTGGCAAGATGATTTCTGATAGAGTGCATATGAAAGATTGGCGTTCCAAATGCAGGGCCTAAAAATGTCTTATGGCACACAAATCTTATAGTGTCATAGATGCGCACCTTGAAACCTCCGTCACAAATTACCAAATGCAACTGCACAAGAACTGCAATAAAATCAATCTCAATTTTCATATCTGAAATAAGAGATGTGGATCTGTGGAGATTAAGTGATGATTCTGTGTTGGCACAGGGGAATTGGCTCAAGAATGGCTCTTACTTCACCAAAGAAGGTAAGGTATGATGAGATGGATGTGGGTGGTGTCAAATTGTTAAGTGGGTATTGCCCTTTCAGCTTCAATCCTGAAGCCACTGTCGACTCTTGGACATTGTACTCTACCAACATGGTGTCCTGTTGCAACCAAATTGTATCAGCCTTCTGGAATACAGAGTGACTGAAGATGTATTCTTGAAGCATAATAGATACCAGAAAATTCTCAAGCAAAATTGGCACAAGGGACTATGCATGTCTCAATTTGTTGGAAAGAGACTAACGAAGAGAGTTATGCAACCAAGAAGAGGCAACATATATTTACGTAAAACAAACCTGGCCAATGGAGAACAATCTTGTCAATCCTTCAGAGTCTTCTGTAAAATGAACCCCAGTTACTGTCGCCGCATGTGACCGGTACTTGCCTGTGCATATCCACCTATCTCCATCCTGGTTGTGGGGGGGAAGAAAATCCTTGTTAATGGATAGAGCTACAAGCAAGAACTGCAGACTTTCATATTTCAAGCACCCATTCCAAGGTTTCAAATTGTGCATTGTGGAACAAGAATCAGATGCGGGATAAATCAATACTAGACTCTTTTTATACCACTTTGAAGTCACCGGTGGTGATACACAAATAGGAACAGAAGGATGTACCGCATCAAATTGTAGGTGGAGGAGAGCAACACAAAAGCTGGCATCTCCAGAAGCTAAATAGTTTGCATTTCTGGAAAACATCACCTGCAGTTAGAAAAGCGAAAGATTGGAACAGTGACAGAAGGGAGCCTTTGTCTGGCCTGTGTGCTCAAAACTGTCAAATTGTGTAACTCTACAGATCTGGTTCATATTTGTTCACTCGGCTTTAAAGTGTGAGCTTTGCCTGATTTATACAGAGCCTCGTATATGAGAAGCTTTGTATGTCTGCAAAATTGTCTGAATGAATGAGCTGCAATCAAAAGAGGAAAGCAACATCAGGATTGCTAGATCTAAGTCCAAACCAATTTTTGCAACTTCCCCTCTGTTGGGTCATTTGGTTTAAGCAGGTTTTGAGATGAAGATGTGTGCCAGGAGGGCACATGAACACAAAAGCAGATGCATTGGCCATGCAACCAAGGTAAATAAGTTCAATTGGAGCTTCACAGAATTGCAGACATGAACATGATTTGAGAATGAGCTTCTATCAGCCCAAGAGTCAAACCTTCAGGATGCCATTGGTGAAACCACAACTGATTAGTTTTCCTGATGGTGAGTATTGCAAAGCAGAGGCCTATCCACAACAGAAACAACGGTAATGATTAGGCAGCTTTTGATCTGTGTATTTGCTGTCAAAGCAGTGACATGCATGTGTTTAAACTTTGCAACCACATCCTATGGTCAGATTGATATGTAAAACTTGGGAACATGCACTGCTTACATGCAGCTTGAGGAACTCCCGGTCTCCAACAAGGTCACCTTTTGTGTAGTCATATACCTGCACTTCAAAAGCACAACATATCAATAAAGATCAACTAGCTCTTGGCAGAAAAGCTGGTTCACTTGTCCATGTACCCAACAATGATATAAGACATTGCACAGTCATACAGAGAATGTGGTGGGTGGCTTGGGAGGGGCAACCTGTACACCAGTTGGACTGATAGCTGCAAAGTATGGGAGTGAAGGATGAGCTGCCAGAGCCGTCACTGTCTCTGGCATGGCATTCATCACTGGCACTCCCTATGATTGTCATCACAACCATTCCAAACCCATAAGTTGCAGGGTGAGTGCAGACTGCAAAGACGGAGACCAAGAATCAGCAAAGCAAAAGGTACTAAAATTCAGACCTTGCATATTGGATCAGTGGGCGTCTCTTCAAACAGACCAGCATTCAGAAACACCATCTTAGCACTCTTGCTGGTCACAACAAATGGTGGCACATGAAGGGTGTGGTTCAACTCATCTTTCTTATTCACCTTGATGGTGGAATATGATATGCTCATAATCTCACCTGAGAAAATGCCAAAGAGACTACACATTCAATGCCATTAGCTGGTGTCACCATGGAGCTAGATGAACTACAATCTCTTCTGTTGACTGGTAGTGAGATACAAAGTTTCCAGTCTGCATTTTGCAAGTACACTATAGCTTTTAGCATGAGGCAGAAGATTTACCAATATGGATCTCTTCAAACCACCCTATAAGCCCTAAGCGGGCTTCATAGAAGCGCACATTGCCATCAGCAGACCCAGTTGAGAGGTATCTGTTCACTACTCTGAGTACTGTGATAGCACCCTTGTGTAGTCGGATAACTTTCACTGCCATCATGTGCCGAGCACATTCAGGATCCTGCAAAACTACATGATGTGCACCCTCCCTGATCCACAGCATCATTCTAAATTCACCTCCAGAACTAGCAAGTGATGGACTCAATCTGGGAAAGGCCATCTCAGATTATTGAAGTTCATCAATACAGAAAGACCAGCAATACACACCTTATCTCTCCCCAGCATATGGCATCCCCATCAACAGTGCCACTGTAGGCAATCTGGGGATTTGGTGAAAAGGAGGAGACAGTGAATGAACCCGGAACACACTTCAATTCTTTTGGCTTTAAAACAGCTTGTGCACCTTCTAGATGGTGGTGGTTCACATCTTTGTTCTCACCTTTGGCCTCCTGTTGTTGTTATTCATACACATGGGTCAATCCTTCTCATGAAATAATAGACAGATCAAGGACGAACTTGATTTATTTGTGTGCACTGCAAGGTCAATTTGATAGAACAAAACATCTAGGTTCATGAAGAAATCCACTTACTGAAGCTGCAGAGGGATGATCATGCATTGATGTATTGTGTGTTGTGAGATGTCTCCAAAAGAAGACAGTTGTTGAACCATTTGTAATCAGCTCACCCCCATCTGCTTCATTGAATCGCACACATATCTGTGGACCATTTGCTGCACAAACATCATTGAACATGCAAATCCCAGACTTCATGACATTCCACATGAGAGAAAGAGTTATGAGATTTTTACCTGCAGATCATCTGAGGCCACAGACGCAGTGCAAAGTGGCTCATTGCCGAGCACCATGTCCCAGATACTCAGCTCCTGCAACATGTCAGCTGACACAGCTGCCAAATACACCAGAAGAGAAGTTTGTTCCTCTTCACATCCTTTCAGAGGTTTGTTGGGATTTCTTCTGTGTCTTAAAGGCTTATAGCACCCCTGGCAGGATGTAAAGCATCACTGGGTAATTCCCATAACCTGTAATTCTGATGAATCAGACTTGAAAACAACATTTTCAGTAAAGTGTCCATATGCCGGGGGGCACTTACTTGCACTCAGAGTAGCAAAGAAGGAGCCATCAGAAGAAACATCAACCGCAATTATGCCATTAGTCCTTGCTTGAGAAACAGCTTTCATTGCCTGCGGGATGTCAAATCCAGACCATCATATTTCAACACTGTGTTCTTCATGAAATTTCATGAAGCTCGTCTCCATCAATGCACCACACATCCCACAACGTTGCACTCTTCTTAAACAAGAACTGGTTATATGAATTCATGCACTTGTCAACCCACTTACTGAGAGGATACATTTGTATTGCATTATTTTACTACTGATTTAAACCCTATGCACATTTCCAGTTCTTCTGTTGATTATTCTCTATTGTGAGGCAGAACAATGTTGGTTAGGTTTAGCATTTCTGCATGTGGAGCTGAATGGCTGGATATATATGAACCTGCCCAGTTTTGCTGTCCCATTGAATAAGCAGAGCATCACACCCAGCATCACAGGTAAGGATGAAGCTTTTGTCTGGTGCAGCAGCTAGACACTGTATCTGGTGCACATGGCCTTGCAATATCATCTGCAGGGTGCACATGTTTTAGGGTTTCTATGAGAAATCTTTTTCATGCTCGAGGTCATAATTGGTGTACACAAAACTTGTTTGGTCTGGTTTTGTGAGTGTCAACAATCAAGGAGCAGAAATAGAATAAAACCTGAGTATGAGTATTGCCATCATAGATGATGAAGTTGTGACCTGCAGCATAGCAAACAGATTTGGGGCATGTACTTGTGCGCAAGTCCACCACTCCAGAAGATATGTTGCTGGAGAACCCGAATACCCATCCCAATTCCTGCATACCCACATCTCCACAGAGCAACTCCAACTTCAACAAGTCATGACTTCTTTTCATCAGACCTGAGTTCTACATGTTACATCAGGCAATTGCAAAGCCTGTTCAAATCCATGAAATCCATGTCAACCTCAGGAAAGAAAAAAAGGGTAAAATGATGACCATAAATTGTGGTTGATCCATTTCTGCAGAAAAAGCCATTCAGCAGCACTGGAAACATGTGGCATTGAGACAAGAACAACTATTCAAGCAACAGAAATGATCTCATCAGTCCTGTTGGAAGGACAAACCTGCAGATCCAAATAGCTGCAACTTCCATACCATCATGGCATGATCACAACATCCATGACACTCTCTGTACTACAATGGTGAAGTGAGCTTCTCAGTACAGTATGCTAACTTGGGTACTTCCTGTTCTATGTAGCAAACCTAATCGGGAAACCTCAATTATTTTGAAAAATGATCAAGAGACTAATACAAGCAATAGTTTGCTGCTATATAGTGCACCCTACAATTCAATGTAACCCTAGTTTGGTGGACCTCTCCATCTACATGCATTGGTGCTTATGCACCCCCTTCACTCAAGTTGGAAGCTTGCAAATGGGATTTTACAAGCTTTTCTAGACTCTTTGGGTTCTATTTGCAGGAGAGCTAATTCTGGTACAAGTAGGTGGTGTTGTAGGAAAGAAACAAAACTTGTGGTAGGTAGACAACATTGCTCTATTTGGTTGAAAGGAATTCTCAAGAAGGATGAGTTGCCATCGAAGGCAGGTCTAAATTCAAACCGACTGAATTTGGGAATTTGGGCCTCTTACAAGAATGTTGAAAGTGTCTACTTTGGACTAGTATCAAACAAGGAGCCCACCTTACAAGCAAATTGTTTCATAATAGCAGTTGCAACTAACACATCATAGCAACAAGAAAAAGTTGTACTCTCAGGTTGTTGCTTCACTGAAGATTTCAAACAATTTGCATTTCAAGATGCACAAGTAAGAACGGATGGAACAATGTTACAAAAACCATGAGAGGGCATCTACACTTGTACAAGGACTAGAAATGATGATCCTCTTGCTCTGGTAGAAACACTGACAACAACCAACAACAGTGTTATAACTGCTATCCTCTTTCACATCTGGGAAAACAGAAAGAGTCATGGGTACAAAGGCCAATATACCTTGCCTTTAGCTGACAAATTGGGCAAAGTGAATAGAAACATATTTCTGTATTGCATCAAGAAGCAATCTAAATTATCTGCTCTTCATGAAAATGGGGGAAATACTGCTACAATTCCTAACAGATATGAACACATTGAAGCTTCCCATGCCATGATCTCTGCCATGACCCTAACAACATATGAGTACAGAAGCAACTGCAAGAATTCATCACATGAGCAGCCTGGCAGACAAGGTGTGAGTAGGTTGAAGATTCAGAACTCCATTGCTGAACAGTGGGCTGGAAATTTTCTTTATGGATTGAGAGCTAGAAAAAGATTGCAAGCAAATGACAACAAGATACTTGGTTTGTTCCGTCTGTCTACACTCTGGACCATTTGGTGGCCACCTCCAGCTTTGCTACTTCATCAGGTCCATCCTCAGTAGGCAGACAGATTGCAAACCAAATTTCCATTGAGGAAGAACCTACCTGAGTTTCTCACAACTCTGCAAAATTGCCTGCAAGCCTCAGATTTGAATCTGAAAACTATGCTCAACAAAAGTACTCCCTGCAACTATATGTGGGTGCTGACCATCACTAGCCCTGGCATTGCCATTGCTGCTGCTTTCTCCATATCCCCTGACTAAATCAGATTGCAAATACCAGTCCCTTCCAAGCCAGGTTTTGATGCACTTGTACTTCTTGGAGCATGTAGAACAAGGAAGAGCCTGGTAGAGCCAAAATGCAGGCAACACTCTCTGGCTGATGATACCATTGGACCCATTTTGCCACTGGGAATAGGCACAGATCGACAGATTGGGCAGGTTGAATGGTTTGCAAGCCATTCATTGACACAATCTTTGTGGAAAACATGCCCACATACTGGCAGCTGCTGCAATTTGTCATTCTTCTGGTAGTCACCCAGGCATACTCCAAACCTATAAGATGGATGGTACACAATGTCAATACATTAACCTCTCTCAACTGCCTTCCTGAATCAATGTGTCAAACATCAAGACAAGAATCTTTGCAAAGTCAATTGTGCACACACAGAGTTCTTTCTGATTAGTAGAATCTTACTGGTTGTCAAGCATTGATACTGCACACCCTTCACTGTAAATCACAATAGGAAGTGCATCCCTAATCAACTTGCTCAGCCCTTGATCCGATGACTGCTTCATGTTCAATTCATAGAAACAAAGACACAAACATGCCACGAAAATCAGACAAAACCACAGAGTTCTGAAGAGAACAATCTCAACCATTTACCAAGCAAATACAGAAATGTTCATAAGCATAATGAAGCACATGATCTCTCACTCATGGATTCCAGGAAATGTTAAATGATCAGAAAGCCATAGCCAGAAGCATGCACTGATCACCATACTTTTAGCCCTTGCTCAATGACTGCATCTCAATCATACAGTCATGTTGCTACTGTTTGAGCAAACTTGCTGAACTGCAAGATTTCAATTTCAAAGCAATCCTCATGGTCTTGCATCAGCCAGGTTGAAACAAGAGAGTGAGGAAAGCGTACAGCAGAGAACAAGCCTCAAGGGAAGAACTGGCTCCTGGCTCCTTGTATGAGAGTTTGCTCTCATTCTGCGCCATCTGTGGATGAGTATTAACAGGATTAGGAGCAGCAGTACAAATGTCAAGATGAAGGCCTGGTAAAGCTTCAGTTGAGACCTGGTGTTGGGCAACACCCTGCTGTTTTCCCCTTCTGCAATCATATCCCCTCTCCCTGTGTCCCTTCTGCAACCATCTCTCATCTTCTCTCTGCACATTCACTCACTGCACTTTAGAATCTCCACCTCACAATTTCAGAACCAGTAAAAGCTTGATCTTGATACGAACTTGGCCACGGTTCATACTTGTCTGTCCTGCAAGAATTCCAAAACTCTCTTTCTATCTCTCTCTGTGTGCAATGTGCCTCCTCAAGTTCTCATTCTACTTATTAGCCTCCATTGTGCCTCATGCAAAACTCTGTCTCTACAACAGATGCAACCCTTCTTGTACCCATCCAAGTTCATTCATCAAGAGTAAAGACAAAGTTTGTGAGAAGACCGAAGCTGAAACTGAGACCAAGTAGGTGAATCCAGAGCAGATTCAAAACTCAGCAATCAAACAGATCAACGCTGATCAATCTTCACAACCGCTGCAATACTGAACTCATGACAGTAGCTATGACTTGGGTGCAAAACAGGAGATCCAACATTGATCCATACATGCAAATAAAACTAGCAATAAACTAGAGCTTCAATACTACTACTACTACTACTACTACTACTATAAAGCTACTCTTGCAAAAATGCTACAAGAAATCACAGACTAAGATTTGCTAAACAGAACAAACAAATACTAATGTACGAACACCTAACCCTAAACCTAACCAAAGACCGACGAGAAGGCCTGGTAAATCAGTCTAAGAATCCTGACGTCGTCCATTCTACTGCAACAAAGTGTTGCGAAAGAAAAACAACGGCCAAAAAAAGCTTTCAGAAAAATAGCTTCGACACTTGTTGGTTAAAGCTTACACAGTGGTGGGACGTTGCTGCTGCAGCAGGAGGAGGGAAGGGACTCTCAATGTTGATCAATCCAGGGATAAAAGATCCATTTGCTCATGGATTGAGCACTTGACAGAGCATGAGGTGCGTCATCGAGACGAAATGAGAACGAGACCCAAGCTCCGCTGCTCCACGGCCGGCGGGTGGGGCTCGTTCTTCAAAGCAGCGGCAGCTCCAGAAGACGGACCAGGAACGTAACTTAACTCCAGTGTACCATACAAGATGACGTTTCCCCGCTTGTCCAGGCAATGGAACCTACCCACAAACACACGTCCGTCTTCAACTCCCATTCGCAGTCTCCGGTACAACAGTTCCTCGACTTCTTCACCAACGGCTTCAGATGCTGCTCCACAGTTTTTGCCACCTCTTCTTCTTCTTCTTCTTCTTTCTCTCTTCCCTCTTGCGGCAGCAGCGTCTCCTCCTCCTGTTGTTGTTGTTGTTGTTCGTGGGTTTTCAAGGAATTCTCTTCATGGGTACCGAATGAATCGTGGTGGCGCTGTTAGCCAGCGTTGATTTCTTCGAAAATGCGCCCCATCGTCCCTCCTTCCGCCATCTCTCTCCTGCATCGACTGCGGTCCAAAGCGCAGTCAAGAGAGGAAACCAAGGGGAGGAACACGAGCACCAAACCCTAATTTCAGGTCGTGATTCAAGTCCTTTCGCAGAACTCCACGTCTCAATTGAGATCTTGAAACTCATCAAGCAAGTTCGGATCTATGTCCTGTCCCTGAAACTCCCAAGTCTCAACTCAGGTCCTCAAACAGTTTTAAGGAAAAACCTCGCTTTTTCTCCTTGCACGGCCTCCTCATCCACGTCCTGTCCCACCAACTCTAAGTCCCCATTCAGGTGCTGAGACTAGTTAAGAACTGATGCAGATATCAAGTCCTGATCCATGTCCTGTTCCACCATCTCTAAGGCCTCTCTATTGAGGTCCTGAAATGAGTTAAGAATCGACGCAGATGAAAGTCCTAATGATCCATGTCCCCTCCCAGAACCCAAGTCCCAATTCAGGTCCTGAAACGGTTCCTATGGACCACACACACCACACCCATCTTCTTGCAAGTCCTAATCCATGTCCTTTCCCACAACACTGAGTTTCAATTCAGGTCCTGAAACGAGTTCAGGATGTCAAATCTATAGTTTTATATAGATCTGTGTTTGAACATGTGGACCTTTTTAAATTAAATAATTCAAAAAGAAATAGGTCATATATATATATATATAATTACAAACATTTTTGCAAAAAAATTAGGGTTCTGAGTTTCATATTCTCATGAAGCTTATTAACCTCTCTCCCACTCATTTCATTGAGGGTGGTGAGTGAGTGAGCCCTGAAAGAACTTTGATGGCTCTTGAATCACTTGGGATTCTTGAACTTCAACCCAAATTCCTGAGAACCTCCAAGGTCACATTCACAGAGCAAGGGCAGCTGTTTGGCCCATGCATTATTAAAGAGGCCACTTATCAAATTGAATAACTTTTATCTTCATGTCTTTGGATACTACAGTGTTTCACCCTGAAGCAGCCATGCATACATTATACCAGTGAAGTTGTGATCTGTGAGTTTCGTGTTTTTATCCTCACACAACACTTACAATAATCTCATGAGTCTGCAATTTGTCATGTGCTACTATATCACCCACCCAACACTATACAAAAACTAAGGAAAAGCACATAAAAACATGCACATTATTAGGGTTTTCTATTTTCAATTCTGTGACATGAAATTTTTTGCAACCGTTTCCAAAAACTAGCAAACTTAGTCAAACCAGAAAAAAATTCAGAGTAGGAAATATGGTGCTATGACTGGTGAAATCTACTCTCTTGCACTCAGAGTAGCAAAGGAGCCATTAGAAGAAATATCAACTGCAATTATGCCATTAGTCCTTGCTTTTCATTGTCTACAGGATGTCAAAGCCAGACCATTATATTTCAACACTGTGTACTTCATGGAATTTCATGGAGCTCGTATCTATAAACACAATGCAAACCCCACAACTTTGCACTCTTTTGAAATAAGAACTTGTGATATGTATTCACAAACTTGTAACCTGCTTACTGGGAAGATACATTTGTTTGCATTATTTTGCTGCCAATTTGAACCCCCTATTCTGTTGA
>Ga0209208_10009307_pt1 | contig 12931 bp, 11 predicted proteins | sample S1TSphfallax_3_FD_187694 | JGI IMG/M metagenome (GOLD analysis project Ga0209208, IMG submission 187694) | Host-associated microbial communities from peat moss isolated from Minnesota, USA - S1T2_Fd - Sphagnum fallax MG (SPAdes) (version 2) | ecosystem: Host-associated > Plants > Peat moss >...
AGTGAATAAAACACTTAAGAATATTTATGCTTTATATGTATTTGGCGAATTTAAATTATTTTTTCTAAATTTGGCGATTAGGGCCATTCCTTTTCACAAAAAATGTTAGAATGTGTAGAAAAAATAATGAAAATAAATTCCCCCAAAAAGAACCTAGCAATGTGGTATATAGAGAGGTTTTGGACATGTAGTTTGTAGTTGTAATTTTGTAATATGTACCGTCAAATACACACACACCTGTGCATTAGGCACAGGGTTCGAACTAATATACAGGTAAAGGTTGTTGGCATATGAAAGCATTATGGAGTCGAGGGCATGTTTGATATGTTACCTCCCATAGCCTTCCTTTGGATAATGCCTTCATTAGAAACATACCTTACATTACGTAAGGGGCAATTTACATTAGAGCTTTTAGACTCGTGACCATTAAAATTTAAAATCCTTCATTGGTTGGAAGTGAGATGGGTGATTAGTTTGAATTTACATAAGGGTAGTTTGAAGGCTAACCCAAGCAAATGTTTTGGATGAAAAACTTTTTGGAATCCTATATGGATTGTTGTGGATAATGTTGGTTGGGCCCTTGGGTATTTTTTCAAGCAGGAAAATAGTGAGAGCCTATGGGTTGCAAAGAAATCCCCATTGTTCATCTATGATATTTTATAATTTTTTTTTCTTGAAAAACAATGTTGGAAGGAATGTTTTTGCCCCCCACAAAAAATAATTATTGCCCTTTAAATCCTAAACATAACAATAACAAAATCATTTTTCTTACTCATTTTGGAAAAGCAAAATTGGAAGGAATTTTTGGTGGTCTCCCCCCCCCCCCCCCCCAAAACTATTGCCCTTTAAACCCTAAGCATAGTAATGAAAAGGGATCATCCTTTCCTTCTAATCATCTTTTTAATGTTTTTCAAGGTGTTGAAGTTTTTGCATTAAAGTTGTTTGTTGATAATTTGATTTGTTACTAATTTTTTTCACGAGTTTTTATTTCAGCCATGGATCATGGAAAACACTCACAATCACAAAGGTGGGATCATAATTTCCAATAGATGTGGGTTGCATCTTCCATGGTTGAAATTCAAAATCATAGACTATAATTGCGAATGTCCAATTATAGTGCATTCCAGATCATAAAGGAATTCACAAACTTCACATTTGAGGAACCTTTATAGTGAAGAGGATGTAATTTTTTTTGGAGAACAACCCCTTGTTTTGTTTTCACAATTTTCAAATTTTGTGGACAAAGTAAGTGAAATTGTGAAAATTGAAGAGGAAGCTATCAGCCAACCTATACCATAGAAGAAGGGGTAGCCCACCAATGTGGGTGGCAAAGGAAAGAAAGCAAAGAAGGTGGTTACCAAGAAGGAAAATGTTTTTTCGAAATTGGATGATAAAAAAAAATCTGAAGTGTAAAGATCTTAAGGTGGACACTTTGCTTGTGATTCAAGTATAAATGGATGTAGAATTTTTGAAGAGTGCCAAAAAGTAAGGTATGTTTGTGATTTTCTTGTAATTTTGCAAAATTGCTAGTGGGGCTCTTACCAAAAATGTTTTTCTACCATTTTAAAGTGATCCTAGGATTTTGGTGATCAAACATTGTTTTGGTCACCACAAGGTTTAAGGGAACTGAACGACACGACTATTGTTGGCTTTAAACTTGCCCTAGGTAGTTTGATTTTGAATTTGACTTAGGTTGACCCTATTTTGACTCTATTTTGACATATCACTAGGCAACATTAGCATCCAATGATAGATTCACTATATTCAATTATGCTTTTAATGTTTCTGAGGGTAGCCCTTTCACTTTGTAGCTTTGAACCTTCTTTCAATTCACCTCATGTTAATCAATTTTATATATTTTTCTCACTTTCAATGCAATTTTTATCAAAAACACTTTCAACAAAATGCAAAGGATATCCAAAATTCTCCATGCAAAAACAAAATCCAAAAAAAAATACAATGGATAGTTTATATGTTTGATGATTATCCTCTATTTGCACTTTAAAGTGTCAAATATTCACACATCCATGTTGACAATTGAGTAACATTCTAGTTTGCCTTGGACCTTTCCAATGTCGAATCACCTCCTTCCTTGAATGGACAACAAATAAATGACTTTGTTTGATATTATGTTGCATCACCAATCAACTTGAAGGGGAAAACTTGCCTTAAGTGCACATCTTCCCAACTTTTAACATTATGTGAACCTTGTCGAAACATCTTCCCAACATGAACCTTGGTCGATTTCATGCTTATTTTCAAGTTTGGGTTCTACATGGACCCAAACCCAATGGGTCTTCAGGGATCCAGATCTAACTAAGATTCAAACTTGACAAGCCTTAAGGATTTTTTACAAGATTTGGTTCTTAGGATTAGGTAGGAGTTTGGGTCTTAAGTTTAGATAGTGTTTAAACTTTTAGAGTTCTAAAGTCACATGTCTAACTTCTAAAGTTCTATGGCCATAGATCCTATCTTTAATGTTTTATATATAAGAGCATCTCCGATGGAAGTATCAGAATGACCTTTACACAAATAGAGTCCATGCACATCATTGTTGGTTATCTATGTTGTTCATTATTGTTGCTATTGGGAACATGTTGGGGAATAATGTGAGAACTTAAAAAACTCATTGGGAACTTATCAAAACATTATGTGAACCTTTTCGAAATGTTGTAGGAACATTCTAGGAACATCAAAATCGAAAAAGTTCAAAATTGTTTAGATGTGAAATCAAACCATCACTAAGAAGAAGTTGGAACCAACCCGGGATAAAATTTGAAGCAAAGGTTCTTATAATGGTTGAACTTGTTGGACCTCAAATTGTTTGTCAAGCAAATTTGACTTGATCTTGAAATTGAAGAGTTTTAGTGAAGTTATCCATAAAGTCAGGCGATTAGGGGGCGGGGCAAGAACAGCTAGTTTCGGCATAATAGGGCATCAAATGCTTAACTGGGAATGAAATTTTACAAAATGAAATAACCAGGACCCAAACTAGTTTTTCCACCAATTTTGGTAGTAAACTGAGTTTCATCTCCTCTTTCCTTTTTCCTAAGCGCCTCAACTGCTACTACATATATTTTCACTGCTCCTACCTACATATATTTTTACGGCTCCTACCTGTACAACTACTATAATTATTTTGGAACCTTGTGCATTAAATGCTGAGTTTCAGCATTTCATACTGGGATTTGACAAAATTTCCTTACTTTGGGGATACCACCAAAAGCGGGGATAGGGGGTGAAAGAGAGGGTGACTTTGCAGATAACTTTAATATTTGAAAATATTCCCTAGACATCAAACCAAAGATCTTTTGGTTAAAAACAAACTTTAAACCTGACAATTTATATTAAGACCAAGAACCAGCCAACACTAATCTTATTGAAAAAGCGAGGTACTATGAGGTTCCATAGACCATGGCCCAAGAGTTTAGTGTAAACTACCCCTAAGAGGCCTTACTCAAAAAGTTAAAGTACCGGTTGTAACTGTTGGGTCACCCTGGCCCAAAGACAGTGATCAAAACTGAGCAAAATTGTGCTGCCCAAAAAGGCAAAACACGAACAGGTTTTACATTTGGTGCCATTCCCAATTTCCGTTGAAGGAACAGGATCGACTCTCCAGTGGATGGGAACAAGCAAGAGAATGATACCCAGGAGAGAGAAACACGTTCCACAAGCGATGAGAACACTCTAAGAACGTGTTCCTGGAAGGCTTGGCTATCCATACCCAGAGAGAGAGAGAGGGCGCGGGAGAGAAAGCGGCAGCAGATGAGGGAATAAGAGGAAGGAAAGAAAACAGCAATACAAAGATCAACCAGAAGAGAAGATGGCGATGGTGAGCATAGCACATCAGGCTGCTGCTGCATTGCGGTGTAATGCATCCTCAAATTCTCATGTAAGTCATGTCCTCCTCCTCTTTGGTTGTTTTCTTCTTCCCCACCCATCTTCTGAAAATTTGTTCAAAAGACGCCACCAGGCATTTTGGTTGAACCTTTTGTGCAAAGATTCTTCCCTTTTGAGTCTCTCGTCAAAACAGACGTCTAGTGCTTCCTGAATGCTTTGATGGGTTGTCCTGGAAGAATTCTGTGGTGTGGAATCTCCGCTCTTGAACCTAAGGATTTGGGGATATGGAGAGATTATGCAGTTTGCGTTCTTTGATTTGTCTCTCAGCAGACAGTGCAGTTTTTTGAGAGAGCTTTCCCCTTTTTTTGTGTTTCATTTGGGGAAAAGGCTAGGTTATGTTGGGTTTCTCCCTTTTCTCCCTCTTTCGATGATTGGTGTGTTTTATTTTGTGCAGGAGTGAAATGTGCAGACTAGTTGGGTTTTTTCTTCTTGTGAATACATTTTCTCTTCTACCTGTGTGACCTAATTGGAGTTTTTTTTTCTGGAAATTTTTCTTTCAAACCTTTCGTCAGCTTCTGCTTTTACTTCCTCTTGTTTGCTTGACAGATTGAATTTGCATTGGGTTTCGGGTTTAGATTCAATGTTTGCTCCTCTTTGACATCTTTTGAATGCTTTGGGGTGTGGATGGACACAGGAAGTTGCGAGAGGAGGCACTGGGCTCAGTCCAACTACACCTAGCCAATTCAGCTGCAAATCAATGTCATCATCAATCTTTGGATATTCCTTATCAAGGTAGGCAATTCTACCATTACCATTTGAAGCATGAGCTGTGGTAAGGCAGAAATTCAGATCCTTTATTTGTTTCAACCCTAAAATTGGGATAATCACAGATAGGTCATGTATGGAGCTATTCAATGATGTGCACCAAAATGGAAATACTTTGACATTGACATAGGACTGCACTGTGGCATGTGTCCAGGATCAATGGATCAAGGTTACCATTCTGTCAGCGACAGTCAATTCTTACAATCTCTGCTACATTCTCAGGCGAAGGTATCTTGACAGAATAGTTCTTCTGAGTTTTGCTTTTGTTGTTTCCCTTACATGGAAGCAAAAGTGAAAACTTTGATCTTCTGGGTGCCAAACCTGAGTCTTTTATCTGGAAACCCTGTTCACTGATTTCTGAACTGGGGACTTTGTAATCTTTTTTAGACCTTGTGACCTGCATTAAATCCCTAACTAGAGATGCCAAATCCTTTGTGCCCCCTTTCTGCAGACACATATTTCAATCTTTCTTTTTCAAACCCTAATTGGTTGTGCTATTTCTGCAAAAGGGCAGGGTTTTTACATGTTCATTCTGTATGCATGGATTCTGGATTGATTCATCCTTTACAGTTTGTCCTTGAGTTTCTTGGGTTTTTAATGGTGTTTCTTGATGGTCATTTGGGGTTCAGGTCCAATCATGAGCAAAAGTTCCCTATCAATGATCAAAGATGCAAGCATCACAGCTGAGCCTCCTCAAGATCAGAAGATCAAAGTGAGACTAGGTGGCACCCACCTCTGTGGTCTGACTTTCCTGTCTTTCTCTTTGTACATAATGAAGTTATATGGTTTCACTTTGATCAAAGGCATATGGGAAAATGGCAACTTAGACCTAAAACTAAGTGAAAGGTGAGAATGTGGCGTAGGGTGGAGGAGAAAATCAGTGTGGTATTCTGAGTCCAATGTTTGACAGCCAAGAATGACAATTTTTAGGATTTCAGAGCAGTTGTACTGAGGTAAACAGAAGCAAATAGCGTTTTTTTTTCTGTTGAACTGAAATGCAGGTGAGGGTCGATTTTGCGGGGAAGCATACACAAAGAGCCTATGACACAGTACTAAGAGGTCTTGCAAAAACTGCACCCCCTGTGCCAGGCTTCCGCAGAGCAAAAGGAGGTCAGCTTTTACCCATTTTGTTTTATCACCACCATCCTCACGCTTTCCTCTACATCAACAGTTGGTCAAACTCTTCCTTCTCTCATAAGTAACTGGTTGATGTTTTCCTTTGGATTTGCTTCAAGGAGCTTAGCATCTCTTTTTCACATGGTAGCAAGTGATTCAGGGCAAATTACCAAAACTAGCTTCTTGCGAGCTGCAGGTGTTTTGTTTTATGCCTGTTCCTGTCTATAGGATCTGGTCAAGCCAGAGCTTTTGGACTGTAGGAGATTAGTAGATGATCACCCCTAATGGTCTTCCAATCCCCTAATTTGCAAATGGAGTTCATGACCATGATGCTGACTCAAGTGATTACATTTGGATGCATGTGTTGCCATCTTTTTCTGCTTCATCTCTCAGGGAAGACATCAATTGTAAGTATTTCAGTAAGCCAAGCATTTCATGTTTTCATTGTTCTTTGGAAAATTGTTTTTGGGTGTCTGAAAATATAAATAATGTGCTTTTTGATAGTAATACTCAGTAAATATCAGCATCTGACTCTCTTTCTCTCATCCTCTGTTGGATTATTTGTGAGATGCTCAGAGTGCTTCAACTTTGCTTTGCAGGTTCCCACAAATATTTTGCTAAATATGATGGGTGTAGCAAGAGTGCGTAAATTTGTGGTAGAAGAAATTGTGCGAACTACCCTTGTGGAATATGTTGAGAAGGTGAACTCACAAACCCATCTCTCGATAACTGTTGTGTGGAATGTTGCTGAGAATACTATGTATCGACCTGAAAGTGGAGAATGTTTGTTTTCACAAGATTGCACAGGGCAATTTACAAGTCTATGAAGGTATGCAGTTCTACTGCTTTCAATAGTAGATTTTTTGTATGTTGTCTGACTGTAAAGTTTTGTCTGAGCTTGGGTGGAAACAGGAAGGCATTAAAGCAAAGAAAAATTTGACGACTGACCAATCTGCTGATGAGCTGGATACAGTGTTTGAGCCTGGAAAGGAATTTGGGTTCAATGCAACCCTTGAACTTGAAGATGATGAAGCTCCTGAAGAAGTAGAGGAATCAAGTTTGGAGACCACCAAGGTCGAAGAAGTTGTTGCTTCTTAGGATTTCCAAGACAAGCCAAAACCTTTCTACAAATGTACATCTCATAATTCAATTTTGTTTCATTACTTATGATAATCTTGAGAAAAAGAGAGTAGGAATTGTGCATTTGGTCTACTGTGATGAGGGTTGGAGGACTCCATAGTTGTTGGCCTTCTCGGAGACAAGCTGATTTTGCTGGTTGGCCTTACCTCATGATAAGAATAAAGGATAGGTTTGCTGGTGAGGTTGAATGCACTAATCATTCCTTGAACCCCAAAGTGCAGTTTGTCAGGGTGCTGTAGAGCTGGCACTAAACTCAGGGGGAATAGTGTCTAGAATTGCAACAATTCTTTTCAGGGTGAAAAGCTGCAGGACTTTTGAAGATGGCTCAGATCATCCAGGTGTGACTGGAGAGAGAGAAGCAAAACGGGAATGAGGGCTGAAGCAGTTAATTTACAAGATGAATTCTAGGGCTCATGAGATGCAGCTCCCTATGACATTTGGAAGTGTCTTGAATTGATGAAGATTTTATTGTGTATCACCTCCAATGCTTCTGCAGTTTGTTGGGTCACACTGCTTCAACAGCCAGTCAATCCCTCAAGTGATTTGCAGACCATTCCTCTTGTGTTTGTTCAACACTGGAAACTGGTAAGACCGGTGGACAGTTGGTCAGTCAGTCACAATGCCTGAAACTCGAGTATCAAACTCAAGTATCAACTTAAGAAAACATAACTAAAAATTATATTCATAAAACTACCAATTTGGTTCGGATTACTGCATATCTTCCACACTAAATTATATTATTTTCAGAAATATCTAAATTCTCAAAGAAAAATAGAGAATTTGAAAATGTTCTAAAATATCCTCTTATTTGACATGGGATTTTCAGAATAAAATTGTCTTTCAGAATTGAAATGCTGAACTTGCCATGTTACTGCAATAACACCCGAACACAAAACAATTAGCTACTTTTATTATGGTACGGAATATAGCTGCCAGTTCAGGGAAGATGGGCTTAGCATTATGATGATCAGTAACAAGGGGTGTGTCACACTGTGGCCTTGCCATTTACATTAAAAAGTATCTTAAGGCAAAAGAAGAATTATGGAAACTCAAATGTTTCACCATAAAAAAATATCATCTTTCAAAAATCTTCATATAAAAATAGACCTATTATTACCTAGGGGCCAAAATCCCTAAAGCTACTATGCTCTATAACGAATCTAAAGGCAATATCCTTGCCTTGGTAGGCAAGGCCAACAAACAATGCACACAAGTTGGCCTCACAAACAGTTATAAGGATTCAGTGATATATTTTCACATTTCTGATTTGCTGTCATTTGCTAGCATCCCAAGAGGGTTTTAGCATTAAATGGTTACATGTTATAGAATCCAAATATGCCAAAAAAAAAATTCAATTTTGTTTTTCCGAATGTTGGCGATTAAAAGAAAAGGGGAATATTGCAACAGATTATACCCTTTTAATTTTAATTTTTCGCTTTTTGAGGAAATGGTGTCGCACCCAAAAAAACTCTGCTTCTTAGCTCCTGAGCACTCTGATGACTCTAATAATCCCAGTACTGCACTCTGGCAATGGCAGCAGGCTGCAATCATGGTTCCGGACTGTCTTGAGTCATTTATTTTACAGAACCATTGAAGACTATTAGGTTTGTTGGAAGAATTTACAGGTCTACAAGAGAATGTGATTTTTCTCACAAAAAAATTTGCAGCTCATGGCACATGTGAGGTTAACTTTGTGATTTCATCTATTACTTTGTGAATTCATTCGTGCAAAGTACATAGTACAAGCCATTGTACTGATGCCACTGGACCAGGGACTTGCTTGGAAAATTACAGTATACCCCTTCATAATCACATCCTTGGTGATCACTTTTTCGTTGACACTAATGAATTGTCATTTAAACATGTATAATCACATTCCATATACATATTTATAAGATTGTGACTATAGGCAACAAAAACCTTATAAAACAACCTTTTCATGCTAGAATAAAGGTGCCAATTGTTTAAATTTTCTACATGGTCTATTTAAAGTTTTATTATGCATTATTAGATTTGAGTAAGGTTGGGATTTTTACCTGTTTTAATGCGACGATTTACATTGAATTTGAGCTCTTTAATTATTAACTTGAGTATTTTGTTAATTATATATTTTAAATAGTTAGATTAATTTTTTTGACAAGTTCACATATCTTTTGCTTGCTTGCACTATAAAATTGTTGTTTTTTCTTTTTCTTTCAACTGGGTTCATTGTTGTCAATTTGCACAACTTGAATACAAAGCAACATTACAATTTAAAAAATTCTAATGTTTGCCCTAATTTTTTTCGTAATAATCATATTTACAAAAAGACCTTTGCAAATATTATGAGCTACTAAAGAGTGTGATAATGAGTCTTCAAAATGGTGTTTCTTATTAAAACTGATGGTTAAAAGAAAAAAAAGAAAAAAAAGTGACACGAACAAGAATGTGACTAAAATGGGCGTCATTATAAAGGGGCTTACTGTAGTTCTCAAAATTAGTGAGAATCTGTAAAATAAATGCTATTGGAATGGGTACAGAAAGACAATGGGCAAAGAGTTAGTAAAACTGTCAATGCTACTGAAATGGGTAGGCGCAATAGAGCAGTGATTGGGAAACTAAGGCCCGCTTTACACTAGGAGTCAGGGCCAATGTTCAACCCAATCCAGCACTCCTATTGGTGCAAAAGTTGAAATCAGCCCCAAGGGCTTTACATTACGAGTCATGGCGGAAATAGAAAAAAGCTTTTCAACCTGCCCCAAGTACTAATAAATGCTGAACTTTATGGCCTTGTATTGGCCCCAAGGCTGAAAAAAGGATACCATCAAATTTGGGAGGCCAATTTGCAACCCTTGGGGCCAATGTTCCAGCATTTATTAATATCTGACTAATATCCTGACGTCAATGTTCAAGTATTTATTAGTAACTTGAGGCCAATTTGCGAACCCAAAAATGCTCAAAGTTGGCCCCAAGTTTTTTTTGCCCTGACTACTAGTGTAAAGCGGGCCTAAATGCTATGGGAATAGGTGCAATGCAGCTCAGGACTCAAGGGCAGAGCTGCGGCCGATGAGTTTCCTTTACAATCGTAAGTTAGTTTTGAGAGTAAGAAACTCCAAGGAATTATAGCTACTGAATTTGTTACTACCGTTTTAACATCACAAATCACGAGTCCACAAGACGCCAAGGAAGAAATCTAGGTCGCTGAATCCCTAATACTTAGGCACTGTTGTTACTGCCAACTTTCTTTCTTTAGCAGCGTCAGGCAAGTAGCTGCAGGACTGCGCATTGACACACCCTAACTCCGCAGGCCGGAGTATTGAACATGCACATCTTTCGGCTGCTGAAATCAGGCGGACAAATTTGTGATCAGTTGTTGATTGTGGCTCAAATCGTCTGACAAATCTATTTTGTCTGTCGCTGCAATCCCATGTCGACTCAGCACAGTCAGCACAGTCAGAGGAGCTCGGAAGAAGAGAAATCGAGATTAGCGTAGAGAAGATGAGGGCACTGCGAGAACGTTCTCCTGGTCAAGAAGATCTCCTCTCGAAGGTCAGATAGATTACATGGATTCGGCGGCCACGTCGTAGTACGGGCGACACGATTACAGCTAGTTGGAGCCGACAAATTAGCTGATGTTATGCGAAGCCAACCTCGTCTTGCACAAGCTTAAGCCGGCTTGAAGCAAATATCTATGTACTTTCCCAGAACAGGAGTCAGGACACAAGAACCTTATCATGGTCAAGGGAATGAACTCTCAACTCAAATAGAGTACACGGATTCGGGGGCCACGTCGTAGTACCAGATTACAGCGGCGCGCTAGAGCTGACGTTAGCTGATGTTTTACGAAGGCAACCTCGTTTTGCATATGCTTAAGCCAGCCGGAAGCAAAGATAATTTACTTTCCAAGAACAAGCTAGTACTTGAGAACAGTTGGAATGTGGTGTCGGGAAGCCGAACTCCCGAGATGACACGATTCGGGTGACGCACTACGAGTATAGAATTCCTCGACTTTTATAAATGCCAGTGGATCGATCCTCTGTCAATCCTACAAAAAAATAAAATCCCAAGTATGACATAGTGAGCAATCCTACAAGTATAGCCGCAATATGGAAGTACTGTAGTCAACAAACTTTGATGGACCCTCATCTGTTTTGTCAGTCCAGTTGTGACAACAGCATTTCAACCATCATCATCACCTCATCATTTAGTGGCCTCACCAGGAAAGCTCCACTGCAATCTCTTGAGTGCTGTTGTTTTGGAGGCTCCGACATTACCATTCATAGCTAGATTCGAGATCTATTTATATGTGCATGATTTCCGTGAAACACAAGCATTGCAGGCTACGCCAAACTCAAGTCAATAAGATCAGCTGTGATCGAAAGAATTACTGCAGTGCTATCCAACATCTTTTCCTCTCTCAACTCTCTGAACTGCAAGCTAGCTAGGGCTACCTTCAAGATCTGACGAGCTCCGTCTTTTTGTTACAGCTCCATCAGTCTTGGACCAGCTCGTGTACCGGATTCACGCACCTCTCAAGAATTTTGAGGGGCTGAAGGAGATCTCTCTGGTGATAGCCAGCAGCTGAACTCTCCCACTCGAATGCAGCAGTGGGATATTACCAGCAGCTCTGTAATTATGGCTCCAGCTAGAATTACGTGCGTGATGCAGCTAGACTTGTTTCGAGTTTACAAGGTCATCGCTATACTAGTGGCCTGCACCTGCACGAGCAATTGCATTGCAGCGCAAACGACCAATATTTTCACGAATGTCGCAAGTGTGCCAGTGGGTCTTACATTAACAGTAGCGGATAGAGCTTCGTCGCTGCCAGCAGTGCCGCTGGAGACCGACAATTTCATGTTCTCACTAGAAGGGGGTCCTTGCCGGCTGACCATACGACATCTGTACTCGGACATAACGTCGTGGTTGCTGTGGAACGCCAACTACTTCGTGAAACCGCTTACGCTCGCGCCCGGCAGAAAGTGCACTCTCGAGTTCACCACCACGGGCGATCTGCAGCTGCTGGCCGGGAACACTCTCATATGGCACAGCGGCACAGCTGGGAAGGGCGTTACCACCATGAGTCTGGCGACTGTGGGCGATTATGGTAACTTACGGCTGCTCGATGCCGAGAACCGCACAGTGTGGCAGAGTTTCGACTATCCTGAGTTTGCCATCATTCCCACCCAAAAATTCAGGTTCGCTCATTTTCTCTGGCATCGATCGCAGACGTTTCGGCACGATCGATCTCCATATGCAACCTGCTTGTTTCCTGGAGTTAGGCGCACTAAGAGTAGAGCTGTAAGATGACTGTGAGCACAGCTATCTAATAGAAAAGAATATGTGATCACAGCAATCTAATGGAAAGATGTTCTTATACTGCAATGACTTCAAGCGGCATACCAGTATTGTTGTATGTGATGCAGTGCTATCTTTTGATTGATCGTGTGTTGTTCAGACCTGGCCAGACGTTGGTAGCACCCACTACTCTCCCGACGGGTGCATTCTCAGGCGGCGTGTACAGCCTGGAGTTTCAGAATGGCGACCTTCGCCTCTATTCCAACTTCGGGAGCGGGCCTAAGCTTTACTGGAGCCTCCAACAGAAACTGTTTCACGGCGACCTCAGCAGCGTGGCATACGCGGGTAAATACTCACATCATGAATCCCAGCTTGTGATTTCTACTCTGTACTACTGTTTGCATCCCACTCTAGTGCGCAACCCTAGGCTAGTAAGCGTGTAGACTTCATGAGAAATTGACAGTGGGCATTAGAAATTGCCAGTATCATGTCTAAGACTATTAGTTCTTACTGAGAACGGTGTCCTTGTGAGTGACTCATATAGCTACGGTTTCATCTCCCAGTAGCTATGTACACTGCAAGAGAACGTGGTTTTTCTCACTCAAAAAGCAGCGGCTCGTGACATATGTGTGAGGTAAACTTTGTGGTTTCATCCATTACAATGTACAATATGACGGGTTTGTTGTGACATTAAAATGGTAATTTGACATTAGGTAATGGCACATATTGGTACCTG
>Ga0209208_10009309_pt1 | contig 12929 bp, 7 predicted proteins | sample S1TSphfallax_3_FD_187694 | JGI IMG/M metagenome (GOLD analysis project Ga0209208, IMG submission 187694) | Host-associated microbial communities from peat moss isolated from Minnesota, USA - S1T2_Fd - Sphagnum fallax MG (SPAdes) (version 2) | ecosystem: Host-associated > Plants > Peat moss >...
CCCCCCCCCCCCCCCCATTTTTGGATTTTCAGTGTTAGTTAATTTCCTTTGATTCGACCTTCATTCATAAATTTGAAAGACTTTTAAGGTGAGGTTATTTGCTCCTTTAATTTGTCAACATGTTTTTCTTCCCATCTTTTAAGGTGGGATAGGTTTGATCTCTATAGAGGTTATTGCCTCAATAATGTATTTAAGGAATTAGGTAGGGGTTTGTCGTTCTAATCATTGCATCCAAATTTTTGCAAGACAGCTGCCCATTTTTATTGGGGGTTATAGGGGCCAACAATTCAAATCCATTTTGATTTTAAGCTCACCTTAGGTGGGTTCATGACCTTCTACCTTGAGCTTTTCAATCTCCCATCCTTCTAATTGAGTAACTATTAAAAAAAGGAACAAATCATATTTTTAAAAACATTTTGAAAAATGTGCATGAATACTCATCTTCCAACATCATCTCAAAGTTGTTTTTAGAGTGTCCTCATGATTAGCTAAAATCTTGCGTAGGCCTTGGTTCATATGTTTAACTTTCTACCCACCCAACCATTCCATCTTTTAAAATGGATTCTAACATTTTGTCCTTGACACTATGCACCAAATTGGGCTTCCCCCACCCTACAACTTGTTGTCTTTCTCAATGGATACATGGTTAGCCCATAGATTTGACAAGGATACACCTATTACATTGTGTTCATGGGAGAAAAGGCACTACCACACATGATGTAGTTTAAAATTATTTTGCTTCCATTGTTAAGGATGTCATGTTCCATGTTTTGCACAAGCAAACTCATGTTCTTTTCATGCCATCTCTTTAATCATCATGGTGATGAGTGGATATTGTGCCTACAACAAATGATATTGGCATTTTCGTAAATGTGATCATTGTTGATTCAACTCATGTAGATCTTGTTTCACAAGTTGTTTTTTTTAAGGAGTGGCCGTAACAATTGCAACTAAGGTTGTGTCATATCATGACCAACACCTTGAAGATGTTTTAATCCTTGTAGTAATAGAGTTATTTGAATGTTTACACCAACATGTTGATGATTTCCTTCACCAATGTGCCAACATGGCATGGTTGGCGAAAGGTTCTAGAGGTCTTCTTCTTTCGATTTTATGTTCATTTTATAGGTAGAGGGTGTCAATGGTTTTTTAGAGAGTTCAAACTGCCAATTATCTTGCAAAATTGTGGTAGCAAGAGAGGCTTTTTCTAAGTTCAATGTGCTTCCAGGTTTTTTTTTGTATCTTCACACAACTTGTTTCATGCTACTTGTGATGGGTTTAGGTCTTGGGTTTTCAAATTTGTCCTTTTAAGGCTCCCCATTGCGAGTTTTGCACTTTTGGATGCAGTTTTTTGATTGGACTTCCATTCTTCCTATTTTCTTTAATAATTCCCTTGTCAAGTGTTTTTCATTTATTTATTTTTACAAAAAGAACAAAGTGGAAATGTTCCCTTTGTTTTTTTATTTCATTAAAAAATATTAACTAAAGATAGAACCCCATTATTCTAGAGTTTCAATGTTAAAAAAGAAGAGGAAATCATTATAAATTAATTGAAAATTTAATGTGATACATTTGTTTCTTATGTTTCAATTCCTACCCAACTAGAATAATTAGCAAACCTAATAATGAACTATGAAACTAATCTTTAAACATTAGTCCTTAATACAAAAGTAAAATGAAAAAAAGTGAATGGGGTAGATTTTATCTTGTATCCAATTTTGTAATCCTTGTCATTTCTCCCACCCATTTTAAGGATATGCCATTCTATGCAAGCTTCACACATCCACATTTAAACTCCCCACCCATTCATGTGAAAAACACAATAGAAACACCTAACCCAACCCAAGACAACCTTCCTTCATCAAGCATTTTTCATCCATCAAAGAAGAAAAATGAAAACATGAAGTTTTACCTAATCACCAACACATATCAAACACACAATGTTCTTCCATGAAATTTCAATAGGAGAAACTTGTAACATAAATTCCATCAATTCAAACATTATATATGTATGGCCAATATCTTTTGTCACAATCCCACAATAATTAAATTTATATTGAAAACTCACCTTGGACTTTATATGATGTGAACTCAAATGAGGATAACTAGATGAACTTACGTATTAATGCGAACACATGGAGTTTTTAGGTTTTTATATTTTTTCATTGTCAACTTTCTACATAATTATAGTGAAAAACTTTTCATCATTATCTTTTTCTTCATTTTAACCATTACCATAACAACTTCAAGAGGGCATGTGAGGGAATGTAGGATCGTTTGTTGTTTGTGTGTTATGCATGGCTTATCTCTACGAACTTGTTGGTAAAGGAGATTGGAACAAAATTGATGGAGTTTTTGAAATTGGATAGTGCAATGGAAAATATAAGGCAGATGTAGGATGTGATTTGTAAGAAGTTAAATACATTTGCGAAGTTTGTTTTAATGACATGTAAAGAGCTTATTCTTGTGTTTTAATAGTTGTTAAGTCTCTTCCATTGTGCCAATAGTTACTTTAACAAAAATGGCATATATAATTGTGGTTTTGTATGAAGGGTTAATGCTGAGACGTGAAGACAAAATAAGGTGGTTTGAGTTATAAAAGATTATCCATGTTGGAAATCCTAAAACCCTACATTTGTTTGGGTAGCATTTGAGGGATGTGGTTAGTTTGAGTTGGTAGATCGACTGGGGTGCCAAACATGAGAAACCATTAGAAGTATCCTTGAGATGAAGTAGAAATGTGAGTTGAAGTTGGTCCTATGTTACCTTGAAAATCATATCCATATGCCTTTGGTTTATGTCACATTTTACCCATTCTTATATTGGTTTCCGCATGAACCTAATGTTTGACACATAGAAGTTGTACATCACAAAATGACAACATAGATGAAAGGGGGATTGATGTAGGGGTGTCCTAGAGTGAGTCAAACATTGCAATGCATTGCATATTAATGGGTGAGATGTTAGTAACTCAAAATGGACTAAATGCACATTAAAGGATATAATCTCTAGTTAAACCTACAACAAACATACAATGATGTGCAAATTAACAACATGAAATGTACAATAGTGTTAGGATGTGTTTTAGAATATTTTGTTGTTGGTTAATTCACTTGTGTAGTAGAAGTTGTTACAACTATTCTAGGATTCAATTCTTTTGAGATTAGGTCCAAGCAAAAAACCTAGTTTCTATTGTAAGTTTTTGTGTCTTGTTGACTCTAGTAATGTAAGAACAAGACCTTGTTCTTCTATTTTTGTTTAGTTAACCACTTTCTTTTAGGTTACAATGACATGTGATAAAATAGAAATAACCCATAATTTAGTCACACCACAAATGAACAAAGTAAAACCTAAGTGCCTTTCCACTTTCAAATTCCTATCAATTCCCTAAAATCCACCCCATTGCTTGTGAACTACGTTGCAATAGAAGTCTAAAACAATAAAACTAAGCAATGTACTAGTTATGAAAAACAAAATAGATACAGTTTTTCACTTGTAGTTCAATGACCATCACCATACTTCATAGTCCATCAAGCTCCATTGCAATTCAAAACCTCGCTAACTTATTCTATCAAAGATTATTATTTCCAAGTCAAAAACAAGAATGCCAACTATCATGCATTCACTTCTCCATTATCTCCAAACACTAGAAACTAGTAATCACAAAAATGATTCATCCGTTGAAAGTTCCTCCATGAAAGTTCCTCATCAACAAGCAACACCAAAATTTTCTTCATATCACAATCTTCGAAGCTTATCCACCATCATGAATAAACTAGGCCAAAAGTTGACATAACCCTAAATTTTTTCTCAATGGGCAGAAACCACTAAATAAACCAAACAATTCCCTTCACCCATGTAAAGAAATATTGATGTTTTTTGAAAAAAGGACACTTATGAATTCATTAGCTCTTGTTGATTGGTCTTGTGTGAAATTATGTATAAGAGGAAACAAAATTACACATTGTGAAAATATTGACAATTCTTTACAGTAACACGATGTATCATTGTGGGTTTTCATTGGCCCAATGATTCCATAAGCCTTCATTGCTTGGATGAAAATCATAACTATTTTCTACATAGATAAAAAAAGACATTTCAACTATCATGAAAGACAAATAATTATGTTTGGTAACTAATAGCGTCCTTAGCATTTAACACATAAAGATAATCACTAGAACCTCATGGCTAGGGGCAAAGATCTAGATTAATCCAAGGTTGTATACTATCTTCCATTTTATTTTTTAAATATGCAAATATTATTGTTTATGATGTGATTTGTATCAGTCTTACTTTCATTATTTATATATACATATATGACTTACATATTGTAAAAAGAAAGTGTAAAACATATTTTAATTTTATGCATCAAATTTCATATTATATGTGAAATTATTGATTATTTGCCTAAAGCTTTGATATTTGAAATTGCCACAATAATTGCAATGATGCTAAATGAAATAATTTAAAATCTACTTAAATGTTCTTACATTGTGTTCCAATTCTGAACACTGTAGACATTTGGTGCCTTTTCTCAAAGGCTTTTTTTTGTTTCTTTTTCCCTGTAGCCACCTTCATGGACATGAAATGACAATACCTTTTCAAACAGAAACTTTCCTTCATAATAACACCCTCTCTCCTTCCCCAATACCTGGACATGTTATGATGCCTTTTCATGTTACTTAAAAAAAGGCATTGAAAATATATATTTTTTGAATTTTCATTTTTTTGAATCACATATATAATATGAACTAATTGAAACCCTAAACTCTGGATAAATCCAGAGCACATAAGGGGATTTCATTTGTTATTTGAAAGATAACATCTCAAACCTCTTTTTAAGTTGAAAGAAATACTGGTGTTTTTTGAAAAATAGGACGCTTATGGATTCATAAGGCTTTTGTTGATTCGTCCTGTGTAAGGTTATGTATAAAATGAGACAAAAAAATATTGGTAATTCTTTCCGTTCACATCACATACTACCTCGAGTTCTCATTGGTTCAGTAACCCTTCACAACTTGGATGAAATTCATACCTGTTTTGTTTATCGATAAAAAAATACATCTCAATTCTCTTGAGGGATAGGTTTAGGGTTTAGTAACTAACAACATCCTCATCATTTAACACATAAAAATAATCACTAGAACCTCATGGCAAGGGAGTCAGAAAGCTCAAGATTAATTCAAGGTTTTTCAAACTTTCTAAGAAATATATGCAAGTATTATTATTTATGGTACAATTTCTGTTAGATCTTACCTTATTATAGATATATGATTTACATTGTAAAAAAAGGAGTAGAACACAATTTATTTTTATGCATCAAATTGTATACTGTGTGCAACTATTGATTTTAAAACTAAGAATTAATAACCAAAATCTTTGATATTTGAAACTGTTACTATGCATTTTCATGTTACTTTTTCAGAAGGCATTGAAATGATGACTTTTTTAGAACAATTTTTTTTGCATCATATACACACACATGTATGAACCAATACATGAACTGATTGGAACCATAAACTCTGTATAAGTCCAGAGAATATAATGACATTTCATGTGTACATGAAAGATAGCATGTTAAATTGTAAAACCTCTCTAGTGTTCACATCAATCTAGCACGTTGGGCAAAGCAAATGTACTTGAAACATTGGAAACTTCTAAGTACTTTGATCTACAGATGTACTTGTAGCATTAGAAAGGGTACTTTGATCAAAGTACTTTTCAACTACAAAGTAATCACCCTTTGGTTAGGCACCAACAAATTGAATGATTGGCAATCATCCTTCTTAAATTGAAGTCCAACTTGCACAAGATCTAAGTCAGGCATCCATGGGTTCTAACTCAGGGTATGAGAATGCCCGATGATTTCCACTCTCCACAAGGCCTGGAAGGGAAGAAAGACCATATGAAGGGTCAATTGGGGCTTGGGAAAAAGAAGGTCAATTGAGATAAGACAAGTTTGATGACTGGGAGGAGAGAGGTTCTGATTCCTTATTGCTTTCAAAAAAGCAAAAAGGAGGCTCACACTATGAGAAGAAAACAGAACATATAAAGGAATGCACTATTTCTTGGATCCCTTGAATAGGGGAATGACTCAACTAGAATCCAAAGAAAAAAAGAGCCTCTTCTCGCAAACCAACCATTGAGGTCCTCACATCCAGAACCAACTTTTAGACATAAACAAACAAGTCATTAGGGTATACTACATGTTGCAAAGTTTTTTCTTCGCTAAATGACATGTAAAGAAAGATTGGACAAGGTGAATTTCATGGCACAAGCGGCATCTCCAAAAAAAATGAGTACCCAATGTTCAAAAAGTAGAATATGCAAAATGACAAAATGGTAGCTCCAATGTGTGTGTTTGAGCACTTAAGGCATGACTTAAGTGCTCGAATTTACAAAACTTCAAATTTCATCTGACTCTATAATTTCATAATAATCACCATATGAAGTCGAGCTGCAATTGAAAAAGTTGGGTTTATGAAACACACACTTGAATGTGTCTTTTTAAAAGTCAAAGCCCAAGGAACATCTTCAACGGCAGTTGAAGTTTTCAGTGTATTTGTACAAAACAATTCACTCTAGGCTCCAAGTCTAAAAGGCCAGACTATAATGATTGCACAAAATAGGAAGCAGGAAAGAAAATAGAGCTATCATGCAAGGAGGAGAAAGGGGTACCCTGTGCAAATTACAGTGAGCGAGCAAGAGTGCGGAACTCTGCTAGGCAGGTGTGCAAAGTATTGCAGCGTTTCTGAAGCACCATACGCTCTGCCTCCAGTTTCTCAATTGCTCCAGGAGCAACAAACATGTCCAGAAATTTCTCGTCACTCACTGCAAATAGCTGCAGCTGTACATTGATTCCTAGCTCATTTCGGCTGCATTTAACAGTCAAACCAAAACATTTCACAAATTAAAAGTCTGTAGCAGTAGGTAAATGGGGGAAGGGCTCAGTGTTCCATGAAGGTCTTAACAAAATCCTCTTCCTTCAAGTTTAGGGTTTAGGGCTTTACAATCAACAATTTTAATGAGATAGAGGGAGACACTGGGTGGAGAATTGTTTTTACTCACAGAGGGACCAAAAAGGTTTCATTCAGCGTGTGCACAGCACGTTCCACCAACATCTCACGCATCCTTCCAAACTGCTCTGAAGCCAGGAGACACACTTCCTTGTAGATTGAAGTTCCACGGTTTCCAGAGCCAGATGGTAGAAGCCCAATTGCTCCTGCTGCCCTTCCCCCAGAGATCCGCCGCCTGTTTCTTTTTCTCTTTAAACCCCCACATGCTTCTGCATTCACTTGTCCAGCATCTCGTAACCCATTCAGACGGCCACTTGCAATTCCAAACTCCTTGCTCCTTGCTTCAGCAGCTGCCAGCTCTGGTGTTGGTGTCTCAGGAACTGTCATCTGGCTCTCAGCAATTACACCACCTGTGCCCTCTCCAATCTGTCGAACTGGGCTTCGCACACATCCTTTGCCAATTGCTTGTTTCTTGTCCTGGTGCACCTCATCATCTGTAACCTCACTTTTTGTCATCAATTGATCTTCTGAATCCTCAAGAGATAGTGATGCATGGTGGAAACCATGTACTCGGCCAGTACCTGCTGCACCAACAGAAACCATAATGATCAGATTTTGGTCACCAAATCCACAGGTTCCCATAACATGCTAAAAACTCTCTTAATGAAAAACCAGAAACTTGTCAATCAAGACTAACTTCAGGTGCATATTAGTGTGTTCTATGTTAAGGTGCAGTAGAGCCAAGTCACTTACTTCCCATGCCTTCTCTTGAAGACTGATAGAGATGGGTCTCACAGCCATAAACTTCAGAAAACGAGTTGATGATGGCTGCCAATTGGTGGTGCACCAGATCCTTGGAGCGTCTAGCCACCTCACGGATAATGGTATCATGAGCTTGTCGCAAGGCAGCATGGAATCCAACATACATTGAAATGTCTGATGTGATTGTCTTCATTGCATCTGTATCCTCCACAAGCTCAACTATATGAGCTTTCTAATAAATATCATCCACATAGATTGCTACCCTGAATAACAGATTTGGAAATAAGTGTTTATTGAGAAACAAGGGTATGCGTGGGACACACCTATGGAAGCCTGCCCAATGTGAACACGCTCAAGTGCAAGCCTATAGAGACTGCGGAGAACATATACAAGGCGGTTGCAAGCAGTGTCAAGCAATGGACCTAACCATTCCCGAGCTGCTGACTGGGCTAGGACAAATGCAGCTTCTAGTGGACCACCCCGTCTGCCTGCCTGGCCTTGCAAGATACTTGCAACCTGCTTCACACATCATTAAGTGAGAAAAGCACCAACATGGCTGATTGATATTATTTAATTTATAGAGATCTCTCCCTGCCTCTCACAGAAGATCTTTGTGTGCAGCAGATCAGAAAACACTAAGACAGCATCTAACCTTCTCCTTTGAGACAGGTGGACACTCTACTGAGCAAGCCACACACTTGAACTCATGGAGCACTCGATCAAAAGCAGCTCCTCCATAAAGTCGTAAGCCTGCATTTACTGGCTGGACATCCTCAACCTGACCTGGCCATCTTCCAAAGCCACTTTCACTCCTCTCTTCCTCAGATGTGCAGCCCCAGACTGCAGGATCTGGACTATCAACCCCATCCAGCAGAGCAACCTGGCAAAACCCTTTTTGTGTCAGAAAGAAGATAATCTGAAGTCATTAGTGCTCATGCAATCTGTCTGCAAGCACAGCTCAACAATTGCAGAACTGGAATAATTTATTTATGTGCATACCACGTGGTTGGCCACAGATGATGCATGGATCATAGCCAAACGGCGCAAGGCAGCCACATCAGCTGCTGCTGAAATCTTTGCATCTGCAGCAGCCAATTCTGCAGTCACCTCACTGCAGCGTTGATCCAACAGTGATAACGTTTCTGGTGCCGCATGCCTGTATCTGTGATAACTCCAACAAAGGTGCACAGATGATTAAGGACAGATGAAAGGGGCCCCAAATAGAGCATGCTTGATTTCCTACTCTTGATGACAGTCAATGTTCTCTTCAGAAGCATAAATAGCATGGCAAAGGATCATGGATAACAAGCTCATATCAACTTATCAAATCCGGGTTTTGATCTTCAGAAGTAAACTCTGACCTGCGTTGCAACTCTGCTTCCAAGAATTGCCGCAGGTTCCCGAACCCAATATGTTTACCAAACTTCTCAACATCAAAACCACCAGCCACATTCTCACTAAGCTGCCTCAAGATATCCGTGTCAACAGTTGCAATCTGGCGCCGGAAATCCTCATTGGTGCTGCTGTTCCGGTCCTTGGGCAATGCCACAAAGAAGGGTCGGGCATTATCACCCAGATACCCACCTGCACTTAAGTATCTATCTACTTCCCAACGCTCCGCAAACTCCTGCACAGGCAGGGAGCAGGGTTCAGGTATTTGGGTGGGTGAGACAGAGTCATGGATCAGGGTTTGTCTCAGGGTTTGGGTTTTTCCAAGAGAATGTACAAGAAACAAACGTGAGAAGACGGCGAGAGAAAGAAAGCAGCTCGTGAACACCTTGAGGCGGTTGTCAAACTTAGAAACCACAATAATGGTGCGCTCCAGAGAAGGATCGATGGACTTGACAATATCAAGCCAGAGTGATGAGCACCATTCCACACTGCTCTGTTGCAAGAAGAGCAGCAATCTGTGTTTTGGAGCTGCCAATGTTCGCACCATGGCCAGAATCTCATCTGGTGTATTCTCTGGCTCACCTTTCTTGCCTTTGAGAACAAACCCAGGAGTGTCGATGATGGTGAGATTAGGGCAAAATGCGTACTCAGCTCGCATCACTATCGGCTTTGCCGATACTGCTGTCCCCAGCATCTTCAGACAGTCTTCAGTTCTCACTCGGATCGCTTCAGCTACTGCTGAAGCAGGCATGATCACTGGACCGTAGTCATCTGAGTCCTCCTCCTTCAGAATCAGCAACAACCCATTTTCAGAACCGACAAGAACTAGCAAGGAGGCCATAAGCCCGAACCATTCATGATCCTAGAGACTTGATGCTCAGCTGCAACGATCAAAGCGAAAAAATACGCGTCTTTGAATGACTGCAGTAGAGTCGGGATTGCAAGCTTTGCTTACTTGGAGACGGCAGCGAGGCTCTAGAGCAGCAGGATCGTGCAACATCTGCAGCATGAGCGGGCGGCGCGTCCCCATCTCCACTTCCCGCACATTGAATCTGAAGCCCAACAAGGCCTCCAGCAGCGAGCTTTTCCCGTCAGATTGGCCTCCGACCGCCACTATCTCAGGGATTGGTAGTTTCTCCCCAAATGCAACCGCACTCGCTTGCAGGCGACTGTACGCCTCGTACCTGGACTTAGATGCCTCACTGTTGTAAATCGCCTCTGCGTACTTCGCGACTGAATTCTGCATCGCGGGATGGTCTAAGTTCCCATTATACCCAGTCGCCATCGCCATGATGATGATGATCCGAGGAGCCGTCAAAAACACTCAAAAACAACAGCAGCAACAGCAAGTCCCTCTAAGATTTTTTATTTTATTTTCTTAAACGCTTACACAAGCTCCAAAAGCTCAATTCTCAATCATCTACGCCAACAAAGAAACACTAGCAGAAGTGCACATGTGAACCTCCACACACACACACACACACAGTCAATTATATCACGTTCCGAAACTTCGATTCTAGCTTCACATTTACTACTACAAAAGAAGCACCCACATTTGCATTTCCCAGGAACCCAACATGTGCACACATGAGATCATCAACCAGAGCTCGTCACAGAAGCTTCTTTCTTTTCTCTGCTCTCAGCCATGCTGCGGGGCAATGGCGATGGCAGAAGGTCGTGGCTGCACAAGAAGAGCTCGCAGGAGACAAACGGCCATTCCTCGTATTTTAGGCTGAATGCGATTCCCAACAGCTAGCAGCAACCTGAGGAGTTTTTGAATTTCTATAACCTCCGGCTCCAGAGTTTGTCCACTGGATATATCACATTTATAGTTACTGGCTCGTTGTTTTGGAATTTCAATCCCCAACGGTTTCGGTTTCTGTCCACTGGAAATAGGTTATATCTACAGGATTGTGGTCTATTCTTCGTTTAATCTTAGTCGCTTATACTATCATCTGACAGATATTGCCTTTATTCCCCGTGTTTAGTCTCTGTTCGATGGGTATGTACACAATTTGAAACCCAATTTAAGCCCAAATATTACTTCTTAGCACTGTGATGATTCTTTTACGTAGGGTGCAATCCGTATACCTTCCGGACATTAGGTTTTACCTTTAGATATGTAAAAGTGTATCTCCAACGGTCATAATTTAGACGTGGCGATTGGGCAATGGCTATGTTTCTTTTCCGTAATTAAAAAAAATTGCCCGGTGAATAAAAATTTGGAAAAAAAAAAAACTACTAGAGCAGGTTTTTTGGGTCCCTTGTTGTTCTTGGAGTGCACTCGATTCGTTGTAACCTGGACTAAAACCAGCAGTTAATTATCACTTAACCTCCAGTTAGCCCATGGTTCTAGTTTTTTTTTTCTTTCAATTTTTTAAATAAAAAAACCTGGTTCTAGTTCAACACATAAATGGAACTGAGAATCCAACTCTAGGTCTGGTCCTGCAAAAAAAAAAAAAAACTAAATTAAATCAGGTCTAGTTCTAGAATCAATTCTAAAAATTAAGTCCGGTTCTAGTTGTGGTTCAAATTTTACTAACCTTTACTAACCATGGTCCTAACCCTCCAAACTGGATACCTGCCCAACATTGGTGCTTTCTTCAAATGAGTTATTATGAATTGCAATATCAAACTTTAGGGTTAAGTCAGTGGCCTTGTATAATCCTCCAAACATCATGCCTTGGTTAGCAAGGCAGAATGCCTATACAGCTAAGTCTTCCCCAATGCAACAATAGAGAAACTAATCAATAGTTAAGGTATCTTGTTAGTGAAACACCCGGAGCCAAATGGATACTTTGTGAAACATCTCTATGTCAGCTTGGAAGGGAAGTTGGAAACAGGGGGAGGACATGGATTGTCAATATGGTAATTTTTTAATCTTTGTTTCATAAAAAAATTTAATTCTTATTGAATATCACAAAAAGGACTAAATTATGTGAAAACATGAAATCTTTTAACAAAGGGAAAAAATAATGAATGGTCAATTTGATATGGACTTTATAATGGACTATAACATTCAAAAAACCACATGCAAAATAATGAATATGAACTTTTATCTCCCAATATGTGTGTACAAATACATAATTTGAATTTATATCGTCATTGTTTAAACATTTTCAAACACATTGATCGAAGATTGATTTTGAAAGACATCAATCTAACTATCAAAATGGACTTTATCATGTATGATAAATTTTCCATAAATTGAAATTCAATTTGGTTTAATGCACAATCTTTTAATGTTAGTGAGTTTGCATTTCAACAAATGTTTTTGGGTGAATTGGAACGTTTCATTGTTAATTTTAAATGGATAATAAGTAATGATTAGTAATGTTGCTGATTGGTGTTTTCTTAAGTTTCAAACATCTTTTTTGCTCATCAAATGTTCACCATTCATTCCCAAAATTGGAGAGGCTCTTCATGTTGATAGTTTAAAAAACAAAATTATTTGAAATTGGTGACTTTTTTTTGTTTATTACATACATATGCACATATGGTTCAAATATGCTTCTGGTTATAAAATCCACTTATTTTGCACATGTTTAGGGTTCAATAAACGCCTTACACCTTATAACCCTAAACCCTAATACCCTTTCAAATGCACAATGTAGCCTCTAACAAGCTAGAACATGAACTCATTATTTGTGATCTAGATCGATCCATAGATCCGCCAATGGAGTTTGACACAACTTTTCTTGGTGTCTAGATGCAAAGTAGAGTTCGTGGTCTTCAAACTCGAACAATCTGGCCCAAAAA
>Ga0209208_10009311_pt1 | contig 12927 bp, 12 predicted proteins | sample S1TSphfallax_3_FD_187694 | JGI IMG/M metagenome (GOLD analysis project Ga0209208, IMG submission 187694) | Host-associated microbial communities from peat moss isolated from Minnesota, USA - S1T2_Fd - Sphagnum fallax MG (SPAdes) (version 2) | ecosystem: Host-associated > Plants > Peat moss >...
CAAACTGCCAATTTGACTCCCAGCCCTTCTTTTGCCCATAACTTGGGCGACAGATGTCCAAATGGCCAATGCGAGGTCATTTTCGATATCTACGCTTCAAGACCTTTCCAATGACACCAAGAACACCCCAATGAGAGGTGTTTTGGGCCTTGATGTCGAGCTCTGAACATTCGGGAGTCCCGGAGGACTCCAAATCCTCACTTTTTCCAAGTGTTGGGCTTCACCCCCACACTTGGCCAAAGTAGAGTTGCGACACCGGTGATGGCCATTATTGTTGGCTACGAGGCCCAATCAACCCCCTTCCCATGGAACATCAAGTTGAATACTTAATTCGCACCATTTCTGGATTTTCTACAATTGTGATTTATTCCCCTTAAGTCATTAACTAAGTTGTAATTCACTTGAGGCTACTTAGGTGAAAACGTTAATAATTAAATTTGATCTTGATTTTATTTAGGAATTTGATAGAAGTGAAAACTAAATAAAGATGTATTAGGATTTCATCCTAAAAATCTTACAAGTACATCATTAATGCTTGAAGATTATTCTACAAACTAATTTAATATTGTCATGGTGAAATGTTAATGTTAATGACGGGCTTGTATTCCCAATATATCATTAAAATCACCTTTAGTTCTACATCCCCTTTCACCTCTTTACAACATAAAAAACCAATGCACTTTAAAAGGTTACTAGGTCCTAAAATCAACTAAACATTGCATCAATTTAAATACAAAAGTTCTTTACGCTTGGAAATATCCAAAGGCTAATTCAACTAATAATAATTACTATTTGGTGGTTTATAAGGATTCAAATCATTATTACTAAATAAACTTATGGAACTAAAGTTTAACAATTTGTTGAATCATAATCCATGGCTCACAAGAACCACAAAAAAATTCCTAACTACTATGTTTAGAATGGGCTTGTAATCATACCTCAAAATTACAACTATGAGGATGAAGCGGTCAACATTTCAACAACATAAGGAGGTAACGATGTTGTGTGAAGAAGGAATGATTATTGTTAAAACAAGGAGTGCACTGTCAATACCACAAAGTACAAAATAAGCAACACCACCAAAATCAAAGTAATACAAAGAAGAGTGACAAGTTTCGCACAAATTATGGAATGACCAATTACAATGTGGAAACGTGCAAAGAAAAGAAACAATAGACTATAATGGAAGCTACAAAAGCAACCCAACATAATCAAAAACCACAAAAGACATATTCGTATGCATGTCACATCTATGGTTTGAATGGACGTAAAATGATAAACTATCCAAAGTTTATTGAGATGCAGAAGATGTTAAATGGGAAATCTATGACAGTAGTAGAGGTTCAACTTGCTACTGAAACACAAACAGTCACTACAAATGTGAATGTGGTGGATGTTAATGTTATGACAAGAAATAAAGCAATTGAAGAACAAGTTCAAGGATAGAGAGCCAAGGAAAGCAATGAGTGTTGTTGATTGGGAAAATGAAGAACAATCAAAAAAATTAATGGTGGAAACAATTCAACATATTTAGAAAACACAAACTTAAATAAAAGGGCCATCCACATCCATGGAAGGATGGAACAAAACTTGGCTAGGTATGCCAAATATTATTCTTGTGGAAGCACATAAATTTCAGGAGGTAGTGAATTCACCAAAAATTGATTATAGTAAAAGATATTTTTTTAAACATTGGTAAGCAAATGCTAAAAACAAGTTATACTTTGAACTTGGGGACAATTGCTTAAAATAGTTCCTAAGTTTAAAATACATATTTGGCACAAGCTAAAACCAAAAGAAATTCATAATTTAAGTAGAACAACCATAGATAAACAACTTAGTTTTTCAATACCATAGGTAGGGACAATTGTTGTAATAATAGATGGCAATTATCCAAGTATAGATTGCAAAGAATCCAATAGAGGATGTGTTGTTGGATGGAGGTTCTTGAATTAATATTATCATAGGATAGTTGAAATTAAGGTTGGGGCTTCCAAAGCCTAAACTTGCACCATATAATTTGAAGATGGCAGATCAAACAACCATAGAACCAATGGGGTTGATCAAAGATATAAAGATATATGTTCATGGCATTCATTACATAATTATGTTTACTCTACTTCAAAATAATGTGGTAGATTTTAGTTATTCCATGTTGTTGGGGAAACCATGTTTGAGGGATGTTAAGTGGCACATGATTGGGGAGTAACATTGTTGCCATAAAAGGGAATGGGACAATTAGAACAATTACAATCACTAATCATTTGGGAGGTGAAATAAGAAGACCATAAATGTTATTGTGTCACAATTATCAAAATGGTAACATAGATGAAGAAAAATAGATCATCTTTGTTATAGAGCCAAAATTGTTCTCAATAGGAATAATCAGTTTACTTGAGACAATTCAATTTGTGAAAACCATAGATGTGGAGATCGTGGATACAAATGTGCATAATAGTATTTTAGAACAAGGATTTAGAGTACAAAGCACAAAAAAGAAGATAGCTAACAACAAATATGAGCCAAAAGTAGCGTTGGAAGATAAAGTGTATCTAGAAATGTACTATAATCATCAACCAAGGAATGTTGTAGTGGATGAAACTCTAGCAAAAATCAAAGCACATGAATTGCACACAACTGGATGGATGTTAATTGAAAATCAATAATTGATAAAACTTAATATGGGAATTGATGCAGAACCATAGTTGGTGAAGATTAATGCATAGCTGGAAATAGGTAAGGTGCTGGAAGTGGAATAGTTGTTGAAGGAGTTCAAAGACGTTTTTGCATGGACATACAAAAGATTTGAAAGGGATTCCACCAAAGTTGGCACAACACAAAATTGAGTTGGACACTATTATACCATTGGCACATCAAACCAAATATAAATTAAATGCAAACTATGCTACAACATTCAAACAAAATATAGACAAGTTATTAGCAACTAAATTCATTCAATATGTAGAGGAGGCTACATGGTTGTCACCCATAGTAGTAACACCCAAGAAAAATGGCAAACTAAAAATCTATATAGATTTCAGAAAAGTAAATGTAGCCACAAAGAAAGATCCATACCATTGCCTTTTACAAATGAAGTGCTAAACATAGTAGTAAAGTATGAAGCGTATCTTATCTTAGATAAATATTCAACATATCATCAAATTTATGTAGCTCTAGAAGACATATACAAGACTGCATTTGTTACAAACTGGTGGGCTTTTATATGGAAGGTGATGCCATTTGGAATTTTAAATGGACCTCCAACATATCAAAGAGGTACTACCAAAACATTCAAAAAATATTTGGACAGTTTTATAGAGATATTTCTAGATGATTTTATAGTGTATATTGACATGGAAAGTCATCTACAAAAGCTCAAACTATGTTTTTAAAAGTGCAAAGAATATGGCATTAGTGTGAATCCAAACAATGTGCATTTATGATATTTTTAAGCATGATATTGGGTTTATTATTTCAAAAGAAAGGAAACTACCAAATCCAAAGAAAATACAAGTAATAGTAAACATGTTATTGCCTATGAATCCATAGCAGATTCAAATATTCAATGGGATGGGATTGTTTTATAGGTGATTTGTCAAAGATTTTGTTGCTATTATGGCATCTATCATTGAATTGACCAAAAAGACATAGACTTTTCTTTGGATAGAGGAATGTCAAAAGGCTTCGGAATTGATCAAACAAAAGTATATTGAAGCATCGATATTGATATCACCAAATTGGCATGTGGAATTTCATGTTCATATAGATGCATCCTTGTTAGTTGTGGGGGTTATGCTATCCTAGATTGTAACATGGAGGAGTGATCAACCGATAGTGTGTGCTTCTAGGCTTCTGAACATATTAAAATAAAATTATAACACAACACAAAGAAAGGTTGTACTAATGGTTTTTGTTTTGCACAAGTTCAAACATTATTTATTAGGCAATAAATTTGTCTTTTATGTAGATCATATGGCATTGGTCTATTTGGTCAACAAACCACAAGTTTCAGATATAATAATTAGATGGTTGTTATTGTTTTAGAATATGACTTCACATTAGTGTATAAATCAAGCAAAATTCATGTAATTGTAGACGCATTGTCAAGATTACTAGATATTACATAACCTTCAAGTGTGCTTGATCAAACCACATATGCAAGTTTGTTTTACATAAAGCCTAAATGGTTAAATGATGTAAAATAATTTTTGAGAATTGGATAGATTAAGGGCACATTATCAATATAACAAAACATAGATTGGTCAAGAGAGTAGAGCCTTTCACATTGAAGAACGATGAATTGTATTGGATGGGCCAAGACAATAGTTTGCGACAATGTTTGACAACTACAAAAGCATAAATGGTGGTGAGAGAATTGCATGAAGGACCATTAGGAAGGCATTTTATAACTAAAAAAACACAGAGGAAGATATTAGATGCTGGATATTGGTGGCGAACTATATATAGAAATGTGCATGATTACTATAGATCTTGTGACGAATGTCAAAAAACAAGAGGATTGGCAATTCAAAGTCTTAGAAAGTTGGTCACAAGTTTTCGAGAGGAACCATTTATAAAATGGGGACTTGATTTTGTGGGGCCAATTAAGCTAGCAAGAATATATATAAGAAACAAATATATTTTTCTTACCACAAATTATGCTATCGAGTGGGTGGAAGCAAAGAGCATTGAGAACTAATATTGCAGTAGTAACAATAAACTTTTTGTATGGATGCACATTAATTAGGTTTGGATCTCCTTTAACTATAGTCACAAATCAAGGAATTAATTTCATTAATGATGCCATCAAGTATCTGACAAATCATTGTCTATTAAAACATGTGAATTCTACAACTTATTATCTTCAAGTTGAGTCTACTAACAAGGTACTTGGGACACTATTGACCAAGTTAATTAGTGAGAATAAAATAAATTGGGATGAACATTTGTCCACAATGTTATTTTCATACATAATTGTAGACAAAGTAACAACATGGTATACACCATATCAATTAGTGTATGAATTACATCCATTGATGCCCATAAAGTACATACTGCAAGTTGTTGGTGGAAATGAAAGAGACAATACTTCAATGAGAGTTTTAACTCGCATAATTGTAGAACTAGAGAAGTTGTAGAAGGCTAGAATGCAAGATGCAAAAACTAAAGGTATTCAACAATGGAATAGAACATTATGGAGTCAACAAAAGAATCCAGAAAAACAATTCAATTTCGGTGATTATGTTATGTGGTTTCCAAAGGGCAATAAGTCACCTAAAGAAGTTTACTAAGAAATGGTTTGGACCATACAAAGTAAAGTATGTGTTGCCAAATAACATTGTGTTATTAGTGACAATAAAGAAGTTTGAGACCTTGTGTTAGTTAACATGAATAAGCTCAAACCTTACATGCAAATACATGAAATTTGAAGTTTAGAATCAAGAACAACAAATGCCAATATATTGGGAATAGAGTGCAAGTAGACTTCGAGCAAAAGATTCTAATATGGAGGTGGAAGATGAAGACTATGAAATACAAAAATCATAGATATGGAATAATGAAGATGAAGAATAGATGAAAGATCCTACGGTCAACATATTATTAATTTTGGAACTACGGATGACTAATGAATCCATAAATAATAATTGCAGAAGTGACAAATTTGGGATGTAGAGATCTAAAGATGAATTTTCAAAGGTATCGATTAAATCAACAAAGGTCTTCGCCCAATCATCAAGGGTATTCATCAAATTTGTTGGCACAATTAGTAGAAAAATTAGTATAGTCAATAGATGTATTACCATAATCAACAAATAAATGGGCACAGTCAACAGAAGGTATACATGGTGAACAAGGTGGAGTCAATATAATTAATGTAAGGATATTTAGGATGTGGACTAATCGCACGATGAAATTTGAGGCTTTCATTCATAATGATGATGTAAAGCGCTTCCACATGGTTATACAAGGGACACAAAAAATGGTAGTGATGGGCCATATTAATTTCAAGGATTAGGCGTTAATTAAAAAACAACGGGCAAGTAAAAAAATGAATGCAACGGGAGGGAAGTTCAAGGACGAAAAAAGGGTAATTATCAAAAGTTTATGTTTGCTGTCGAAAGTTGTGAACGTTTTTGAAGTTTTGGAGATCACAGAAGCATGAGTGCAAAGAGTGCGATTGAGAAACTACAGAGAATAGTAAAAGGAAAAGGAAGCGTAAAATAATGAACATAGATGAAGTCAAAAAGAAAAATGGAATTGTTGAGGAAAAAAAAAAAAAAAAAAAGAGAAAAAAAAAAAAAAAAAAAAAAAAAAAAAAATTTTTAAGAAAAAAAAAAAAAAAAAAAGGAGTTGCAAATAGTAAAACATGAAAGAGTGTTGAATATTCAACCATTGGCTATAAGGTCGTCACTACATTTTTCATAATCTTTAGAATGTGCAAAAGGAAAAACATACAATGAAAAGATACAATTTGCATAGATGTTAATTCATGATATAGATTGAACTCAAACATTTGTAGTTGAGTTTTTGTGCTAAAATAGAAGACAATGTGTGCAAAAGAACAAACAAGACCAAAAGCTACATCAATGGATCTAGTGTTCATTGAACAATTGGAAGAAGAAGAAGTTGTGGAGTAACAATTTGTGGAGGCACAGGTATTGCAAATGGACATAGGGGAGGAAGGTGTTGTTGAGGTGGGAGTACAACCATCCACATAAGTGTAGGCATTAATAAAAACATAAAAAAGGGCGATGGACATTGAGATGTGTGAATAAGATGCTATAGCAAACAAAAGGCGACATCATGGATAAGGCTACATTTTTGGAAAAAGGTATTCGCATTCCAAATCTTAAACGATTCATGTGGATACAAACAAAAGAGAACTATGATAGGCATGTTGAAAGGATGAAGAATTAGAAGGATATCAGTGAGGAAAAAAATTGGGCTTCTAAAAAAAGGCTTGTTCCTTTGTTTATGATGAATTGGGAACCATGCCCAATGTCATGCTAGAATTTTTGAATACATTTGTTATCAAGGGCATAAATATCTACTTTGGGCATAAGGATAAAGTGTATGTCATTAGCAAACAACTAATTATAGATGTTTTTGGAGCATGCATAAAAGGGTACGTAGAAGACTTGAAAAGGCATGTTAGTAAGCCACTACACTATTACAAAAGTGGGGTGCAATTTATTAGTTTAAATCACTATGGGACCTTAAAAGTGAAATAACTTGATTGCATTTTACTAATTTCACCTTGGTGAAAGTTATTTCACTATAATATCATTATGTAAACATCATGTTTCATTACTAGTTAACATAATTCACTATTATAACTAGTAAATAAGTTTATTTCTATGTTTTTAAAATATTATATCTATGTTACTTTATGATATACCCTATATTATTTTAAGCTACTTTAGTTATTATAAATTATATTTTATGTTATTATAGGTTATTATAAATTATTGTGCCCTAAACTATTATATGTTATTTTACCTTAAGGTATCTTAACTAGTTTTATAAGCTTTTAAGTTATTCTAAATTAAATTATTTAACTAAACTTATGTTATACCTTAGATTATTTTATTTTAAATTAATATATGTTATTTCAAGTTATACTTTAAGTTATTATAAATTATTTTATCCTAAGTATAATAACTTAAATTAATCTAAAATAAAATATAATGACTTAAGGTAAAAATAACTTATGAAAAATAATTTAAAATACCCTACAATATAATAATTTCTAATAACCTATGATATTACAACATAAAATATCCAATAATAATTTATAATACAATAATCACCAATAGTTGTAATATAACATATAATAACCAACAATAACATATAATACAATAAACATTAATATAATAGCCACCAATAACCATTAATATAATAGCCATCAATAACCACTAATAAAATAACATTAATAACCACCAATATCCACAATAAAATATTCACCAATAGCCATTAATATAATAACCATAAATAATCACCAATATTTAATAACAAAATATCCACCAACATTCATTAATATAATAGCCACCATTAGCCATCAATATAATAGCCACCATTAGCCATCAATATAATAGCCACCATTAGCCATCAATATAATAACCACCATTAACCATTAATATAATAGCCATCAATAACTAATAGAATAATCACCAATAGCCATTAATAAAATAGGCACCAACAAAATAACCGCTAATAGAATAACTACTAATAGAATAACCACTAATATAATAACCACCAATAGAATCACCACTAATAGAGTAGCCACCAATAGAATAACCACCAATAGAATATCCACTAATAGAATAACCAGCAATAACCACCAATAGAATAATTATTAATGGCCATTAATAGAATAGTCACCAATAATTATTAATAGAATAACCACTAATAGTCATTAATAACCACCAATTGCCTTAATAAAATAATAATTAAGAACCATATATTAAAATTGCTTAGGATTGCCAAAAAAATTTAGGGTGAAATAATTTATAATAAACAAAAATAAGTTGAGGTGAAATAGTTTATAATAACCTAAAATTGTTAATAATAACATAAGGTGAAATAACCTTCAATAGCCAAAAGTAACTTATAATAGCTGCAAGTAATTTACATTAAATTAATTTACAATAGCTAAAAGAAACATAAAATAGCTGAAAATAGCCTAAAGTGAAATAAGTTAAAATAGCCAAAAATCATTTAAAATAACCAAAAGTAGTCTAGGGTGAAATAGCCAAAAATAACCAAAAATGATTGAGAATAACCATAAATAATGTAGGGTGAAATAATTTAAATTAATGAAAAATAGTCATATAATAATTGAAAGTAGCTTAGCATAGGTAGTATTATTACATGAACAAAAATCTTATCCATTTATTAAACTTTTTTTTTCCAAAAAAATTGTGATTGAAATGTTATTAAATAATGATATTTAATTTTGTTTTTTATTCAGATGATTTTAAACTTTCAAAAGGATATAAATGTAATTATGTACATTATTGAATTTTTTTGAAAAGTAAATTTGAATCATTTCATCTGAACAAAATTTCAATAAGATATGAATTTCAAAGTTTATGTTTTTGTAATGTTGAAAATGAAGTATTTGATAAATATAATGTAATCTAACATATTACCACAACAAGTGGGGTGGTTTGATGGTAAGGGTGTTTACCTCCATTCTAAAGGTCAAAGGATTAAACTTCATGAGTGGTGTTGTGTGTGGTCAACAATGGTATGTTGACCAAATATTTTCGTATCAAAATTTTAAAATAGGTGCCTAGGTTAAAAACTTAACCTAGGTACTGACAAATGTCAATAAATCATGAAATTATCAATAATATTATATATTAAATAATTAAAATTTAATTGATTTCCATGCTAGTTAGGTAATTAACTAACTTCTAAATGGTTTGGTAAATTTGTATTTTTCTTGAAAATAACCTTGTTTCACTAAGTATTAATGAAACAATTCATCATCCGTAAAAACTAATCCCCATTCACTAGGGGGTTAAACAATTTCACTAGGTAAAAATGTCCAAATTTGCTCAAAATTTAATGAAACCCAGAGTGAACTAAGACGCATTTTGTAGTAGTGCTAAACATTACAAGAATTAAAATTTGCCATAGATTAATGGAATGCAAAGAATCTAGGTATGCCATATTGTGTTAGATATATTGTCATATTTGTGATTTATCGAAAGAAAAGGTGATGTATTTTAGGAACGAGAATGCCATTACATTGATGAAAGTAGAAAAGGGGTAGAAGGTAGATTGGGCATAGATTATATACAATAAATTGTGTAGTGAACTAGATTGATGGTATAAGTATGTCAAGGAGAATAAGGGGGATAAAAATGACACTTGTCAATTTACCTTGATATTAGCAAAAATCTTTTAGTATCTATTTGTTCACTAAAAGGAGAATCCATAGAAACCATCGCCCAAGGTGAAAAGAACTAGAAAGGAAATGAAAACAACATTGGAAAATAGAAATAAGGCTATAACAAAATTTCCAAGAAGTGCCCATAAGAGGAAGAATAGAGCTAAGGAAGCTAGAGCTTCAAGCTCATGAGTTAAGAAGGTACAGGAAAGCACATAAACAAGGGCACAACAAATTGATGAAGGGAAGAGTGGCACCATCTATAATGCCAACAATGGTATAGGTAGCAAAACAGATTGCAAAGGTACCATAGATGACATCTCCACAAGAGAAAGAATTGAAGAAATAGAGGTAAAAAGTTAAGAGGAACATGACGCAAGGTTTCTAGAGGGTGAAAAACATTTGCATTTGGATGGGGACATATATGAAGACTAGTTCGAAACCATTAAAAATCTATAACATTTCCAACATTTACAATTGTTGAGTATTCAAGCTCAATTAGTTAGGTTTCATTGTTACTAGAGTAGGAAAATAATTAGGTTACTTTCACAAGGTTGAATTACTTTTTTTACTTATATTAGTTTGGTTCTTTGGGATCTTATAGATCATAAAAGACTATATATGTGAGAAAAATTTCAAGTCATTTGGATATGTATTGAGAGAGATTCAAGTATCTAAAGTTTCAACCTCAGTTTTGAAGTCAGTTTCTTTTGAAAGTGATAACTCTTTGTGGTCATTACCAATAAAGTTGAAATTTTGAACAGATATAGAAGACATATATTTTATGTGTCTTTCAAAATCTCAAGGAGTTTGGAGTTGCTAAAAGCAAATGTAAGTCATTTTGTGTTCATGTCCCAGTTTGAGGTGACTTCAAAGAAGTAGCAAGATCTCTCATTTTATGAAGTCAAATGAGCTGAAATTTTGAGAGATAATAGTAGACATAGCTTTACATGTTTCAGAAAAATTTCAAAAGGATTCAAGGTCATATGTGAGCGGTGTAGCTTTGCAAAGTTGTTGTGACAAAAGTTTACATTGAGAAAACATCAAAACAAATTTTTGAAGTGGAACAAATACAACTTGGGAGTATTTGAATGAAGGAGTTTGAAGATTAGGTAGCCCAAATACATCATCAAGACCTTCATATAAAAGTTTGGTATGTAATCATGTACTTAATACCATACAAGATATTATACGAAATACGTACATATATGTAAAACCTATGTATAGTATAGAATTTCGTATAATACTTGAAACATACATACATATGCAAGGTCCATCTTGTTCAACCCTAACCTTAACCCTAATCCTAGAAACATTAAGAAGACATTGAGTGTTGCCTTGAAAGATGGCGGATGGTATTTCCCAAATTACAATTGAGAAATTAGACAAGAACAATTTCCAAGTGTGGAAATTGAGGATTATGAATTTCTTGATGGGGAAAGGTTATTGAGAATTCATAATTGGTGATGATAGAAAACCTCCTCTCCCAGAAAACCCCACACAACAATAAATTCAAGCCAATAAAACTTGGCATGAAAAACCAAGGAAAGTTTGTATTGGCTTTCTATGAGTGTGTCCGATTCCATGATTGTGCATATTCAAGATGCAAAATCACCCAAGCAAGCTTGGGATACATTGGTGAAGATGTATAACACCAATACACAAGCCCGTAAAATGTAGCTTAAGCAAAAATTGCATAATCTATAGAAAAACAAGATGAACATCTGTGACTATTCTATAAAGGTGAAAAACATTGCAAATGCTCTTACATCTATAGGAGCCCCTGTAGATGATGAAGATCTAGTGGCCATGACCTTGAATGGACTTGGAAAAGATTTTAGCCAATTTTGTACTTTAATTGCAATTCGAAAAACATTTCCTGATTTCTAAGACTTAATAACCCTACTTATAAGTGAAGATATGAGAGTTGTTGGTACCTCATCCAATGGAAGATCACAAGAAAGTGCTTTCTATTCAAATTCTAATAGAGGTAGAGGTAGAGGTGTTAAAACTTCATTTCGAGGCCAACACGGAAGCTTGCATGGTGGACATCATCAACATGAAGGTCAGTTTCATGGAGGTGGACAAGGAAACTTTAAAGGAAGAGAAAGTCGTGGAGGTCGTGGTGGAAGTCATTGAGGTCAACAACTAAATAACGACTCAAATTGCGATTACTACGGGAAACCTGGGCACATGGCAAAGAATTGTTATCAAAAGCAACATGATGCATAAAATGGAAAGCTACAACAAAGGGGATTATCACTACTAGGAGATGCGGCCGAAGTTCACTAGGCATTTCACTAGGATTTTGAGTGAACTAGGACAGATTCACTGTATGAAATCATGGTAAAACATGTTAACCCCTAGTGATCGGGGACCGGTCGAGAGGACAGGTCAATTAAGCTAGTGAAACAAGATGACAAAAAGTGATGCCCAAATTTAGGTGGAAATTACACCTATTAGTTAAATCAACCTACAACACTAGTAAATTAAGAGGGTTTTTTCACCCATTGTGGTTAGTTAATTTAAATTGTTTTTTCATATTGTTTTTAGTTAATTTAGGAAAGTTTTTTCACAAATTATGGCTGGTGAATTTAGGGAGATTTTTCCATCTGTTAACCATTAAATATGGGTGATTAACTCCATAGTATTTTCATCTTGTAATTTCCATGTGTCCATCTGACTCACCATATCCAAGGCCACCTTTCTCCAGCTTATGGAGGGTGGCAATATAGTCCAAGTAATAGAGAGAAGGCCCCACATCCTTGTCCCAACATCAATCATCATGTTTGTTTGATATGGGTTTTGTACATGCCAGCCAAATCAGTCATCCAACTTCACAACTTTTATAGGTGGAGAGTATGAGATCTTAATTCATTTCACAATACTAAAATCAAAACCCATTTTGCAGCAAGCAATGATCTTCTACTTGAGTCTGAGGCACTGGTCTCTTTTGGTCTAAAGTGTGACCTAACTCTCATAATCAACATAACTCTAATGAGAATCAACAAATCTCCACACTCGTGATT